>Ga0074075_14914_pt1 | contig 35550 bp, 47 predicted proteins | sample YNPg_E_FD_63712 | JGI IMG/M metagenome (GOLD analysis project Ga0074075, IMG submission 63712) | Hot spring microbial communities from Beowulf Spring, Yellowstone National Park, Wyoming, USA - YNP_Beowulf Spring_E v2 (version 2) | ecosystem: Environmental > Aquatic > Thermal springs > Hot (42-90C)... | reverse complement strand
ACAAAACAAGTAGCGAGTGTTGGAATATGCAAAAGAATTGAAATTTTATATCCACAGTTTTTGTTTTGAGACAGCGCTTTTCATTCTTCGAACGACTGGATTGCGAACCAATAAATCCTGAGTTTACTTCTCACAATTTTCTGGTTGTACTTTGCGTTCAAAATCGTGTTAAAACGCTCGTTGTGAGAAGGGACCTTAAGGTGCAAAAGCTCGTGGTAAACCACGTATTCAATAAGCTCGTCTGGCAAATACTTCAAAAAAGCGTTAAAGTTCACCGAGCGGCTTTTTGCGTTGCAAGAGCCCCACCTACTTTTCATTCTTTTTATTTTCACCTTAAGCGGCGTGACGCCCAGCTCTTTTGAAGCCTTTGCTATAAAGCGCGCAAGCGTTTGCGAAAGCTCTTTTTCGCTACGTGTGTAAAGATTGAGCTTTTTTGCTTCTTCCTCGTAAAACTTCTGCCTTAAGTAGTTTCTGTAAATCCACTCTTTGTTGTTTTCTATAAAGCGCTCAACGTCTGCGCCATTTGGTGCTATCACATAAAGCTTTGAGCCTCTGAATTCAAGCCTCATTCTTCGGCGTTGAGTTTTCACGAAAACGCACGGAACCTTAAGCCCCTTTATGCTAAGCTCTGAAAACATCCATATCAAGATAGTTCCGCACACTTACAAACTTTTTGTTGGAATCGAGTGAATTGCGACTTATGGGGTTACCGTCTCTCGTACCAACGAGCTTTAAACAAAGCGAATGCCCAAAATTTTGGGTTAAAGCTCAACTTTGCGCTCATCCTTTCTGAAAAAGAGGTTGTAAAAAACGATGTTGAAAAGGTTAATTGGTACACTTATAAGAAAGGGCAACTCAAAGGACTCTGAGAAAAGATAACCCGCGATGAACGTTCCAACTGATGAGGGTAAAAGTCTTGACGCTTGGTTGATTGATGTGGCAACCCCTCTCTCATTTTCGGTGACCATCCCCATCATAAGCGACTGTTGCGCGGGTAGTGAAAGCATTCTTAGAGCCGTAAAACAAAAGTAGTCGGCCGAAGCGAACACTATCCCAGGCATAAAGGGGAACACGCCTAGTAGAACCGCTGCGATGCCGCGAGTGAGCGATATCAGCTTTACGAAGCCTAGCTTCTTAGTGAGGTACGGTGTGAAGTAAAGACTAAACGCCGTGATGAGCGTGGCCGCTCCCATTATATCGCCTATTAAGCCGTTAGAGATGTGGTAATTCGACTTAAAGAGCACCGAGAAATAAGGGGTCACCAAGCCCTGCCCAAGGCCGTTAAGCGCCCCCGTGACAGAAAACTTGGCTATGTTTGAACCAGACCTAAACTTGAACACTTCGCGCGCTGGCTTTCGACTCTGACTTTCCGAGATAAAGAGCACTATTATAGTGGCCAAAGCTGAAAGAACAAGCCCGATAAAGAAAAGTGTTCTATAATCCGGTATGTTTGTGAGAAACGCACCTATTGAGGAGGACAAGCCTCCTGCAAGCGAAGCCAGACTGAAATACTTTGTGCGCTCACCCGCTGGAGCCTTCTCAGCAAGAAGCGCGTTCTGCATAGGGGCGACGTAACCCCCAACACCGCCTCCCACGGTACCACCCGCAAGCCCAAAGCTACCAAGCATAGACGCAAGAACAATAAGGTAGTAGCTCGATGACAAAAGAAGTATCAAAGTTGAAAACACAAGAAGAGAGTTGCCAATAACGAGCATCTTCTTCCTACCGTAAACATCGGAAGCAAAACCGAAAATCAAGTTGAGAAAAGGCGCCGCAAGCGACGCCGCGCCAAAAACGCTACCTATAAGCGGGAACGAGTAGTGAAGCTGTGTGTACATATAAAGGCCAACGGCCACGTTTAAAAAACCAGCCGCAAAATTCCTGAACACCCTTGAAAGCACTATAAACCACACGTCTCTTCGCAGACCAACCATAAAAAACCGAGTGCTTCATAGTGGATAATTTTTAAAAGTCTAACGTTGGGTCTAAACGTCCTAAACAAATTGGAGATGTGTAAAAGAGGCGTGTATTATGACAAGAAGGCTCTCACACCAACGCTTTCGGGTGGTTTTTCACCATTCAGAAAGCGCGCAATCGCCACAAGTCCGTCGACAAGCCTTGGTCCAGGCCTGCTAAAGTACCAAGAGCCGTTCATAGCGTAAAAGTTGCCAAGCTTTACGGCTTGCAAATCACGCCAATCTCTTTTTAGCGCTTTTAGCTCCTTAAGCGTTCTTTCGACATCATATCCGCAAATCGTAAGAAAGATGTGTTCAGGGTTGGCTTCTAAAAGCTCCTTCCACTCGATTCTGTGTGACGGTTGCGCCTTCTTCCCAAGTAGCTCTCGACCTCCAGCTAGCTCAACGAGCTCTGGTATCCAGTGACCAGCATTGTAAAGCGGATCGAGCCACTCCAAGCACACAACACTAGGCGCTCTTTTGGGCTTGTTCACGAGCTCGATTCTTGTTTTCAAAGAGCGAACAAGCGCTTGCGCCTTTTCCAGCGTGTTTGTCGCCTTTCCCACTTTTAAAATGTCATCCAACACGTCGGAAAAAGTGTGCGGATTGAGAGTCAAAACTTCTGGTTTGTGATTTAGCTTTTGCAACGCTTCAAGAACAACCTGTGAAGATGTGGCGCAAACGTCGCACACGTCCTGCGTTATCACCAAATCCGGATTAAGGCGTGATAGCAACTCTTCGTCAACGATGTACAGGGATTTACGCGTTCTCGAATACTCCCTTACAAACTGGTCGATTTGCGCTTGGGTCATTTTTTGCGGGTCGAAAACGCTTCTCACAACAACGGGCTTTGAGCGCACAAGCGGTGGATAGTCGCACTCGTGCGTAACACCCACAAGTTCTCGCTCCAAACCGAGTGCGCACACAATTTCGGTAGCGCTAGGAAGAGTGCTTACGATTCTCATCGCACATTAAACGCTTCAAGGCTTATTAAGGCTTATATGTATGGATAATCCAACCAATTTAAATGAACAGAACAATTTTGGCTGTTGTTTTACTCGTCGTGGTTTTGGTTATCGGATTAGCCGTGACAGTTATTCAAACAAGAAGGGGTGTTAGCGGTAGCACCCCTACAAGCTATTACCCGATAACGCTTAAGGACGCAAGTGGTCAAAACGTCACGATACACTCCGAACCGCAAAGAATCGTAAGCCTTGCGCCTAGCGACACGCAGTTTCTCATCGCTTTGGGACTTGGGAAGCAAATCGTTGGCGTTGACTACTATTCGTACTTGTTACTCAAATACCTCAACGCGACATCCGACCTTCCTCAGAACGTTACAATTGTGAACACGTATCCTTCGCCAAACATTTCTGGTTTGGTTGCGCTACACCCTAGCGTGGTAATCGACGAAATCGGTTTGATAGGAAATTACGCGAGCGACCTTTCTCAAGCCGGTCTTACAACGTTTTACACAAACGCGGACTACGCACAAAATTACACGGCGGTTGAAAGCTACATACTAACGCTTGGAAAGCTGTTTGACAGAAACAAAGAGGCTCAGCAAGTGGTAAACTGGATGAACCAAAAGATTCAAAGCTTTGAGACGAGTGGTGACACAAGCGTCGCTTATTTACTCTGGATAAACCCAGACCACACGTTTTACACCGCGGGTTCGGGTAACTTTATAAACGCGATAATACAGCTAGCTGGAGGAAGCAACGTGTTTTCAAACACAAGCGGTTACCCCGTGCTTTCTCCGAGTAGGCTGATACTCGCAAACCCACAAGTGATCATCGCGCAGGAGCTCACAAACTTCTCTTACACGAATTACATGATAAACACTATGCCTGGCATTACGAGTGTGAGCGCGTATCAGCAAAACAGGGTTTACATAATGTCCGAGAACCTTCCCACTTTTTTGCTTGATGAACCAGGTCCGCTTTCTGTTTACGCGATTCAGATGATAAAACTCATGATAGAGGGAAAAGCGCCTCACTACGTTTCAAGCGAGTGGGTGGAGAGCACGCTCAACGTAACACTTCCAGTGTTTTAACATGAACAAGCTTTTGCCTTTTTTTGCGCTCCTTATTCTTTCTTTTTTTGTGGCGCTCATTTACGGAGAGGTTTACATTCCTCCAATGGCTCTGTTACACCCAAAAGGCGCGTACGCGATAATACTTGAAAGGATTAGGCTTCCAACGGTTTTTGCGGCGGCGATGATAGGCTCCTCTCTTGCGGTTTGTGGCGCGGTGATGCAGATGCTTCTACGCAACCCTCTTATGGACCCTTATGTGAGCGGAACCGCGTCTGGCGGCGCGTTCGGCGCGGTTCTTTCGTATTTTCTCCTTGTGTTCAACCTTCCTCTCTCTTACCTCATTTACGTATCTCCTCTTATTGCGTTTGTTTTTGCGCTTCTTTCAACGCTTATCACGATCGCAATCGGAAGAAGAACTGGTGTGTACGGCCTTGTTGTGGGTGGTGTAGTGGTGTCGTTTATCTTTTCTTCCGCTGTGACGATAATGATCACTCTTATTTCTGACAGGTTTCCATTCGTGCCTTCTGTTTCTTTTTGGTTACAGGGTGAGATAGTTGCGGTTGGTTGGAGAGGCGACGTGTTGCTTTTTGTTCTTACGGTTTTTCTCATTGTTCTTGGCATGAAACACGCAAGAAGGATAGACCTTGTGGCGATTAGCGACGAAATGTCGTACGCAAGAGGGGTCAACCCAAATAGCTACAGGTACACTTGGGTGGTCGTGGTAAGCCTTGTGAGTGGGTACATCGTTTCTCTTGTTGGTATTGTGGGTTTTGTGGGAATAATAGTGCCTCACATCGTAAGAAGAGTGTTGGGAGGCTCTACCACGATTTTAGTTCCTTATTCCGCGCTTTTGGGCTGTCCTTTGCTTTTGCTTGCGAATGTCGTTTCTAGCGGGTTACTCGGAACGATCATTCCTGTGACCGCGATAACTTCGCTAATCGCCGCGCCAATCATAGTTTACGTCATGGTGAAGGGAATTGCTCATCAAAGCGCTTAGCGTAAAGCTCAACGGAAAGCTCATTCTAAAAGAGGTAAGACTAGAGCTCGTAAAGGGTTTAAACGTGATTCTTGGGCCTAATGGCTCAGGAAAAACCACGCTACTTAGGAGCATAATAGGAATGCTAAAACCTGAAGAGGGTGAAATTCAGGTAGAAGGGGAGAGGTCGTATGCGCCTGCTGAGTTCTTTGGGGCGGACATGAGCGTGCTTGATGTGCTACTTTCTGGTGGTGCAAAAAAGCACTACCAAGAATACTTGGAGATTTTGGGGCTTAGCGAGTTCTTAAACAGAAACTTTTCGACGCTAAGCACCGGCGAAAAAAGGCTGATACTTATAGCCAAGGCGCTTGCAGAGGGCGACGTGGTGCTAATGGACGAACCGACGTCTGGTTTGGACTTGAAAAACCAAGCAAAGCTCAAGCGCGTTTTGCTCGGTTTAAAGAGCAAGACGATTGTGGTTTGCACGCACGACATAAATCTTGCGCTTTTGGCGGACCGTGTGGCACTACTTAAGAACGGCAGGATAATCGCACAGGGTGAGCCGAAAGAAGTGCTCACAGAAGCGCTCCTTTCGGAGCTTTACGATGTGCAAGTAAAGAAGGTGTGGCTCGACGGTCACTCGTTCTTCTTTGTTTGACAAAGCAGGCGCGCAAGCTCAAGCTCTTTTTTTGTGTTCACGTTTAGAACGTCGAGCTTTTGCACAATATGTCGGTGCTCGTCAAAAGCACGGCTACCACGAGGGATTACGTTCACACCGACCGCGACAAGTGGTGTTCGCGCTTTTACGCCAAGCGTTTCAAGATATTCACGCGTTGTGTAAAGCGCAGCCGAACGCTTTTTGCTTTCTTCCCATGCTCTCAAAAACTCGTTCACGGTAGGGGAAGAAAGAAAGGGCAAGTCAGAGCAAACCACAAGCGCACACTCAAATCCGAGCTTTTCGAGCGCTTCCTGTACGTCCTCGACAAAGCCCTTTGCGCTTGTTTGAACCACACTCCAACCTCTTTTTTTGCAAAACTCGCTTGTGTGCGGCGTGTTGGCGGTGACCACAACGTAAAACTCTTGCACACAGGCGCTCATCGCGTGCACAACCCTTTCTAACATGCTTTTTTCGCAAACTTTGAGCAGAGCCTTTTCCAAGCCTCCCATTCTTCTTGCCTTACCACCAGCCATGATGAGCGCACTCAACAACGCTAACTCACCAAAATTAGCAAAAGAGCGATCGTTCCAACAAGCTCGTTCGATGCGCCAAACACGTCGCCGTTAGCGCCACCAAAAAGTTTGTTCGAAGTAACAGATAAAAAGTACGTGAAAATGATACACGCGAAAAAAAGTATTAGCGCGCGCTCCGCTCCTATTAAGAAAAAGAGAAGCACCACGCTGAGAGAGCTTGCAAAAAGCAGTTTGAGCGCACCTTGTCTTCCTTTAAGCGCGTTTGAGAAAGGAAAAGAGGAGCTACCGCTCAATGGTCTTGAAAAACGCGCAAGAAAAACCATCGAAAGCTTTCCCAGAATTTCGAAGCTAAGCGCCGCTTTCACCAAAAGGCTTTGCGACAAAAGCGAAAGAGCGCCAACCTGAATCAAAAGCAAAACAACGCCCCCGAACACTCCTCCTACACCAAGAGCGCTGTCCTTCATTGCGGAGAGTTTTGCGCTTGCGTCACCAGGACACATCAGACCATCACAAAAATCCATAAATCCATCCACCTCATGTGCGCCGGTTAACACCCCAAGACAAAGAACACCCAAGACCGAAGAAATCAGATCACCGAAAACGCCTCTTGTCACAAACAGTGAAAGCGCGAAAACACCGCCAGTGAGCAAACCCAAAAGCGGAAGAAGATGAGAAAATAGCGAGGTTTCTTCAAGCGTGTAGAAACGCTTTACGGGTATGATCGTGAAAAAGCACAAAAGCGAAACGAAGCCACGAAGCTGATTTTTTAACAACTTCAACTTTCGTACACCCTCACCATCGTCGCACCAACAAGCGCACACAGCGCATCGTCTAGAAACATGGGTAGTGTGCGCAAAACACGGGGTTTCAGCATGTCATAGTACCTGAAGTTGTTCACGCCCTTTGTCCCCGCTATGTAGCTTGCGATCGCTTCACCAATTTGTTCGTCCGCAAGCATTTTCGGCGAGTCTTTGAAGTACTCGCTTTTTTTGAGATTTGGAACAAGCCCTTCGCTAGCTTCGTCATCAAGGCGCATCGCCGCACAAATCAGCGCGCAAACGTTTGGGTCGCTCAAAGCGTTTTTAAGCTCGCGCATAAAACGCTTTTTTAACCCTTTTGGGCGTTTTCCGACAACTCCTTCCTTTGCGGCTTCGAAAAGCGCGTCGAGCGTCACGCCTCTTTCACAAAGCCTTGTTACGACAGAGGCTTCTCGCGCTACGCCGCTTTTCACACACTCGAAAACGCTCTTTCCGATCGCGCTTCCGACTTTTGTTGCACTTCCCGCGTAGCGTAACGCTTTTCCGCGACCAAGCGTCACAACAGCCAACGCGTCTGTGGAAGTTCCAACCGCGGGTTTTGAGCTTGTGACGCTACGCACATCAAGGAGAAACATCGCAAGCGCTTTGGCTTCAACGGCGGTTGCAAGCGCGTTCACGAGCGCTTCTTCGTTTAGAGTTTGTTCTACAACAACAAACGTGTTGATCGTCGAAGAGTTTTCAGAGCTTTCGCCAACACCGCGCGCATTAGAAAGTCCGACCGTGCAAAGCGCCAAAACTTCTTTCCCGTTGACTCGAACGCTTTTTTGAGAGTAGTTTTTGACGCTAGCCGCCGTAAGAAAACCAACGGTGTCAGAAGGCAGTGCGAGCTCTTCAATTGCGCTTTGTAGCTCGGTTTCGGGTTTTTTTCGAAAGCTTTTTGGCACCTGGTGATTGAGAAGGCACGAGGTCTCTCTTAGCCCACCGTTGTAAGGCGCGTAGCTCAAACACTTAACCCTTGAAGAAAAACGAATCACTAGGTTGTCCTCAATTAGTTCAACTCTTACGCCGTCCACACGAACCACCAGTTGAAAAGCGTTACAGGAAACACCACAAGCAAAACGAACAAAAACGCGACGAGTCTTGCGAGCGTGATCGACCTTTTTATGTCATTAAAAGAAGGCAAACGGTCTTCCACGCCTATCGTGTACGAGTTGAGCTTTTCAAGTTTTACACGTAATGCGCCAGAAAAAGCTGAGAACGGATAACCAGCGTTCACACTCTGAGTGTTTCTCGCTTCTTTTACGACACGCATAAAAGCGCTCTTATAGTCCATTCGAAGCAAGATTGCGGAAAAAACTGTGAGTAGCGCGACAAGCCTTGCGACCAAGTAGTTCGCGTACGTGTCAGCTTTAGCAGAAAAGAAGCCAAGCTCTCTGTACTCTTCGGTTTTGTATCCCACCATGGAATCCATGGTGTTTATCGCCCTGTACACGAGCGCGCCCACCAAACCCAAGATCGAGTAAAAAAGAGAGGAGAGCAAAAGCCATCAACGAGCGATTCCGATATGCTTTCTATCACCGCGGAGCAAACATGACCCTCTCCGAGGTTTGCGGTTTCTCTTCTTACGATTCGCTGAGTCAAAGTGCGCGCGCGCACAAGATCACCAGATTTTAGCGCGTGAAAAATTGGGGCGACAAACCTTTCCATTGTCAAAAGCGCGTAGCTCGTTTTGAGCAAAAAAGCAAGAATCACAAAGTACAAAAGCGTGGGAAGGGCCTTCAAAAAGTGTAGGAGTGCGTAACTTGTAAGCGCAACAACTCCTATAACAAAAAGCCAGAGAGTAAAACCCCAGAATTTCGAAACAAGCTTTTTTCGCCTGAGTAGCGCTTCGAGTTTAAGCTCAAGCCTTCCAATTAGCGCTGTAGGGTGAACGCGTTCTGGTGGTTCGCCCACTAATTCAAAAGGAAAAGAGAGGCTCAAAACGATTATCGCTTGCGTGTTCATTTTAAAAACCCTCCGAGAGTGCGAACCAAAAAATCGTTTTCTCTTCTTTTTTTGACGCAAACCCTAACCCAAGAAGCGTCCAATCCCCTAAAGCTTGAGCAGTCCCTTATCGCAAGCCTTTTTTGTAGTAGCTTTTTACACAAATCTTTCGAATTCAAACCAAACACGTGTGTGTTCAAAAGATAAAAATTGGTTTCGCTTTTGTGCGCGCTAATTCCGATCTTTTTAAGCTCGCTTACAACCCTTTCTCTTTCTTTTTGAACGTAAATTCTGCTACGCTCGACAAACTTTGGATTTTTGATCAGGAATTCAAGAGAGGGTTTGACAAGTGAATTCACAGGCCAAGGAGATTGCGCAAGCTCTAGTTTTGACATAATTTTTGGATTCGAAACAACGTAACCCGCACGAAGGCCAGGTAAACCTAGTAGCTTTGAGAGCGCCGAATCACCACCAAGCGACTTTGCGAGTCGACGTTTTTGATCGACTCAAACTTTCGATCGCTAAACCACACGTAGCTTTCGTCGACTACAAGGTTACATCGCTTTCTCTAAGCTCTTGTCGAAAGCTCAACAATTTGTTTAGCNTAAAAAAGCGCTTCCAGTTGGGTTGTTTGGATTACACAAAAACAGCGTATCGCCTTCTTTGAGATGCTCAGTAACGCCGTCAAAAAGCGGGTCGATTCCTTCTTGCGGAAGAACCGCAAAAGTGCGCGCACCAAGTCTCAGCGCCGCTCTCTCGTATTCGCAAAACGTTGGGGATGCGACATAAAACGCGCAACCCGGTTTGTAAAAAGCGAGCGCTACATCGTAGATGAGCTGCGTTGCGCCAGAGCCCACCAAAAAACAGCTCGGTCGTAAATCGTGTAGCTCTGCCAAAAGCTCGCCAAGCTCCTTGTAGCTTGGATAACGCGTAAGATTACAAACCGCGTGTTTCAGTAATTGGACAAGAGAGAGGGGAGGAGCGAGAGGATTTGTGTTCACGCTGAAATCGACAACGTGTTTTGAGTAGCCACCGCCGTGAACTGCAGCTTCGAGCCGCTCAAGCCTTTTAATAATCAATCCCAACTCTCGCCCACTCACCTTTGTCAAACGGGTGTTTTACGTTTTTCATTTCGGTGACAAGGTCAGCCTTTTGTATTATACGTTCATCCGCGCCTCTACCAGTTAGCACAAGGTTCACCTCTTTGGGTTTTGTGTCTATAAGACTCAAAACTTCTTCCACGGGTATCAACCCAAAGCGCGTGGCGTTGTTTATTTCGTCGAGGATCACGAGCCGATACACGTTTGATGAAACCACATTTTTCGCTTCTTCCCAAGCGCGCTTTGCGGCTTCCAAGTGTTCTTCGTACGGTCTTTTCGGATTCCAAGTGACAAAACCTATACCCAGCTTTTTGAACAAAACTCGCTCAGAAAGATGCGCAAAAGCTTTTTCTTCTCCCGTAGGCCAGCTTCCTTTTACAAACTGCAAAATCGCGACTTTCCAGCCATGTCCCACCGCACGGATGGCCATTCCAAAAGCGGCGGTGCTCTTACCCTTGCCATCGCCAGTGTAAACGATCACCCAACCCCTTTTTTCCCTTCTATCACGCATAAAAGCGATGAAAGATTAATATAAGACCTTTGGTTGGATTGTCCATCCATGGAGTCCACAAAAAGAGTGCCTGTAAGTATAAGGGTAGCAAGAATTTCGCTTTTCACAGCGCTTGCGGTCGCTGGCTCGTTTGTGAGCTTACCTAGTCCTGTTTCAAGCGTTGCGCTGGATTCGGCAGCGGGCTATTTTTGCTCTATGAACTACGGAGGATACGAAGGAGCGCTTGTGTTTTTCTTGGGTCACTTATCTACAGCCACTGTGCACGGCTTTCCACTAGGAGTCTTGCACTTGCCCATTGCAGCAGGACTTGCGCTTGACGGTTATGTGATGAGTGTTGTTGTGAAGTTCACAAAGTTAGGAGCAACGATCGTCGGTGTTTTGATAAACACATTACTCGTTTTTGTCGCGCTTCCAGTGCTTGGCTGGGGAGGCTCTCTTACTCTTATCCCTTACCTTGCGGTGGCGTCATCGGTTAATGCGGCGTTGGCTTACATCGCGACAAAAGCGCTTGAAAAAAGGGGTGTGATAAAAAACGAAACGGTTAAAGCTCACCTTGTGAATCACGATTTAGGCCGGGGTGGCCGAGTGGTCGAAGGCGGCGGCCTGCAGTGGTCAACGTGGTGAGCCGCTAATACCGTGGGTTCGAATCCCACCCCCGGCTTCACAAATATGATTGATTTCTCTAATTAACGCAAGTAAATATATCGTTTTGTAAAAACCAATTAAATCGAACATAAACTAGTTCATAATTTGTTACAGTTGATATTCTATTGATGGGTTTCACTCTACGTAGGCGTACGTAGGTACATATCATTGTACCTATCATACGCGTAGAGCTTGGGCTTCACAGCATCATTTAGGAACCTCACGGGTTCACTGGTCCCCTTCAGCTTTCCCCCTGTCTCGACGCACCCACCCAAGAGAGAAGGTAGAACCACCGTGTCCCACCACTCCCTCTGGGAAGCGCCCTCCATCCTCAGTTCAACGCGCTTCCTTCCACCACCCACTTTACAATGTAGCCGAAGCTCATCCTCATGTACAGGTTTATCGCCGCATTGAGTTTGCCTATTAATTCGGAGCGCGCACTCTTTACACTCGAAAACTGCTCCATTCAGGTCTTTGTTCTCCCACCCACACCTAGAGCAGTAGGAGGATGAGCCGTAGGGGTCGAGCTCCTTCACTCTGGCTTCATCCATCCTCCCCACAAGTATCCGTGTGATTGAGCGCCAGTCACTCCTCGAAATCCTCCGGTTCCACAAGCGAGAACGCGTGTACATCCCCTGCTTTTTGAGCTCTTCGAGGCCCACAGAACCACACATTGATTGAATGACACGCGCGATTTCGAGCTGGTGTTTTCTCGCACGGTTTCTTTCTCTGTTCGAATACTTTGAAAGAACCCCTCCTAGCCTTCTTTGACTTTGAAGCCTTCCTCTGCACACTTCTTCTTTTTTCAAATGATGAGATGTGCACCGATGCCAACTTCTTAGTGTCTATCCTCACCCAACCTGTTTCAGGTGAGTAGCCGTCGAGCGAAAGCAAATTGAAGTCCCACGCCACAGCGGGTTTGCCACCTTGGTTCTTATCCTCGTAGTGCACGGGTAAGTGTATCTTCTCTGGTGTGATTACGGGTTCACCCAGACCCGGCCGAGGACACCTCGCTTGGTAGCTTAAAGTATCTAGCTGAGAGGTCGAGGTATACGTGTTCACCCGGCTTAACGGTTAATCTCAGCTTTTCACCTTCAAGCTTGATAAGCGTTTGCTTCACTCTTGCGAATAGCCTTCTTGCTGTGGGCTTATTCCTTTTTCTTTCTTTCTCCTTTAACATAGTTTTTTCTCCAGGATTTTAGTATTGAATACGCGGTCGATCGCTGAGTCCACCCAGTGCGCGGCGTAGTCCCAATCCTCAAGGAGGCTATCTCTAAGTCGCCTCCTGTACTCTTTGCTGTGCATGTCCACCTTGTACTTGGGTAGGAGCCTCCACTGCTTCTTTCCTGGTATCTTCCTCTTTTTTCCACTCTATATTATTCCAAAGCTCTCCAAGTATTTTGTTCACAGCGTCCCTGTATGCTCGTAGCAGTGGTTCGAGCTCCTCTCCACACTCGTGTTGGAGTGTATAGCTCCTTAGCACCTCGAATAGCCTCCCTGTGTTCGCGGCCTCTTGAGGGCGTACACCCGCTCACACATCCACAGGTATATTTCATAAACCTATATAAACCTCCATACACCGAAACTGCTGACAACGGCTTTCGGAGCTCTTCCAAGGATTTATCGCCTCAGGTGGGTTTCCCGCGGCGCTCAAAGAGTACGCCAAATATGGCAAGGTGTCTGAGGCTACTCGCAGGAGTCTGCTAGACTGGCTTAGAGGGGACTGGTCAAGGGCTTGACGGAGTGATCGCTATATGAAAGAGGTGCTGAATTTCATCCTTCGATCTAGGTGCTCACTGTGAGCTGGCTGGGTGTTCCCAAAAACACTTCGATAGACTCCCCGAACACCGCCCAAGCGTACATCGAAACACTTGAGAACCTGCTTGTAGCCATGGTGCTCGAACACGTGGACGCTTCGGGTAAGGTTTAACACAGAAAGAATAAGAAAATACACTTCATAGACCCACTACTTTACCATGTTTTCTCAAGTTACTCATTTACTCCAGTGGATGAGCCATGCCTAGTGGAGGCGACCGTGGCGGTTCATCTTGGGTGCAGTGCACCTGTTTACTATTGGCGCGACTCGGGTGAAGTGGACGTGGTTGTCATGGACAATGGCGTGCAAACCTGAGTTGTGGTGAAATGGGACTACCATCCCTCTTCAAACGAAGGGACATAACGCACTACATCATCCTAGACAAGGAGCTTATCCCCGTTTTCCTGGCATCCTTGGCAAGCATGAAAGCAAAATTTTCTGGATTGTGACCAGATATGAATTTTCCACAACTTCCACGCTCAGTCATCGCTTATCAAGACATCATCGAAATTTGTATAAATTCTCATTAATATTGTATTGAATTATGCCACATCCTTGGTAAAAACTAAAGGTATTCCCAAACACCACTTCCTTTGTAGTTGTACACAATTGTTTTTGGCGCCGATATGTACTCGATTGAGTACCCTATTCCTTCCCTTCCTATTCCAGAATTTTTGCGGCCTCCAAAGGGGTAATACCCAATTCCGTGTCTTGGATAGTCGTTTATGTAAACCGTTCCTACTTCAAGATGGCGCATTGCGTATCTTAGCTTGAAAATGTCGCGACCAAAAATCGCCGCATCAAGCCCGTAACTACGCGCATTCGCAAACTCCACAGCTTCTTCGACGCCTCTTACACCAACTAAAAGCGCAACCGGTGCAAAAATCTCCTTCTGGTAAAGCTCTGTTTGTCTTACCAAAGCTTTTGGTATTTCAACAAGCGTTGGTTCCACGTAAGTTGGACCTAGCCTTTTTCCGCCTACAATGACAGAACCTCCCTTCTTCACAGCGTCTTCTATCGCGTGCATCATCGTATCAGCAGCCGAAGGTTCAATCAGAGGACCGACGTCCACCGATTCGTCTCTTGGGTCTCCCACCTTCACTTTTGAAAGTTCTTCCACAAGTCTTCTTCTGAGCTTTTCGTAAACCTCTTCTTCCATAAGTATCAGCTTTATCGCGTCACACCTTTGACCGCTATAGCTATAAACTCCTCGTGCAATTCTTTTTGCTGCCCACTCCGTGTCAGCGTCGTGCATCACGATCGCGCAGTCTCCTCCACCAAGCTCCATTAAAAACTGCTTTATTCCGGCTTGCCTTACTACTGAAATACCTGTTTCAGTGCTACCTGTGAGCGTTATAGCAGAAATCCTACTGTCGGACACAACTTTTCCCATTTCACTTCCTCTTAGCGTGAGAAGCGCAAAAGACCTTTTGGGAACACCCGCAAGCTCAATGAGTTTAGATAGCAGAATTGTGGAAATCGGGTCTGAGGATGCGGGTTTTAGCGCAACCGCATTACCAGAAAGAAAGGAATAAGTGAACTTGTTTACACTGTCGAGAAGAGGATAGTTAAATGGAACGATTGCAAGAACCACGCCTACAGGCTCACGCCTTACGAGCGCTTCTGTTTCTGTTGTTTCGTCACTCCAGTCGCCTGGTACAAACTCGCCCTGAATCTTTTTTACGTCTAGCTCTGAAATTCTTAACCTTTCGATCGAAGCATCAACTTCTGCTTTTGCGCTTACCACGGGTTTTCCAGCATCAAGTATGAGCGTGTTAATGAATTGCTGCCTGTTTTGTTCGATTAAATCCGCAAGTTTTCTTAGTATTGCAAGCCTTTTATAGCCTGGTAAGTTTCTTGCGTCCCACCTGCCATAGGTGTAAAGCGTGCCAAGTGCGCGTTCGACACATTCTTCGGAAAGCTTGGGCACTTTGGCGATCGTTGAAAGGTCTATGCAGGACTTGACATCTATCCATTCATCACCTTCTACCCAATCTCCACACACAAAACACTTAAAACGAGCAACTCCCTTTTCATCGATCTCAAAAATGTCCTGAAATTCATCGGATTTTATATCAAGTCTTGCGGCTTTTGATATCGGTGGTGTGAATGGCATACCCATTTACATTGCACGAATCAATATAAGGGTTTAAAGCTCAGTTATTTCGTATCCTTTTACCATTAAAGCGTAAACGATCCTTGACCTGTGACACCTATTTCGATCTTTTTCCAAACACAAAAACGCGTAATTCGGTTTGTAACTTTTGAGAACACTTAAAAGGGTGCAAAGCCTTGGTAAAACAAATCTGTCATACCACGCCCAAAGCTCCTTATAGCAACCCGATTTTACTGCGGCAATCCTAAGAGGTCGTGGGCAACCAAGATCTTTTGCGCAAATATACGAAATTCCGCTTTCTTTTAATTTCAAAAAAAGGTTATGCATTTCAAATTCCGCTTTCTTACTAAAAGGGTTTTCCCTTGTGTCAACAAGCGTTTTCACATCACTTGAGATAAGAAGTGTCAAGAGTTGGTCGATCGACCTTCTTTCGTAATAAGTGGCAAAAAACACAATAACACTTTTTTTAGCAAAAATTAAGTTCTTGCACGATTTCCTCATAATGTAAATCTTTTAAACAATTAAACTGGTACACAGACAAATTTAAAAGCAAATGCACGCTTATTGCTTGATAAATATGGTGCAGGCGTACTGCGTCAAGTGTAGACAAAAGAGAGAAATCAAAAACCCGAAAAACGTAACACTGAAGAACAAGAGAATCGCGGTAAAAGGTGTATGCCCCGTTTGCGGAACCGCGCTTTATAGAATAGGCGCAAAAGTTTGAACGGGGTCTTTCCTCTTTTTTAGCCTTTTGTCGCAAAGTTTAATCCTTTTAACAGGTACTCCTGTGTGTAAAGCGCAAGCGCGATCACAGGAAGGCTCAGAATCACTCCCGCCGAAGCAAGCTGAGGCCACACGTTGTAACCCACGCTTGAGCCTAGGCTGTTTGGGTCAAAATACGTAGCGAAAATGGTCACTGTGAGCGAGCCAGTTGGTGGAAAGTTAAACTCATACGGAGTTTGAGAAAGAACGAGCGGCACAAGCAAAAGGTGCCAAGAGACGATAAACGAAATTAGCATCGTCGCAAGCAAACCAGGTCTTATAAGAGGAAGCACGATTTCGTAAAATGAGCGAAAAGGAGAGTAGCCGTCAACGCTCGCCGCTTCTTCATAGTGTCTTGGAAGAGAGGACAGAAAGTTTGAAAGAATCCATGTTGAAAACGGAACAGTAAAAATCGGCGCGGAAATCATGAGTGCAAGCCAAGTGTTAAGCGCGTTGAGTTTGTAAAAAATGAAGTAAAGCCCGAACACGAAGCTTGCAGAAGGAAGAGCGTAAAGGTAAATGCTCAAGTTGAGTAGCCATTTGGTGTTAAACCTTGACACAGAATAAGCCGCGGGTGATGCAAGCAAAACCGTGATCGCCATCGCCACAAGAGAAACCGCAAGAGAAGTTACAACATAGGGTGCGGCTTGTTGCGCTGTTTGAACAAAGGGCGAAAGGTCAAGCTTGAGCGGCAAAAGAAGCGGGGGATTTACGAAATCTAGGCTTTGGGCTCTCGTTGCAATAAGCGCCATCCAGTACACAGGAAATAGCAGAAACACGAGTGTCACGAAAGACACCACGTAAACCAGCGCTTTAAAAACGAAATCTGGAACTCTAAAAAACAACGAAACACGCCTTCTGAAATTGCCGCCACCTCTTGTGGTGACCCTGATTAAAAGAATCGAAAACACGCTCACAAACGCGGTGAGCAAAACTCCAGCTGCAAGCCCCTGTGCCACCTCGTTTTGGTAAAATATCTCAAACCACACGAGAAAGGGTAAAGTTGCCATGGAATACGCGTAACCGCTGTTTAAAATGTAAGGAAGGTCGAAGTTTCCGAACGCTATAATCAGGGTCATCAAAAACGCGGTGAGAATCGCGCCCTTTGACATGGGAAGCGCAACCGAAGTATAGTAGTGCCAAGCGCCCATTCCGTCCACTTGCGCAGCCTCCCTTATTTGCTCTTGAACGCTTCTTAATGCAGCAAGACAGATTATAAAAGCGAGGGGAACACTACTCCAGACGCTCACGATCGTCGCGCTGTAAATCTGTAGCGAAGGGTTTCCAAGCCAGTTTAAGCGAGGAAGCGAAAGAAGGCTCAAAAAGTAGTTCAGTGGACCGTAAATTGGGTCGTATATCGTGGTCCAAATGAGCGCGCTTGCAGTAAACGGAATCGTGTAAGGCAAGTAGCCCAGAAGCGTGAGCGCTCTTCTTCCGCGTTTCATGCTGTCCACAAGAATCGCAAGATTTAGCCCTAAAAGCGTAGAAATGGAAGCCGTTCCAAAGGAAAAAATCAAAGTGTTTAGGATGACACGCCAAAGCTCTGGAAACTCGAATAACGCTATGTACGAACTAAAGTTGAGACTAGGAGAAGAGAAGTAAACAGAAAGCGCAAGAGGAAACAGCGCAAAGATTAGCAGGTATCCCAGAGCTGGTGCGAAAAACAGCTTACTGTGGCCACGGAATGGATGTTCCGTTTTCTTCAAAAAGGAACACACCTCTTTTTACCACCTCGAAGCACACTTCGGCGCCAACCGAAACCTCTTTTTGAGAAAGACACCTTAACTCTACACCGTCGAGATCCAAGTAAACCACACTCTCTCTTCCTGCGTATTCCACCGCCGAAACCCTGGCACGGTTTGGTCCGCTACCCAAAACGATGCTCTCGGGTCTTATTCCCACTGTGATCTTTTTTCCTTTTGGTAACGGAAATGGTAGTGTGATCGGTTTGGTTTTTTCTCCATCGGGTTGCATTTCGATCAGGTTGAGCGGAGGAGAACCTAGAAACGATGCCACAAACTCGTCCTTTGGGTTTTCGTAAACTTCGCGAGGCGAACCAACCTGTAGCACAACACCTCTGTTCATCACTGCGATCCTGTCTGATATCGAAAGCGCTTCAGACTGGTCGTGTGTCACGTAAATCGTGGTTATTCCGAATTCCTTTTGAACGCTTTTCACAAATTTTCTTGCGCTAAACCTGAGCTGCGCATCCAAGTTGGAAAGAGGTTCGTCCAAAAGAAACAGAGCGGGCTTTTTGATGAGCGCGCGTGCGAGCGCAACCCTTTGCTGCTGACCACCCGAGATTTCAGAAGGGTATCTGTCAAGAAGGTTCGATATTTCAAGCTTTTGCGCAAGCGCTTCAGCTTCTTGAAAAGCCTCGCTCTTAGGCACACCTTTTACAAGCAAAGGGGATGCGATGTTTTCCAAAACGCTCTTATTAGGATAAAGCGCGTAGTTTTGAAAAACCATTCCGACGTTTCTTTTTGCAGGTTCATGCTCGTCCACGAGTTTGCCTTCGATATACACGTTTCCTTCATCTTGCTTCACCAAACCAGCAATTATCCTAAGAAGCGTGGTTTTGCCCGAACCAGAAGGGCCAACGATTGAAAAAAGCTCGCCCTTTTCCACTTCGATGGACACGTCTTTCAAAACCTGTGTTTTTCCAAAGCTTTTGCCCACTCGCTTTAGAACTAAACTCATCGTGATTGAATTAAAAAAGGTGTAATAAAGTGTTTTGTTAGCCACCCACGTCCTGAACCCATAGCTTCGCTGCTGTGTTGAGCGCCTGATAAGCGGACTGGACGCTGCCATCTCCTTGTAAAAAGTTGTAAACTTGTTGGTTGAAGTCTGGGATGAGCTTGGGATAGGTTTGAGGCACGTTCGGTGGGTTTGCCCATCCGACTGTTGCGGTTTGGTACACATCTTTTACAAGCTCTCTTTGCCACGCCGAAAGCGTTGTATTCGAAAGTATCATTTGAACCGCTTTTGCGGAAATCGGAAATTCGCCAGTCAAGTAGTAGAGCTTTGCGTTTATCGCGGGTGACACAAGAAACTGAACAAACTCAGCGGCAAGCTGCTTGTGTAAAGAGTACTTGCTCACGCCCAAAAAGTCGGTTCCAGTTTCCGCGTAACCACCAGGAAACGTGGACACGCTGTACTTACCGTAAATTGTGCTGTTTATAAGCGTCGGATTTTCTGGTGTGAACATTATCGCACCAGCGGCGTTGCCCTTTGAGAAAAGAACGCCGATTGTTCCATAGTTCACCTCTGAGAACGGTTGAGGGTCGTACTTTGTCAAGTTGTACATTATTTCAAGCGCCTGAACACCAGCCGAATTGTTGAACGAAGGAAGTGGTGGCTTTCCTGGGGGTGCGCTTCCCATAAACATTATGTTGTAGTTGGTTATTCCTCCTATACTTCCACCGTTTAGAGTTTGGTTTCTTTCGTAGAACCATCCAAAGATCGCAGGGAAGGTGTCGATGATGTCGTGTTGCAACTGGTCGTCTATCAGTATACCATATTTCACGACGTGCATTTGGTCCACAAGAAAGTGGTCGGCCCAAATCGCAACACTCCAGTTAGGCCAGTAGTGGGGGTCAAGGGAAACGTGGTATTCGGAATAGAAAGTTTGGTTGAGCGTAGAGTTGTCGAAGATGTCTGTTCGGTAAAAGATCGCAAACGTAGACGCGTCATAAGGAACACCTATCACCTCTGTTTTGCCAGTTGTCACGTTTCTGTAAAGACCACCAAACGAAAGCTGGTAGTAGGGAATGTCGCTCAGGTTGAGAGTAAAGTACTGTGAAAGGTTTACGAGATAAGGCTCAACGCCGATGTGGAAGTGAATCCTACTATGTCGTAAGTGGACGAACCCGTTTTAAGAGAAGTTATTTCGTTTGTAAGGTACTGCGAAAACGAAAAGCTCACAATTTTGATCGTCACCCCTGGGTGCTGCGCTTCAAAAACGCTTGCGGCGTACTGCATCCACTCGTTTGCCGGGTCGCTAAAGGTCACAAGTGTGAGCGTCACAGGAGTCGTTGTCGCAGATGTGATCAAGGATGAGCTTGACGCGCTTGGAGTAATTGTTGTGCTTTTGTGTGTGAGCGCAATAGCAGCGCCCACCACAGCGATAATCACCACGATCACCACAACGGCCAACACAACTCTACTAATCGCTTTTGACATTTCAAGGTGGAGAAAACGGTGTTTCAAATAAAGTTTTCTGACGCTAAAAAATATAAGAGCGAAAAAGAATTCACATTCATGAAAGTAAAAAGGATTTACGACCTTTCTGCGCCTTTAAAGACGCACATGCCCGTATGGCCCACGTCTCCACTTCCTGTGATTTCTCCAGTGGGCATCGCCGCGCGTGACGGTTACAACGTGGAGTCGTTGTCTTTTCTCACACACACGGGGACGCACATCGACGCGCCGTACCACTTTATCGAAAACGGTGTTACGGTAGACCGCATTCCACTAGAAACGCTGATTTCACAAGGCTACTGCATTCGTCCAAACATTTCGGGCGTGGAAATCACAAGAAGCGAGCTTGAACGAAAGTGGAAGAGTGAGTACGACGGAAAAACGCTACTTATCCACACAGGTTGGAGCAAAAAAAGGTCGTTTACAAGAGAGTTCTTGTACAACTTTCCTGGCTTGTCGGACGACGCCGCAGAGTTTATCCTTGAACGCGGGACAAAGGTCGTGGGAATAGACACGCTTGGCATCGAACCATTCTCACACACCGATTTTCGGGTGCACAAAAAACTTCTTTCGCGCGGTGTAGTTTTTATAGAAGACTTATGGGGACTTGAGCAACTCTCAGAGGGTGTTCCCTACCTTGTGGTCGCTCTGCCAGTAAAGATCGAAGGCGCAAGCGGCGCTATGGCAAGAGTGGTCGCGTTGGAGGTAGAGTGGTAAACTACCCCGCCCTTACGGACGGGGCTTTGGGGTTTCCAGTGACCTTTTCGGCACACCTTCATTTCCCCTTCAGGGTGTCTACGCACCCCCGACCGTACCTCTCGTTAAGGCACAGGCTATGTTAATAGCCGAGTTCAGGTCGCGGTTATATACCATACCGCACTTAGGACACCTATACTCTCTACCGTCCGTGCGGGTAACATACCCACAGTTATGGCAAGTCTTTGACGTGTTCTTAGGATTCACGTAAACGACCTTGACGCCCTGTAACTTCGCTTTGTATTCTATCATCTTCTGTAATTTCCTAAACGGCAGGGAGTGAAACCTCTTATTGAGCTTCTTGCCCTTCTTGAAGTTCTCCCTGATCCTCGTGAGCTTCTCCGTCACTATCACTGGTGAAGGGAATTGTTTGGCGTACTCGACAATTCTTCTTGGATATGACGTGAAGTCCGTGATCCACCATCCTCCTCTCTTTTCCACTCAACCTCTTGACCACGTCCAGCCTCCTCTTTTCTTGGAGTTTCTTTCTGATCAAGGAGTATTTGTGTCGCACTTCCTTCGTCCTAGATCCCTTGAAGAAGGTGCCTCTTACGGGTTTACCGTCGACCAGTGCCACCAATGTAGCTAAGTTCCTCTCGCCTATGTCTACCCCTACTGCCGTGTTGGGTTCGTAATCCTTGAATGGCCTCTCTAATATGAAGTATGCGTACCACTCTCCATCCCTCTTCATTAGTTCGACTTGCTGTATGAACCATTCGCCACGACCAGTGACGCCACTCTCTATCAACTTTTCTTGCCTTTCACCGAATTGCACTGGGTACCAAACACCTTTCCCATTAGAGGTACAACCAAAACGGTGTTAGCTTGGTGTCCCTCTTCACGAGCTTGAACGCACGGTAGTTCACCCGCATCGACGCTTTATGCACGTGGAACTCCTTCCCCTCGTTTACCTTCACCAGTTCTACAGCCTTATCCCTCGCAGTCTGCGTGAGCGTAGAGGACAGACCGAACCTTCTCCTAGCTTCCCTATACGTCATCTTCTGAAGGAGTTTCTTATCCTTGAGCTTAAAGGAGGCGAAGAATTTGACCGTCTTCAGGTATTTTTCCAGAACGACGTTTAGCTTGTGCCTCTTTTCCTTGTTGGGGTTCACAACCTTTCCTTGCACGGCTATCTTAACTTCCGCTCTCAGGGAACGTTCCCTACCCCTTTTATAGTCGCTCTACTATTTATACCTATACTCCCTGCCATTACGGACGGGGTCTCTGGTGAGAGTGATGAAGATTAACGTGGTGTGTTCGCTAAAAGACCCAGTTGGACAAACCGTGAAATCACTGGGTTACGCAGTTGAAGCTTTGGATGAGGAGCCGATAAGCTTTCGCTACGAAAAAGGCGATGCAGTGATAATGATTTGCAGGCACTCAAGCGCAGCTGGTGTGGACAGTGTAACCGTTCACCACCCAGGAAATCCCACGAATTCAACGTACGGCGGAGAGCCCTTCACACTTGGGATTTCCTTTCCTTCTCTCGCTTCCGAAATTCTAAGAAGATTAAAAAAACTGGACATACCGTTACAAAAGACTTTTGAAGCGACACACCACGGTCCCACGTCTCAACGCGTGCCAGTGATTTTCGTCGAACTCGGTAGTTCGGAGCGCATTTGGCGTAACGAAAAGTACGTAAAGAGTGTTGTGGACTGCGTGCTTGCTACGCTTGACGAAAAGCAAGAAAAACAAGTCGCAGTTGGATTTGGAGGGGGACACTACGCTCCAAGTTTTACAAAAATGGTCGAAGAGCTAAACATTGGCCACATCATTTCAAAGCACCAGCTTGCCGAATCGCCTCCTCAAGTGTTAAAGCAGGCGGTTGAAAAATCGGTTGAGCGCGCGCACAAGGTTCTTTTGGACAATGTGAATTCCACTATCAAGTCAAAAATCGAACAAGCTTTGAGCGAATTGGAGGTCGAAATCAAAAGGATTAGCTAGAGAAGTCTATTTTTTTCGTCTACCCCAAGAATCTCTCGAGTAAGATCATCGTAAACCGCAAGAACTCTTAGCGCCCTTTCTGTGATCGTGTACCTTTTGTGACCACGAACGTTCTTTTCGTCAACAAGCCCTAGATACATCAAATAAGAAAGGTGCTCCTGCAAAGCGTTCCAAGAGAGGTTCGCCTTAAACATTATTTGCGTAGGTAGCTCGGCGCCTTCGTAAACCGCTTGTAGAATGCTCATCCTTATTTCGAGTAATGACCTTCGATATCTTTTTGTTGTGTGTGTTGTTAAAAGCTTGGACAGAACGCTGTCTCTCATCGTTAATCAAAACATAGCGGTATTAATATGTTTTTCCTCTGTTGAGAATTTCAGAGAATCTCTTTCGAATGAGGTGTTGGGGAGGAATGTAGCCCACGTTTGCGTAAACGAACACGCTACTTCCGTCTTTTGCCAAAATTGGCTCATCCAAAGTTTTTCTGAGCGCTTGGTGCTTGAGCGCAAGAGAACCCGCGTAAAGCACCCTCAAAGCAATTTTTGTTCCGTTTAGTAAAAGGTAGTAGCCTGTTTTGTGAAACAAAACTCGCGGTTTCTCACCTTGTAAAACGCGCGCTTTTGTTGCAATGAACGCTTTAGGTCCGTGCTCCAAGTTGAGCGGCACACCGTCACAAAAAGAAAGTAACGCGTACATTCCTAGTTCTGTAGACATTCCAAGAGCTTTCGACGCGCTACTCAAATCAAAACCAAAACCCAAGATAAGAGGTATCATGCAGTACGCCGCGTCTCGAAAGCCCATCGCAAAAAGATTCTTGTAAAGCGTGCGCGCGTTTTGGTTTGTTTTTAAACCGCGCGAAATGAGAGGTTGTTCGGTGAACCCCTGCGTCAAAATGCGTTGTTCCTTGAGTCTCGGTGAACCAAAACTGAAACGCATCTCGTCGATCACCGTACCGCAGCTTTCGCAAACTATATACCCATCGTGGTTCAGCGCGAAACCACATTCTCCGCAGCCTGGACAGATCAAGTCGAATACTTAGATTCGTGTTGGCTAATAACGAAAATGAATTTGAAACATGGATTCCAAATCCATTAACAATTATCGGTTTTTGTTCTGTGGGCTTTATATGAGTTTGCGAATATTTAATTGAGACAGTAATGAGTGAGCAGAGTGAAAACTACAGGTGCAACATCTGCGGCAAAGAAGTTAGGGACAAACCGACGCTCGTCGACCATCTTTCAAACGAGCACGAACCATTAGAAGTTGCGGCTTTTGCGGCGACAACAATGATTCAAGAGCAAGACCGAGACCGTGACGCGCAAGAGTACTACAGAAGAATGGAACAGCTCAAACGCGAGCTCACAAAATGAGTTAAGAGGGTGGTGCGAGAACACCGTTTGGAGAAAACAGCGTCGTGAAAATTCTTTGAGTGAGAATTAGCGTTATTTCGTAGCCACCAACTGTGATCAGTAACAGAACACCTATGTAAAAAATGCATATTGGGAGAGGTTTTCCGTGGGCGACGCATATTGTAAACCCATTTGTGTAGCTCAAGAATATCAAAACAAGAAGTATTATCGTTTGGACCTGTTGAATGTTCACAGAGCCTAACGAAAAAATGGAATACTGAGCAATTGAGGAAAAAAGGTTGATAAAAACGCCAACGATCGCAACGAGCGCACCACCGACTGCCGCGCTTGTGAGTTGAAGCGTGTACATCGTGGTTTCAAACGCCCTTCCGTTCTGTTCTCTTCTTTGCCTTATGTTGTAAAGAGCTTGTAAAAGCCTTGAAAGGTTTTCGCCTATAAAACCCAAGTCGCCTCCAGCCTCAATTGTCGAGCTAATCACGGTGTTACCCATGCTGATTAGGTGGCTTCTACTTTCCGTGCTCATGAGTTTAAAGATCAGAAGTTTGTCGATTCCAAGGAGTGTTCTATTGTACATCTTTTTGACATAAGTCTTCATCAAACCCAGCTCACCTCGCAGAACACCAAGCAAAGACTCGGGTAGGTTTTTTACTACATCGAAGGTGCGCGAAAAGTACCTTACAAACACGAGATAGTCCTTTTCAAGCCTTTCAAGCTTCGCCTCTTCAAACCTGAGTTTTGCGCCCAAACCCAAAAGAACGATTCCCGAAAACACAGCGATAAAGGGCTCTCTTTGAAAAAGAATCAAAAATGCGGTCACTCCAATTAGCACAGTAGAAATAGGGTATATATGTGGTGGATATATTATCTTTGCATAGGGTTTGTAAACAGCGTATACAACAAGCGTCATCATCAAAGAAATTAAAACCACAGCAACAGTAAAAAGATTGATCAAAGACTCTCCAATGCTATAAAGCACCGCAAGAATTGTAATGTCTACGATCAAAAAACAAGTGCGCTACTTAGTGTTCCGTAAAGCGCAAGAAATGTGTTCATGGATTCCTGTTTTCTTTCATTCACCGCTTGAAAGCTTGCAAGCGAGGTGTTTAACTCTTGTTCCAAAAACTGAGCCATATCGTCACCATAAGATATCGCTTGTGTAAGTCGAATGAGAAATTCTTTAAATGGCTTTATCGTTATTTTATTTAAGGTGCTTGACACGGCGCTCTTTATCTTGTAACCGTAACCGTTGATGAGTACGCTTATTCTTTTGTAAAACTTGTGATATGGTGAAAAGTATGACTGAGAGCCCAGTCTTTTCATCACTTCGGCCACGGGATATCCTGAAGAAAAAAGTGCAAGCGTGTAGTTGAGCATAAAGAGGTAGTACGGGTCGATTTCTTCCTTGGTGTTTTTAACGAGCGACAGTTGAGATCGCCTCTTCAACTCCTAACACTCTTGCTTTTAGAATTGCCCTCCAAACATCGAAATAGTTAAAGACCTTCCTTTCGGTGAGAATTTTTAAAAAGTTCGCCCTTTGCTCAAGCTCCTTGTAAAGCACGCCAACCGACCTTTTGTCAAGACCCTTCCTTACCGCTATTTTGTTTTCGATCAGGTAAGAAGAGCCCGGTCCTGCAAACAAAATTCTGTCCTGCACAGGGTCGTATGTGAAAGCGGGAACGTAAACGACGTCGTTTGACGAAGGGTCCACGTCTATTATTTCGTCCACTTCTATCACCCTTCTTTGTAAAACCCCTTTTTTGTCGTACAAAGCTGTTTGAAAAAGCGCAATGTTCAAGTTGTTCACATGAGTTCTTGGAACCTCGATCGGATATGAGGTGAGCCTCTGAATCAGCGTGTTGAGATTTGCCGCGTGAAATGTAGACATCACAGAGTGACCGGTTTGCATCGCCTGAAACGCCACGTTGCCCTCCTTATCACGAATTTCACCGACAAGTATGTAGTTAGGTCTTTGTCGAAGCGCGGCTTTTAACAAGTCGAAAAGCTTGATCGAACCCTCGCCTCCAGTATCACGCGTCACCTCGGCAACCCAGTTTGCGTGCGGAACTGTGAGCTCTGGCGTGTCCTCGATTGTCACTATCTTTAAGTTAGGAGGAATAAAAGCGGTTATCGCGTTGAGCGTGGTGGTCTTACCCGATGCCGTTTCGCCGCACACAAAAACATTCATTCCTTCGTCGAGCATCATCCAAAGGTATGCGCACAGCATTGGCGAAACAGAACCGCTTGCGATTAGCTGAGTCACACTGAGCGGCACTTTTGCGAACTTTCTTATCGTGAGGTTTGAGCCGCGTCTGCTTATGTCTTCGCCGAACACGAAGTTTACGCGTGAGCCGTCTGGAAGCGTTGCGTCTATCACTGGTCGGTTGTGCGAAACTGGGCGCATGGTTTTTTCGCTCAAAGAAATGATAAGCTCATTGAGTTCGAGTGCATCCGAGAATTCAAGCGAAGTTTGCATCGGTCCAAAGTTTTTGTGAACAATAAACACGGGGCCTAAACCGGGAATCGATATGTCTTCGATGTACTGGTCGCGTATAAGAGGCTCTAGCGGACCTGCGTAAAGCTTGTCCCTGATAAAGTGGTAAAGGATGGAAAAAGCTACATTTTGTGGGTAACCCTTGAGTATCTTTTCGAGAGTTTGCTTTGTCCACTTTTCCTTTCCTTCAATATCAGAAGGCGGGTCTTCAATTCCCACTTTCGATGCAAACTTTTCTTCTATTTTGTTTAGTGTCTTAAGCGATGGACGGGGAGGTTCGACTACAACGTACCTGTTAAACCCTTGTTCGGACTTGAGGCTAAACGCGTGAATGTAAACACCATCCCATACGTTGTAGATCACATTGAACTCCTTTCTTCCTTTAAACTTTGAAGGATCATCAGTCCTTTCAGGTTCCTCCTCAAGCTTCGAAAGGTACTCCAAAAGGTAAGGCTCTCTCCAAGTTGCAGGTTGCCAAATCGACAAAACGATCAACCTCTTGAAAGAGAAAGAGGCACAACTCTCAATCCTAGTGAAGGATCTACGTCAAACGATATTATGTCTGAACCAATTGCTCCCCCTGCATTCTTTATCCTCTCAAGCGACTTGAGCCTTCTTCCGCCTATTACAACGTTTTTTATTCTAAAGTAGACGTCCACGATGCTTCTTACTTCTGTGTGCAGGCTTTCTGGGTGAACGCCTGGGTGCATCGTAAAAATCATGGTCTTTCCGATATCCGCAAAAATTCTCGATGCTTTAAAGAGGTCGAGTGTTTGTCTTGGCTCAGAGTAAAGAGAAAGAAGAGTCAGAGAGTCTATGATGCAAAATGAACACCTCACATTTTTTAGGAAGTTCAGAAGCACAGATATCAAATCTTCAGCAAACTTTGACTTCCAAGAAAATTTTCTAACGTTAAGTGGCGCAATTCTTAAACTACCGTTCAGAAACCATGGAGAAAGATCAAGCTTAACTTCTTTGAGCTTTACCAAAAGGTCAAAAGTAAGGTGTTCAGTTGTGACAAACACGCCCTTGAATCCGCTTTCCAAAAAACCCTTTGCGAACTGCGCAGAAAGCACTGTTTTTCCCACCCCATGTTCCCCTTCAACAAAGATGAGAGAAGGATGAGGAATTCCTCCAAGTCTTCTATCAAGCTCTTCATTTCCTGTTTTGACAAGCGTCAAAGTGCACCACTCCATACTGCGTATGGTCCATAATTTGTTGACACTACTACTATACCGCTACGAGAGTCATAAGGAGGGTATGGTAAAACGATTTTTAGAACGCCTACGGTATGCGGGAAGATTTCACCGTACACGCTTGTCCACTGATATTGCGAGGGATTCTTAGAAAAACTGTAAAGCGAAACAGAAAGTAGCGGTGTTCCAGATACGTTTGCGTAGTACTTTACAATCACCGCAAAGTGTATGAAGTCATAAAGATTTGTCGAACCATTGTTCGCAAGATAAACAAAAAGCGTGTTTGAGGAAACTGAAACCTTGAGGATATGAATGAGAGTTTGCTGGGCGTTTTGCTGCATGCTCTTAAAGCTTTGTAGCGAGCTATCGTAAAGCGCTTGGGCGCTTTGTGAAACGGTTTGAATCAAAAGAAAAGCGGAGATTGCGATCATCGAAATCAAACCAAAGGCGGCGACCTGAGAAAGTGCCATCATGTCACCTCGAACGTATAGCTTGAAGACACACCGTTAGGCGTGACGTACATCACGGTGTAAAAGCTTCCTTTTACAAGAGAAGAGGAAAGTGTTATCGTGATTTGAGCTGTCGAGCCAGGATTTAGCACTTGGGTGTTTGTGCTCCAGCTAGGCGCCGGTCCACCATAACCGATTGGTTGCTCTTGGTTTTCCAACCCAAAGTAAAGCGTTCCCAAAGCAAAATTGTACACGGGGTATTCACCAATATTTTGAATGTAAACGTAAAGGGTTGTAGAGCTTATGTTCGTCGCAAACACGATTTGAACTTGCGTGAGCAACTTCTGTGAGTTGTGCAAAGAAGAAGAAATCGTGGCACCGCTGATGTAACCTATGCTAATGTAAAGCGCTGAAGCGAGCGTTGCAATTAGAACAACGCTTGCGATTAAAAGAATCGCTTCACTTATCGCTTCAGTTGGCATTTCCACCGCCTAGTTTTCTTAAAGTTTTAGAAAGACGCGCAAGATCGTCTCCAAAACTCGCTGGTATTAAGGCTTGGAGTGCGATTTGTGCGACTTCTTTTGCGCTTATTCTCTTTTGCCTTGCAATTATTTCTTGAACTCTATCGATCATCTCCAAATGTTTTGGTGACAGAACCCCGATTTCGTAAAGTAGATCAATCTGTTCTCGATTATAGTTAAGGATTTCCAAAACAGCGCAAGAGACTAACAAAGTTTTTAGATCGGAGTTTCCCAATTCCCGTATCACCTCATTTTTCTGATCCTTTTCAAGCGCTGGAAATTCTTGCGCTGACTGAAGATTAAAAGGAGATGAGTTGTCGGATTGCGCAGATTTGACCGCCAAAATCAAGTTTTCCATCTTTTCCACTAAAGATATGAATTCGGAGCGTATTTGCTCGACACCACTATTCACACTTTTTGTTATGTTACCTTCAACACGATCAAGCTTTGCCTCTAAAACCCCAAGTTTTGCCTCTATAGTTGTGATGTTTTCGTTCGTTCTTGGCGTAGGTGTTTCCACAGCTTGAACGTTTACGGGTTGTGTATTAGTTCGCGGAATGACAAACTTCCAAAGATACAAAGAAAAAATCACAAGCGGGATAACAATTACAATCAAAATTGTGATAACAGGTGAATTAAGAAGATTAGGCAATTCAAAATTCAATAACAACAAAAATCACCTAAAAAAAGGGAAGGTTCTAGCGGATCAGCCAAGCACTGTCACTGTGCCGTCTGGTTGGTACACATACTGCGCAACTGTAAGTGGCGAACCGATGTTTGGCTGAACTTGAATGGTTATCGTTTGGTACTGAAATACTATGTGTCCTTCAGCAGGACCAAAAAGAATCATCACACCAACGACGCTTCCAGCTGGGGCTATCGAGCTACCCACTAACGAATCGCCGGCAACTGGGAATGTAAATGCGAAAGTGCGATAAACCTCTGCGCAATACTGAGTTTTGCTAACGTTAAATGTGAAATAGTTTGCTCCGCTAAGTCCAGGTGTGGTTGAGGAGCAAGCTCCAGACTGAACTTGAAATACGTCTTTGTTGGCAACCGCCTTATATGACGTGGTGGTATAGCCTAATGCTAGCAGCGCGGTATAGGGACTTGAATAATAGTAGTAGGTTTGACTACCAGCCGTCAAAGATTGTAAGTAAGGCGAATTTGTGATTGTAAGTAAAGTGTAGTTATAGATGTTGCTCAGAACTATGTTTTCCGTTGACGCAGTCAATGAAATGGATGTGGTTGCTGGCGCAAGCTGTACAGAAGAAACTCCTGCACTAGGAGCTATCGGAAGATATAGCCAGAAGCTTTCCGTATCGGTTGGATAGTTCGTTGCATAAAGAATATTACCAGCTAAGCTAAGCGCAGTGGATGCAGTTTCTTGACCCTTGTTGATTGTGGTTTTCGCTTTCTGCGTCACAAAGATTCCCATGCTCACTGCCACATATGCGAGCACTGAGGCCGTTATGATGAAGGCGATTAGGATGATCGCTGTGTCAAGACCCGCTAGACCCTTTTTCTTTTTGCTTTTTGTGTGCAACTTTGTTGCACCCAATGTATTCAAAAAAACGCTTTTAAACTCTTGAGTTGTTTATAAGTGAGCGTTGCGTTGCTTTTGTGATGTTCGCAGATATCGAAATAGTTTTCAGAAACAAAGTGTGTAAGAGTAGCTTGGGTTGTAGGGTGGATTTAGAAAAGCTTCATTCTTTTAATCCGTTAAAGTACACAAAAAGGGAAAACTTTTCTGGTTTGGTGTGCACAAGATTTTACGGAGGAAATAACATCACCGTCCTGATTTTTCCAAACGGTTCGGTGATCATCACAGGAGATGAAGACCAAGACGTGATTCGCTCTGTGCTTGCCGAAATTGCGCAAGACGTTAAAACTTTGGGCTTTTCGCCAAAAACCGATTTTGAGCTTTCCACCGTAAACAGCGTCGCGCAATTTAGGATAAGAAAACAGATTGACTTGGCTGAGTTTTCTAAGCTTGTGCCACACTCTAAACCCGATTCATCGAAGTTCAAAGCGGTAAGTTGGAAAGACCAAGAAACTGGTTGCACAATTCGACTCTTTCGTAGCGGCGCGGGTGTCGTGCTAGGCGCTAGAGAAAGAGACCAAGTCAAAAAGAGCTTGCTCAACCTTTACAGGGTTTTACTGGAAAAGCGTGTCGTAAAGTGAATCGTTTTGCAATTAAAAGTGGTTTGTGACACTATTTAGAATGTGCGGAAACAATTTCGAAAGAAGATTTTCCAAGCTTTTTGAAGCGTGTGTGAAAGAAACCTTTGAAATCTTTGGTGTCGCGGGTTCTGTTTTGATCAAGGAAAGCGAAAGGCTAATCGGTTTATCCTTGGAAGAGTGGTGGAAAAACCCTTTTAAAATGAAGGAAGCTTTTTTGACGACTTTCGGGTTTTCAGGAAAACACTTGATTAGGCTAATTCTCGAAAACTTGGAAAAGAGGTTGGATCCTAGCGACCCCGCACACAAAGAGTTTTTGAAAGTGGTGAACGAGCTCAGAGAACTTCTGTGATTTATGGCATTTGTTTCGCGGTTTGACAAAAATAGAAATCTGGCAAATTGTACAGAAAAAAGCTTATTTTTTTATATAAAAAACAAATAACGTGCGCTCAGAAAAGGTCAAGCGTGGGATTCTGGTCAACCAGAAAATAGACAGTCTCTTTTCGCAGTTCGTCACAAAAAGGCACGGGTCACTCAGAGGGTATTCGCAAGAAGTGGAAAACGCGATGATGCTAGAAATGGCGCGCTGGAACTACAACCCTTTAAACGAGCTTGAAATGCTAAAGAGAAACGGTGTGAGCTTTCCAGTTCTTCAAAGCTTAAGACAAAGCGTGACAAGAACTGTAAGAATTGATAAAAGGTTGGACTTGGCGTTCAAGTCTTTTGTGATGCTAGCTTACGGAAGGGTTTGGCGCGCTTACTCTAGCGCTGTGCAAAACGGAATGGTTCTTCTTATGTTGCTCTACCGCTTTGAACTTCTTGACACTTTTTGGACATAACCTTTACTTTCTGTGTTGTGTTTAAAAGAGCTTTTTGACTATAGTTGATTATGAGCGATAGTGGCGTTAGGGCGCTTGTCCACCAAGACACACTCGACAAACCAGAAGAAGTCAAAGCTCTGGTGTACGCGATAAAAGGCTTGAGATTTAAAGGCGCAAAAGTTTGCTTGGGTTTAGGGTTTTTACTCTGAGCACGCTCTATCTAAGTTACTAGAACTTGTGCCAAAGGAGCTAACCGACGTGATAGAAACAAAAGTGTACACGATAGGCGAAATTAAGAGGCTACGAAATGGCTATTTTGAAGGTGGACTTGTTTTCGTTCAGCAAGATGACGAAGGAACGCTTTACGTTTACGACCCAGACACAGATGGCAAGGTGAGCCTGAGCCACCTTACACAAAACGTGCTAGAGCCGATTTACCAAGTGCAAAACATACCACTCGAACAAATTCGCCTGAACGAAGACTTGAAGTACCGCGCGGAGTATTCTATTGATGAGCTTGCCGAAAACATCAAGGCGTTTGGTCTTCTTAACCCATTGGTGGTTTACCGCGACAAAAAGGTTTACAGATTACTAGCTGGTTACAGAAGGTACTACGCGATAAAAAAGCTAGGCTGGACGAGCGTCCCAGCGCTCGTCCTGAACCTTCCACCAGAATCGCAGGAGGTCGTGAGCTTCGTCGAAAACTTCTTTAGAGCACAACCCACCAAAGATGAGTACAAAAGGCTGATTGCGCTTTTTCTTGAAAGGGGTAGAGTAAGCTCTCTTTACGAGTTCGCAAAAATCGCTGGAATAAAACACAAAAGCACCTTTGTAAGGTTGCTCATCGCAACAGGATTGGACGCAAACGTAGAAGGTTTTAAGGAAGAAGAAAATCCCTTTGCCAAGCTTGTTTCGGCGCTCTTAAAACCACAAAAAAGCGAAAAGCCTGTGCTTGATATCGAGCAAATAAAAAGCGTTCTCAACGAGTCTCTGAAAGACACGAAATCGGAGGGCGTTGCACTAATCGAGCTTGATCTTGCGCTTGTTCGCTCCTTGTATAGCTGGCTAAACGCGCAAAACCAAGCGGATTTTGAAAAGAGGTTTCAGGAGCTCATTCGTTTATTTTGGGCTCAAAGTGCTTGGTCGCGCTCGCAGGTGAACAAAAAAAAGAGGAGCTCAAAGCGCTTTTTGGCGAGCAATTTGTAGCGATTTTTCCGAATTCACTCAATAAGGTGCTTTGAAAAAAGCCTTAAGCTCTCAAGCTGCGTTTTGAGAGGTGTGCGGCCAGTGGGGTTGGGCGCGATCACAAGCTGAGACACGCCCATTTGTTGTAGCCTTTGTATCACCTCGCGGTTTTTGTCAAAATCCGAACAAAGCAAAACTCTTCTTTCACCCTGTGCGCTTGTGTAAACCGTTTGTTTTGCGTTCAAATCGTACGCAATTCTCACGCAGATTGGTTTCGTACTACCCAAAGCCTTAAACTTTGAAATTAAGCTTTCGAAAACTTCCAGTGGATAAGCGTTTGGGTGCCACGCATCCCCAAGCTTCACCGCCCTTTTCATCGCAGAGACGCTATTTCCCGCAATCCAAATCGGAAGGTGCGCTTGAACGGGTTTTGGCTCAAACGAGTAATCCTTAAGCGAAAAGCGAGATCCTTCAAAAGGTTGGGAGTTCCAAAGCGCGCGTAGAAGCGCGAGATTTTCGTCCAAGATCCTTCCTCTTTTTTTAAAATCCGCGCCCAAGTGTTCAAACTCCTTTTGATTCCATCCAGCGCCTGTGGCAAGAATGAGCCTTCCACCGCTTAAAACGTCGATCGTCGCAAGCTGTTTTGCTGTGAGGACAGGGTTTCTCATCGCAAAAACGAGCGAGGAGATTCCTATTTTCACTCTTTGCGTGAAAGAACAAACAAAAGCAAGCGTGGTCACGCATTCAAAGACTCGCTCGTAAGGCGTGTTGCTGTTTTTTGGCATAAGCACGTGATCAGTCGCCCAAATTGAATCGTAATTGAGCTCTTCCGCAGCTTTTGCCACTTCTCTTATCGATTCGACGTCACAAGTTTCGCCGTAATTCGGGATGCAAACTCCAAATTTCATACCCATAAAAAAGAGTGAGTGAGTAAAAGCGTTTCCGAAGTGCGCGATAAGCTCATATTCTTTCGATTTTTCGTGTTAACGATGCTCAAAGAAAAGCTAAAAACAAGCGAAAAGATTGCGGTTGTAGGAGTGTTTGCGCCAATAGCAATAATACTTGCGTCTCCAGTTGCGCCTAGCTTTCCATTTCCTCCACTACCCTTTCTCCTTTTTGAGCTATGGGAAATTCCGGTTTACTTTGCGCTTTATCTTTTTGGACTAAGGATTGCGCTTTTGGTCGAGCTTTTGGTGTACGCCGTGGTTCAAACTCACCCTTACGGCTTGCTTTTTGCACCAGTTTACAACTTGAACGCGGTTGTGTTCACACTGTTAGGTGCCTCACTCGGTTTCAAATTCAAAAAAGTGGTAATGAGTGCGACACTTGGTGTGTCGACGAGAGTTGTCGAAACCACGCTTTTTAACTACGTTTTTCTCAGGCTTCCCCCTCCTTTTGGCTTTGGACTCACTTTAAAAGGGTTGATGACAATTCTACCTCTACTTGCGCTGTTCAACGCAATTCAAGCGGGTTACTCGCTTGCGATAGCGTTTGCGGTGTCTAAAGCGGTTGAATCAAGACTTGAGCTCACCTAATGATCAGATCCTCAGTCTCCTTTGGATAGTTTGTGAGCCATTCTGCACCATGCTCTGTGATCACTACGGTGTCTGAGTGTCTGAAACCACCTAAACCCAGAAAGTAAATACCTGGTTCTACGCTGAGCACCATACCAGGAAGTAAAACGGTTTCGTCTCCAATGTCCAAAAAAGGCGCTTCGTGCGCTTCGAGTCCAAGTCCGTGTCCAGAGTGGTGGCGTAGCGCTTGGGTCACGCCGTGTTTTTTTGCGACATTATACGCCGCGCGATCCGCGTCGCTACACTTAGCGCCAGGCTTTAGAGCGTTGAAAGCCGCTTGTTGCATTTCGAGCGCAATTTTGTGATACCTTTTCACTCTTTCCTCAGGTTCTCCGACAAAAAGGTTTCTTTCGATTTCGCTGTGATAGCCTTCGACATCCGCGCTTGCACCTGTGACTATTATGTCGCCTTTTCTGATTTCTCTTTCAATGCTCATCGCGTGAGGAAAAGCGGAATTTTCTCCCACTTGACCTCCTTCCCGCGTACGCAAGAAACACACTAGCCCCGCTTCCCCTAAACTCTCTTCCAAGCGCTTTTTTCATTTCAAGCGAAGCCTCTAGTGACGCGCGTGAGGAAACTTCGAAGTCGTAGCGGCCGACTTCCACGTATTTTTGTAAAAGCTCGTGAGCGCGGGCGCCCCACTTTGTGGTCTCCTTGATGATTTCGATTTCATTTTGGGATTTGATCACCCTCATATTGTACAGAAATTCTCCGATCGGAACAAAAACTGTGTCGTGCGTAAACTACCCCGCCCTTACCAGTAGATCAAAATTCGCGCTTGGCGTCGACCGTGCCCCTGCCACGAATCTTTGAACTACTGTCACGGACGGGGCTTTGGGGTTTCCAGTGACCTTTTCGGCACACCTTCATTTCCCCTTCAGGGTGTTTACACGCCCCCGACCCGTACCTCTCGTTAAGGCACGGGCTATGTTAATAGACGAGTTCAAGTCACGGTTGTATACCATACTACACTTAGGGCACCTGTACTCCCTACCGTCCGTGCGGGTAACATAC
>Ga0074075_14016_pt1 | contig 35951 bp, 41 predicted proteins | sample YNPg_E_FD_63712 | JGI IMG/M metagenome (GOLD analysis project Ga0074075, IMG submission 63712) | Hot spring microbial communities from Beowulf Spring, Yellowstone National Park, Wyoming, USA - YNP_Beowulf Spring_E v2 (version 2) | ecosystem: Environmental > Aquatic > Thermal springs > Hot (42-90C)... | reverse complement strand
ATTAAGGAAGATGGGAAAGAGCTCCCTGATGATCCTTATAAACAACTGGAAATGGCGATTAAGGCAGTTTTTGATTCCTGGAAAAATGAGAGGGCAGTTGTTTACAGGAGAATAAATAGAATACCGGATAGCCTTGGTACGGCGGTATCTGTGGTAACAATGGTTTATGGTAATACCGGGCCCAGATCTGCAACTGGCGTTGCCTTCACCAGAGACCCAAATACAGGGGAGAAAAAGTTGTATGGAGAATATCTTATTAATGCACAGGGGGAGGATGTAGTAGCAGGAATAAGGACTCCATCTCCTGTTGAAAAGCTTAAGGAAGAAATTCCAGAAGCATACGAGGAATTAATTAGATCTGCAGAAATACTGGAGAACCACTATAAGGATGTCCAGGACATTGAATTCACAATTCAAGATGGTGTCTTCTATCTGTTGCAAACAAGGAGTGCAAAGAGAAGTGCCAGAGCTGCCATAAAGATAGCTGTGGACTTTTACAAAGAAGGTAAGGTAACTATGGAAGAAGCCGTAAACATGGTAGAACCCGGACACATAAATCAATTACTGCATCCGCAGGTTGACCAATCAAAGGCAGGCGCCCCTATAGCTAAAGGTCTTGCGGCAAGCCCGGGTGCAGGATCGGGAAAAATAGTTCTAGATCCTGATAAGGCAGTTAAACTAAATGAAAAAGGTGAAAAGGTAGTCCTTGTTAGAACTGAGACATTGGCTGATGATGTACACGGCATAGCTGTCTCTGAAGCTGTACTGACATCCAGAGGTGGCATGACCTCCCATGCAGCTGTAGTGGCAAGGGCGATGGGAAAACCTGCAATAGTTGGTGCAGAAGATGTGAAAATTAACGAAGCTTCTGGCACAGTTAAGTTTAGAGACCTGGAATTGAAAGAAGAAGATGAAATTACGGTGGATGGAACTAGTGGAAATGTATACAGGGGAAAGGTTCCGTTAATCCTTCCTGAATTGAGCGGTGACTACCAGACATTCATGGATTTCTGTAAAAAGGTCAAAAAATTAGGTGTTCTTGCTAATGCCAATACTCCAGAAGAGGCTGTGTTGGCAAGAAAGAATGGCGCAGAAGGCATAGGATTGGCCAGGACTGAAAGAATGTTCCTTGGCGCTGATAGAATCCCCATTATGAGAAAAATGATAATGTCGGATAATCCTGAAGAAAGAAAGATGTATTTAGATAAACTTCTGCCACTGCAATTTAACGATTTCGTCGAATTCTTCAGGACCATGAATGGATATCCCGTGATTATAAGGCTCCTTGATCCGCCATTGCATGAATTCTTACCTAAAAAGGAAGATTTAATGGTAGAAATAACGGAATTAAAATACAAATTAAAGTCAGCCAACGAAAAGACAAAACCAAAACTTAGGAAAAAGTTGAACGAATTGAATGATATACTGAGGAAAGTGAATTCCTTAAGTGAATTCAACCCCATGATTGGATTTAGAGGAATCAGGGTAGGGATCCTTTATCCTGAGATATATGAAATGCAGGTAAGGGCTATTATTAGGGCTGCTCTCAAAGTACAGGAAGAAGGGGTAACAGCACTGCAGAGATCATGATACCTCTAACTGTTGAAGCCAAAGAATTAAAACTTGTAAGGGACAGACTTGAAAAAATAATAAAAGAAGAAATAGGAAATAAATCTTTGAAGTATAAATTCGGAACAATGATAGAAACCCCAAGGGCTGCATTGACAGCAGATGAAATCGCTAAAGTTTCAGATTTCTTCAGTTTTGGTACTAATGATCTTACTCAGATGACTTTTGCATTCTCCAGGGATGATGTAGAGGCAACATTCCTCCCGAAATACCTTGAACTTAAAATACTGGATAGGAATCCGTTCGAGACTCTTGATAAATCGGGAGTTGGTCAACTATTGAAGATGGGGAGAGATAAAGGCATAAATTCCAATCCTTCCATTGAGGTCGGAATATGCGGAGAACATGGCGGTGATCCCGATTCAGTAAAGTTCTGCCATGAGATCGGGTTACATTATGTTTCAGCATCCCCCTATAGGATTCCATTGGCTATATTGGCAGCTGCTCAAGCAGCTTCAAAGGATAAAGCTAGAGGTGATTGAATGTCAGAAATAGTTAATGCCGATATTAGAAAAATCCTCGATTCTCGAGGAAATGAAACCGTAGAGGTTGATATTTACACAAAATATGGCTTCGGAAGAGCATCTGCACCAAGCGGTGCCTCGAAAGGGGAGAATGAGGTGAAAGATTATCCACAGGGGGTCATTAATGAATCTCTAAGGATATTCAAACAGGAGGTTGCCCCAAAAATTATAGGATTTGATGCATCGGATCAGATAAACTTTGATGCATTGCTTGAAGAAATTGATGGCACTGGTAATTTTTCTAGGATAGGAGGAAACCTCGCGGTGGCCATATCAATTGCGGCAGCCAAGGCTTCATCAGACGAATTTGGTATTCCACTATACAGATATCTTGGGGGCTTGAATTATGCCATTCCTGCTCCGTTAGGCAATGTCATTGGTGGTGGGGTCCATGCAGTAAACGGAACCACGATTCAGGAATTCCTTATATCCACTCATTCAAAAGATGTCTATGAAGCCATTTTAACAAATGCGAAAATACACAAAACCATAAAGGATAAGCTATCAAAGAATCTTAACACTCCATTAGGAATGGGAGACGAAAAGGCATGGGTTGTTCCACTGAAGGATGAGGAAGTTTTTGAATTGCTGAGTGGAGTTGTTCAACAGTTCAGAGATCTAACTGGTCTAGAGATAGATTTTGGAATAGATATGGCTGCATCTAATTTTTATAAGAACGGTAAGTATCATTACAAGGATAAAACACTTACTAGAGAAGAGCAGATTGATTTCGTGATTTCACTGATTAAAGAATATGGGTTGAAATATGTTGAAGATCCCATGGAAGAAAATGATTTTGAAGGATATGCTGCGATAACCAAGGAGGTTGGAGATAGGGCCTATATTGTGGGTGATGATATTTATACCACCAACAAAGATCTGCTGCAGAAAGGCCTTTCCCTTCTATCGACCAATGCAATACTTCTAAAGCCAAATCAAGTTGGAACGGTTTCAAGGTTAATAAGGACATGGAAATTGGCAAAAGAGAATGGTTTAGGCACAATCGTTTCTCATAGATCTGGCGAAACAAACGATGAATTCATAGCCCATTTAGCAGTGGGACTCTCAACTGATTACATAAAAACCGGTACCGTTGGTGGTGAAAGGATAGCAAAATTAAATGAACTTGTAAGAATTCAGGGTGAGATAGGAGGAATTAGATGAATAATGAACTACTGGTTTCGGAAGAGGTTTACAGAACATCCCAAGTGCAAATAGGGACAAAGATAAAGAATGCTAACATGAGCCAATTCATAGCGGGCGTTACTAAGGAAGGGCTGAACATAATAGATATTTCCAAAATAGATGAGAGAATAAAGTTAGCTGCAAAGTTTTTATCAAGGTATGAACCTCAGGGTATTGTTTTTGTAGCCTCAAGAGAATACGCCAAAAAACCTGCATTGAAGACAGCTGAACTTCTTGGAGCAAAAGCAATAACTGAAAGATTTATACCTGGAACTTTTACAAATCCAAATATTCAAGGATACGTTGAACCTGACGTGGTATTCATAAATGACCCTGCAGTAGACAATCAGGCGATGATGGAAGCTGTTAAAAATGGAATACCCATAGTTGCAATATTGCACACAAACAACAGCTCGTCCTATGTAGACCTCATTATACCCGGTAACAATAAAGGAAGGGAAAGCTTGGCACTTATCTACTACCTGTTAGCAAGAGAAGTTCTCAAAATCTGGGGGAAGGATGTTAGCAGCTTAAAGAGGGAGGACTTCCAGGCAGAATTATGAGAAAGCCTCATGTAGCCGGTTATTTCTATCCCTCTTCCAAAGAGGAACTCATAGAAAAAATAGAATGGAGTTTCCTCCATCCATTCGGCCCCGGCTACATTCCAAATGTATCTGATGAACAAGGGAACATTGGAGTTATCTCGCCACACGCAGGATACGATTACAGTGGCCCCATTGCGGCTCATTCATTTGATGCACTCGCAAGATCTGGTAAATACGATTATTTTGTGATCATAGGGCCGAACCATACAGGTCTTGGTACTGATATATCCTTAGGAAGTCAAGATTACCTGACACCGCTGGGAACAGCGAAAATCGAGAAGGATGCTTTAGACATATTAATCGATCAGGGTCTGGAAGTTGACGATTATGGCCATGAAATGGAACATTCTGTTGAAGTTGAAGTACCATTCCTCCAATACTTGTACGGGGAGATAAAAATTCTTCCCATCGTAATGCTTGATCAGAGCTTGGAAGCAGCAAAAAGACTATCAGAGGCATTAAAGAAGCTGGAAGGGAACTTTACAATAGTCGCAAGTTCGGATTTTAACCATTATTTACCTCTTGAGAAACTGAAAAGGTATGATAACATAATAGCAAAAACTATTCTAGACAGGGATCTCAGAGCTTTGTATAGCTATGTATACTCCGAAGAATTTACTCCATGCGGATTTGGTCCTATGGCTACCATACTTCTTGCTTTCCCGGGAAGGGTCGAGCTATTGAGACTTTCTAATTCCATAGAAATAGCCGGAGGTCATGAAGGGGTTGGTTATGCTTCATTTAAAATAGATAAATTCAAAGAACAATAGCACTTTCATATCCCGATATAGCAGTAAATTTCTTCCTTAGCACGTAATTTTCCCTTTTAATCCAGAGATCAAATACCGCGGTACTTCTCATTTCTAAGTATCTATCATCCCCGGGCATTTGAACCCAATTAGTATATGGAAATAACGGTTGGGTCAGGTACAATTTTTCGTGTCTAAAATTACCAATTTTTTCATAGATATAAGAAGTTCTAGCACCACAGATAAAATTTTCAACCAGAAACTCTCTTGCCTTTATGAACTCCATATAATCCTGCGCGAATGGGCTATTTTCAATAAATACTGTTTCCGAAAATATATATGGGATTCCATTTTTATATGCAATAGCTTCTATATAACCTAGTTTTTCAATTTTCCTGTAATCATTTTTATGCCATATATGGTTGGTTGACCCATCAAAAGCCACAATCGGAGTATTTTAATTTTGTAGCCATTCTCCCATGCTGCTGCTGAAATCTTTTCCGCAAGCCTCTTTTCGCTGGAACCAATTATTTCGGCCTGAAGAGTTTCCATTATAACATTTCGAAAATTTTTAAAGTTTCTATAAATATTTTATTTCCTCTTCGAGAGGAATGGAAAATGATTTCAAAAGAATTGAATCATCCTCTTGACAATTTCTGTATTTAAATGATATGAAGAGCATTTCGTATCTTTAACATTTTCAATGAATTCCGGGTCTATTTCATTACTACCAACATGCATTATCTTACCAGAATCAATTAAAACAGCTTCGGCCCTCTCATCATCTGTAAAATAATCAATCAATGGATTTTCCCTGTAGATAATGAAGGGAGATTTAGAGTTGTTCCATATAATTAGAGCTCTGCTTTGTCGAATTGAAGAAAAGTCAGGCAATTCACTCATCTTAACCCAATAATATGTTAAAACTATTTAAATTTGTTAAAAAATTGATAAAATTAATATGCATCATAGGTATGTAAGATGAGAAATCTTGGCCATATTCAAAAGAAAGGAAAAATTGGAAACACTGAACGATGAAGATCTCATGCATTTAGAAGAGATAAGTTCAAAGGTTGCAAATAAGCCGATATCATTGGGCGTACTGATGGCCAAAGCACATGAAAAATCAGGAAATCCTATTTTCGGGATCGCTTTAAACCGTTATAAAGACGAACTAAGTGAGAACCTTGCTAGCATTGAATCTGAAATTATCAATGAGGCTGTTAGGCTTCTAATATTAAATCTATTAGACGATCTGGATAACGATGAATATATAGAGCAAATGGAAATGTTGAAGGAAAGACTGAAATTACTAAGGAAACTTGAAAGAACTGTTAAAGAAAATTTTGTTCAGAATGAAAATAAATAATTTATTAATCCCTTTTGAAGATTGATCAAAGAAAATTTATAGATTACTTGAAGTAACCTGAAAAATAACTAAATAGGTATTCTGCAATACATGGATATGATCAATCTTGAAAGATGTAAAACCGGGATTGGGGAATTGGATAGCCTATTGAACGGGGGCATTCCCAGAGGTAATTCAGTCTTAATTTCGGGTTCATGTGGAACTGGAAAAACAACTTTATCCTTGGAATTTCTCATTCATGGAGTTGAAAATGGAGAAAAGGGTTTGTATATATCTGCAACTGAGATAAGCTCAAAAGTTATAAAAAATATGGTTCCTTTTCAATTCTTTAAAGAAGAATATTTTGACAGCGGATATATTAAAATAATAGACATACCAAATATTTACTCAAAATTAAGTTTGCATAAATTAGAGTTTGAACAAGAAGACATTGATAAGCTAATCGACTATATTGCCGATATAGTAAAAAATGGGGATTTTAAAAGAATAGCCATAGATTCTCTAACATCCATATGCTACAGACTAAGGACTGAGGAGAAGATAAGAGATTTCATAATAAAATTCGAAGAAATTGTAAACAAAATAGGTGCTACTGCCTTGATGGTTTCCGAGCTTCTCCCGAATGCAAAAGGTTATTCTCAGTATGGAGTAGAAGAAGCTGTTGCCGATGGTATCATACTACTGGGAAATTTAAAGAGAAGGGGAGATTTATTGAGAACACTGCAAATAATAAAGATGAGGGGAACCTCACATTCTAGGGCAGAATACGTTATGGATATTACCCCATTGGGAATAATGCTATCCCCACTTTTAAAAGGTTGGGCGGTGAACCAATAATGATACAGACCAGTGAAATTCAGAGAGTGTTCCAGGAGAACGATGTTGTCCTCATAAAATCGAGCATCAACGTCTATACAAAATCCATACTCGAGCTTGTGAATTTTGGACTTGAAAATAATAAAGTTATTTTCTATATTTCAGCCACAGTTCCAAGCAGTGTTTTTAAAACCATATTTGAATCTACTGGATTGCCCCATGAAAACATATATTTTATAGATTGTACAACATACTCATTTGATATTACTCAGGATCCTAACACAATCGTTGTAGAATCGCCGACAATGCTGGAAACTATTATTATTAAAGTAATGTATCTAAATAAGATTAGTAGGCAGAATTTACCTGATAAATCTCCTCTTATAATAGTTGACAGTGCAAACAGTTTAGCTATTCACAATGACCTTGGTATATTGAGTGAATTTTTCCATGTTTTAATTACTATGGTCAGACCAACAGGTTCCAAGTTAGCAATTTTATCTATCATGGAGCAGCTAACGGATGAGCTATCCCATACCTTGGAGTTAATAAGCGATACTGTACTAACTGAATAAATTATCTATTAATCCTATTCAACAATGTTATAACATACTCTGAATGACTCCATACCAGTGGTGATACTGAGAGGGGTTCACCGTTATATGGGTTGATTTGCTCTGAAAGAACTCCAGATGACTGAGAATGATTTATCACCCAGTTTATTAATTCGAGAGCCTTATCTTTTTCTCCGATTGAATCGTAATAGTCTGCTGCCCACAAGGTTGTGATTATCCATGGATTGCCCGGAACCTGAGGATCAGGTTTTATCCTTTGATAATTGTCTCCCTCATATCTGGCTAGGCCTCCAATATTTGGAACCCATAGCTTAGAGATTATTTTTTCAAATGTGCTCCTCATATTTGGATCGTCTGGGCTTATTATTCCAAATCTAGGTAGGAGCAGCAGTGATGCATCTATGGTTAAATCGAGATTTCCATCAATTATGGACCTTGCAAATTGGCCCTTCTCTTTTGAATAGAAGATTTCTATAAAATTTTGTTTAAATTCATTGGCTCTCTCTTTATATTTTTCTGCATAAGATGTTTCCCCTAATAGATCTGCAAATTTGCTTGCTGAATTTAAAGCTCCATAAACCGTTGCCACTGTGAATGCATGAATTCCATACCTTTCTTCCCATAAATCAAATGATGGTTTTGGCAATCCCCCTTCCTGGAAATTATATAGGAATTCTGAGCTCTTTTTAATCAAATTCTCATATAAATTAGAAATGAATTCGATATCTCTCACATAATTGTGATAATTATAAAGGGACCAAATAACCAAAGCGGTTTCATCTTCCTGTATTGGGAGATTATTTCTACCTTTCATAATCCTTGGAATCCATGAGCTTGCCCTTGTACCATTCATATTATATTTATGGAAAAAATAACCATCATCTTCCACTACATCCATTGAGAACTGAAAGAACAATCTGGCCGGACCGTAATGGGTAGATTTCATAAGGGCAAAGGCTGCTATTGCTGCATCCCTAGGCCATACATAGTAATAACCGTCCTTATTGGATTTCAAAATGTCAGAATCACTGGATGCAGATATTGCCCCGAGCTGATTCATGTGACTCCTAATTATGAAAAGTGATCTTTTGAAAAGAGAGATTGCCCCTGTCTCCATTGGAAAATTTCCTTTATTAGACCATGTTCTCCAGAAATTGGCAGTTCTGAGTTCAAAATATTTTAACTCATTGAAATCAAATGTCTTATTAACAACATCTTCCTCAGAATTTCCGCACGAAATGTAATAATATACCTGCCCCTCTCCTCCTGGAGGGAGAATGATAGTATGTCCAATAACGGAATCTACGGATCCTATTGCAACTGGGTTTTTTGACAGAACACCATCTTCTGCATCTTTCCATGTTCCCTCTAAGCCTCCAAAATCTTTAACCCCTATTGCAAACGTATCCATTGTCTTTCCTGATTCATCTATTGTACTTGCCAAAAAATACCTTCTCCCCTTGTAATGGATCACTACGTTTTTTACAGGTTCATAGATTGCAGTGTCTCCGATGTTATTTCCATAGATATTAAAATTTTGATGGAAAAATAGCTTGATATTCTTTTGATTTGAAGCTAGATTTTTTAGTTCTACTCTTCTGACGAAGATATCCATGTATGGATAAACGAAATTGTAAATGGTAACAGCCACATCATCGAATCTGGAATATATTCTTCCTATGGCAGTATGATCCATGTAATCGTAATCAATGATGTTGTCATTTCTCACCCAATTAAAATTTTTATCAACCATAATTCCCATCTTAAACGGATGGCCTCCGTGATTCTCCGATTGACTCTTTGAGTAATAGAAATCTATTAAATTCATATCTCTGTCAAAGGTTACCAGAAGCCTTCCATTTCCTAATGGGAGAAAACGTACCATAACCTTAATTAGGATAGATATATAAACACCTTGTGGAAAGGGAGATTGTAAAAGAGAAGTTTTGGGATAAGTGGATACTTACTAATTATGCAGGAGCCTATTCTATATCTACCCTCTCACTTACCAATACCTCCAGATGGGATTCATTGTTAAGCATTTTGAGAAAAAAGAGATACAATCTTCTTGGAAAGTTATGGGATATTGCCAAGATAAATGGAAAGGAATATCACTTGGATACTAGTGATTTTGGAGATGTAATTCATCCCGATGGCTTTAATTATATATCCCAGACCAAGCTTGAAAGAGGATATCAAATATACTATGATCTTCATGGAACTCAATTGATAAAGGAAATTTATTTAGATAAAAGAAGAGAATTTATCTCCATAAAGTATAGTGCTATTGGAGATTCTGAGGTTGAACTTAATGTGGTCCCGTTATTGCAGATGAGGGCAGCTGAGGAATTAAATAAAGATAAAAGTGCCAATATAACAGTCAGAAAAGGTGATTTTGTTGAAATTTCAAGGGGAGACCTTGTTATTATGTCTAATCAGGCAGAAAATTTCATACCTTCAAATGACACTTATTTTAAATTCTTTTACCTGGAAGATGATTTGAATGGATATGATTCAGTAGAGAATCTTTATTCCCCAGGATACTTCCAATTCAAATTGAACAAAGAAATCAATATAGATTTCTGGGTCCCGGGCAATACTCCGCAAAAAGATTTCAGCAACCTCATGGGAAGACCAAAGGGCATTAACCAAGATATTTGGAATGGCGCAGATTTATTCATAACACAGGATAACATAATAGCGGGTTTTCCATGGTTTAACTATTGGTCGAGAGATGCTTTTATTTCCATACCTGGATTACTACTGGTCAGGGGGTATTTGGAACACGGCAAGATTATAATTGAAAATTGGATGAACCTTTATCCTGATGGTAAGATTCCAAATATGATTGGTGGAGAAATTTACCCTTCAGATTCTCCACTGTGGTTTATTTATTCGTTAAAGAAATATTTTGACTACACAAACGATACAGGATTCATATATAGGGCATTAGATTATACAAAACACATTCTGGATAATTACATAGAAGGCTATGAGGGAATCAAACTTGATGGGTACTTCATTCACTCCCCCCCAGGTAGAACATGGATGGATGCTCGTGTGACGGGAAGTTTATAACTCCGCGCGAAGGAAAGCCCATAGAAGTTAATTCCCTCTGGTACAATGCCCTTAAAATTTTTAAGGAATTTATGGCTAAAACAAATACAAAAATCCCAGAGGAATATGATAATTTGATAGCAGGGTTTGAAGAAAATTTTCAAAAGAAGTTTGTAAAAGGCAATAAAATAAAAGATATCGCAGACCCAGATGATTTTTCAGTAAGACCTAATTTTCTTTTCGCATTTTCTCTTCCCTATAATTTATTGAGCAATATTAGACCTTTTAATGCTCTGCTTGGTAAACTTGCAACACCTTACGGTTTAAGGTCTCTATCCAGTGATGACCCAAGATACATTGGAATATATGCTGGAAGCAAATGTGAACGAGACATGGCATATCATAACGGTACCGTCTGGCCCTGGTTAGTTGGGCCATACATAACGGCCTTGGTTAGAAATAATATGGATAGAAATCAACTGCTTTCCTATTTTTCACCCTTATTGAACCTTAAATACTTACCAGAAATATTTGACGGAAATCTCCCTTCAATACCTAGGGGAGCTTACGCTCAGGCCTGGAGCTATGCTGAGATTTTAAGAGCCCTAAGGGAGGATCTGAAAATTTGAAAAGTGTGGGAGTATTAGGCTGGGAGTTGCCTCCCTTCTTTGCCGGAGGTCTCGGGATACATACCCTCAATCTTTTCTCCATATTGGGAAAAATAATAGATATAACACTTTATATTCCCAAGTTCACTGATAAGGATATTCATTACAATTTTAAGGTAAAAATGGTAAATTATGATCCAGTGGGATCTCCTTATGAAAGGAATAAAGAATTTTATCAGAAAGTGATGGATTATAATGAAATCCTAATAAATGAATTTGACAAGGATCACGACATAATTCATATGCATGATTGGATAACCGTTCCCGCCGGAATAAAGTTGAAAGAAAAATATCGAAAGAAGTTAGTTTTTACCGTTCACAGCACTGAATACGATAGGTCGGGGGGGTTCTATCCGCAGGAACGAATTCTTAAAATTGAAAAAGAAGGCATGATGGCTGCTGACAGAATAATAGCTGTATCTCATTATACCAAGAAGATAATATCTGAAAAATTCTCAATAAATCCTGCTAAGGTCACTGTAATACACAATGGAGTAAAAAGTTCATTATTCAGTTCATTTAACAAAAATTATGATTTGAAAAATAAAGTCCTTTATTTTGGGAGAGTAACACCACAAAAAGGCTCCAAATTTTTTATTGAAGCTGCTTACAAAGTGAATAAATATATTCCTTCAGCCGAATTCATAGTTGCGGGAGAAGGTGATCAGTTGAATGAAATTAAGAATTTTTCTAAATCCCTTGGGCTTGAAAATACTGTTAACTTCTACGGATTTGTCAGTGAATCTGAGTCAGTCAGGTTATATCTAGATAGCGATGTTTTCATTCTGCCAGCAGTTTCTGAACCCTTTGGTATGACTGTAATTGAATCTCTATCAGTTGGTACTCCCGCAATTATTAGCAAAACAACTGGAGTAGGTGAAGCCCTTAACAATGTTTTAAAAGCTGATTTCTGGGATACTGATAAAATTGCCAATTACATCATTGCAGTATTAAAGTATAGAAAATTGAGAGAAACCTTGGGTAACTTTGGAAAGCTGGAAGCTTCAAGGTTCAGCTGGGAAAATACAGCTTTAAAAACACTGGAGGTATATAATTCCCTATGAAGCTTATAGTGATGTTTTTGGAAGCACATCAACCGAGGAGATTAAGTAACTTCAGATACCAGGATATAGGTATTAGAGAGAATTATTTCTGGGATGAAAAGAATAAAGAAATAATTAAAAGAATTTCTCAGAATTCATACATTCCCACACTCAGCCTTCTTAAGGATTATAGTGTTCCCATAACTCTATCTTTCTCGGGAATTCTTCTCGAGCAATTATGGAAATATGAACCAACGGTACCTGATTTGCTTAAGGAGTATTTTAAAGCCAGTGGCGGAGAGATGGCAATTGAAAGTTACTACCATAGTCTTTCCTCGATATGGAATCCCGAAAGGTTTTTGAATGAAGTAAGGAAGGATATGGACATAAAGAAAGAGATTTATGATAAAGATTTCAGAACTTTCAGGAATACGGAAATGATCTATAGCGATAAGATTGATGAAATTGTCAATCAATTGAATGTTAAAAATATACTTACAGAGGGGACGGATTCCATAATCTCAAAGTATAACCCAAACTTTATTTATAAAACACCCTTTGGACATAATATTTTTCTGAGAAATTATAGGCTTAGTGATGATATATCGTTCAGATTTTCAAATAGGGAATGGAACGAATACCCGTTGTTTTCAGAGAAATACCTTAACTGGCTTTCAAATTCCCCGGGAGATGTAATCAATCTATTCATGGACTTCGAAACATTTGGGGAACATCAGAGGAAAGAAACAGGCATCTTTGAGTTTCTAGAGGCCTTTATAGAGAGAGCTAAGGACTACAACCTAAAATTTGCAACTGTAAATGAAGCTGCTGAATCTATTACACCGCGTGGCCAAATTTCAATCAAGGAATATATCTCTTGGGCAGATATACCCAGGGACATGAGTGCGTGGCTCGGAAATGAATTGCAGAAGGACCTTTTTGAGATATTGAAATCGCTGGAAAAATGCATTCCAGAAGAAATTTACAATTACCTATTAACATCCGATCATTTCTACTATGTTTCGCTCGGAACTACACCTGACATAACTGTCCATTCATATTTCAATCCCTATGGATCTGCTTACGATGCCTACATTAATTTCAGAAATATATTGGAGGATCTAAGGTTGAGATACTGCAATGGGAATTAATTTATATTGATCCCTTTACTAATCTTTTAATGTCTGAAGATAAAATTGACAACAAGGTAAAGAGATACCCTTCAAGGGCTAAGTACAGCCTCCAAGATTTGATAAAAATATTGAATTCTAATTTTGTATGTAATGTGGGATTCACAATAAATCAAATTACATACATCGATCCAATGATCTATGTCAATGAAAATGAAAGCATATTCCTTCATTGTTCTCCAGAAAGCAGAATATTCAATGTGCTGACTTCCGGCTCACTTATAACTATTGAAGTATTAAATATCAAAGGAATTGTTCTCCATTCCAGGATCAGCAATAATTCTTTGAATTACGAATCTGCAATCATATATGGGACAGCCCAAGAAATCAAAAGCTATGAGGAAAAAATGCAAGTCTTTAACTTGCTTACTAACAGAATAATAGAAGGAAGATGGAACGATTCGGAAAAACCGACACAGGATGAGCTTTCAAAAGTAGCTGTTTTTAGAATTAACATAAAAGAATTCTCTGTGAAAATTAGAGAAGGGTTTGGATTAGATAAAACCAATAATACTATCTGGGAGGGGATTATACCTGTGGAATTTAAATTTGGAAAACCTGTCCCCGTAAAAGATATACCTTTGCCAGAATATATTAAAAATAAGTTAATTTGACCAATTTTATCAATTTAATTTATTATCGGCTATCTATTTATAGAAAATATGGAACCACTCTGGAAAGGAGGAGCTGCAGTTAATAACAATAAAAGTGCTCAAGAATTGATCATAGGTGAGGACAAAAAATATGATAAATTGCTATTCAAGTATGAAATTCTCTCTCTAATTTCCTATCATTTATCGCTTGATGATAATTTACTCAAACCCTCCATAAGAAATCAGATCATAGAGGGTCTTAGGGATTTGTATCTTGATGGGATTGAGTCTCTTGATGAATACGAAGACATCCACTCATATGTAGAAGGTGAGTTTTCTAAGAAATTCCCAGATCTAGCAAAATACCTTAGAATTCTCCTCTCCCGCAATGAACAGGTTCACAATGATATCAGATTGTTTCTAATTGATAACTTCCTTAAAATCCAGAAAATTATACTGGAAAATTCCATAAAGCTAATTGAAAAACAAAATGAAGATGCAACTATTCCTGGATTTACACATTACAGACAGGCAATGCCCATAAAATGGAGCAGCTATATAGATATGATATTGAGTTTCAATAATTATGCAGTTGGAATGATTGATGATTTCATGAATTTAATCAACTATCCAGCTTACGGTTATGGCTCTGGATTTGGGTCGCTTTCAAAATTTGATATTGTGAAATTTTGCAGGCTATTAGGATTAAACCAGGGAAATCTAAATCCTTTATTCCAGGCCAACTTGAGGGGTTTTGATGAACTTAATTCAATTCATTTGCTCTCTAGTATAATTCTCTTCTATTCAAGAATTGCAACTGATTTGATTCTATGGTCAACAGAAAATGGTTTTGTTGAAATTCCTTCTGATTACATTACAGGAAGCTCTTTGATGCCAAACAAGAAGAATCCTGATTTTTTAGAAATGTTAATAGGGTTTGCTGCAGAGTTTGTTTCCCATGAGCATTTAATCCAAAACCTTTTGCTGGGGAAGGGAAGCTTCTATCATAGGGAGTTTCAAATTGCCAAGTGGAAGGTTATGGACTCTGTAAGTAAATTTGAAGATATAGCCCAATATTTCTTCGATCTTCTCTCTAAGGTAAAAATCAATCATGGAGCTGCAGAAAGAATTATAGATAATTCTATTTATGCAACCCAAAATTCGGCCTTATTGGTTTATAATGGTATACCCTGGAAGGAGTCATATGAAATAATTGGAAAGAAGATTCTTACGGGAGAAAAATTAGAGGAAATCGAACCGGGAAATTTTAAAATCATTGATAAGGATGCATTTAATAAAAAAATGAATTCCGTAATTGAAAAAATAGAAAGACGGGAAAAACTCTATGCCTTTCTATTAGGGGCTCAATAGGTAAAAAGCTAATCTTCATAATTTAGCAATAAGATCGTCCAAGCTTCCATATACTTCATTTATAAGATTGTTGATTTTAAATTTTACAGACTCTATTGAGTCCCCCGTGACATTTATGTGTCCTACCTTTCTGCGTGGGTTAGTTCCGGGTTTACTGTACATAAATACCTGGCCATATTTATCTAGCTCTGAATTTATAGTCTGTACGCCTAATAGGTTAAGCATTCCGAAATATCCATTGCATTCAGGTTCTAAAAGTCCGAGCCCTGAAATTGCCCGTAAATGGGATTCGAATTGTGAGTGCTTGCATGAGGTTAAGGTGTAATGACCTGAATTGTGGACTCTAGGAGAAATTTCGTTCACCAGCACTTCTCTCCCCCTGACGAAAAGTTCTATCCCCATTGTTCCAATATAATTTAGGGATTTAGTTATTAAATACCCTATATCTTTTGCCTCTGGAATGACTAAGGGACCATAATTAATAACTAAGATGCCTTTCTTATTAAGGTTGAAGGAAGGTGGGTAGTATATAGTTCTATCATCACCCCTTGAAACTATTATGGATGCCTCATAATCAAAGTCAACATATTCAACAACTACAAATCTTGATTTGTCCTCCTTTAAAAAATTAAAGTTTTCTATATTATTTTTCACAAAATATTGGCCTTTTCCATCATATCCTCCCACTGATCTTTTTATTACTGCATTATTATTGAACTGATTCTTAGCTATTTCAATAGCCTCACTTCCGTCCCTGGCTATTTCAAATTTCGGTAGAGGTGCCCCTATGCTTTTTAAATAGAGGAATTCTTTTTCCCTTTCCCTCTTTAAATTAACAGAATTGATTTCAGGTTTCAATTTACCTTTCGATTGTGCATATTCCATGGCTTTTCCATTTGCGTGTTCAAATTCGAATGTGACTATGTCTGAATCATCAACAAATTGCTCATACTCATCTTCTCCATAACATGCAGTATATTTACATAATGGATCTTCAGGTTTTCCAAGCACATTAAATTTGAACCCCAGTCTTATTCCCTGCTGAAATAGCATCAGGCCGAGTTGTCCTGCGCCTATTATTCCTATCCTCAAATCACAGGGAAGTGTTGAGCACTTCATTCTTCATTTCCTCCCTGAATTCTTCAAGTTTTTTATTGAGTTGATCATTCATTAAACCAAGAATTCTAATAGCCAGAAGTGCGGCATTTCTTGCTCCATCAATTGCTACTGTTGCAACAGGAACCCCAAATGGCATCTGAACGATTGAAAGTAGAGAATCCAATCCTTTCAAATTCTTTGAAGGAATTGGAACACCTATAACTGGCAGGGTAGTGAAGGATGCGGTCATTCCTGGCAGATGGGCAGCTCCTCCCGCAGCCGCTATTATTACCTTTACTCCCCTTCCCCTGGCCTCCTTTGCGAATTCCATCATGAACTCTGGAGTTCTATGTGCAGATACCACTCTTTTCTCGTATGATACACCGAATTTTATCAGTATTTCCTCCGCTGGTTTCATGTAATCGTAATCGTTTTTACTGCCCATTATTATTGCTACTTCTGGCATGATTGAATAGCTTGTATTAATAGAAAAACTTTTCTAAAATTTTAAAAAAATTGAAATATTAAATTATTTAACTTCGAATCTTACACCCTGGGCTAGAGGTATATCATTACCCCAGTTTATGGTTACAGTCTGTCTCCTGCAGTAATTCTTCCAAGCATCGGATCCGCTTTCCCTGCCTCCACCCGTATCTTTTTCTCCTCCAAATGCCCCTCCTATTTCAGCACCTGCTGTGGCAGTATTAACATTTGCTAATCCGCAATCACTTCCCATGGCGCTCAGGAACATTTCTTCTTCCCTCAGGTCTGTGGTGAATATCGCTGATGAAAGTCCTTGCGGAACTGAATTGTGTATTCTAATTGCTTCCTCAAGGGTATGGAATTTGAATACGTATAAAATTGGAGCAAAGGTTTCTTGGCATGTTATAGGTGTAACCGAAGGCATCTCAACTATTGCCGGCTTAACATAGAATCCTGTTTCATATCCATCAATCTTCAACCTTTCGCCTCCAAACAATATCTTCCCTCCCTGTTTCTTTGCATCTTCAAGCGCTCTTTCAAAATTTTTTACAGCCTCTTCATCAATTAATGGTCCCACAAGAACACCTTCTTCCAGTGGATTACCTATCTTTACCTTTTCATATGTAGCAATTAACCTTGAGACGAACTGATCATATATTTTATCCTCTACTATAAGCCTCCTTGTGGTTGTACATCTCTGGCCTGAGGTTGCTAATGCACCAAATGTAACTCCTTTTAATGCGATATTTAGATCTGCTTTAGCAGTTACAATTGCTGCATTGTTTCCCCCAAGTTCTAAAATTACCTTTCCAAATCTCCTTGAAACGGCTTCAGAAACCCGTCTCCCAGATTCAACGGAACCTGTAAATGATATGAGCTTTACCCTTGCATCGTTTGTCAATAGGTCTCCAATCTCCCCTCCTCCACCTACTATAAGTGAAAATATCTGCGGGTAACCATGCTTTTTGATTGTCTCGGTAATAATTTTCATTACGGATATCGCTGTCAGAGGCGCCTTTGATGATGGTTTCCATATAACCACATCACCTACGACAGCTGCGATAAAAGAATTCCAAGACCATACAGACGAAGGAAAATTAAATGACGTAATTACACCTATCACGCCAAGTGGATGATATTGCTCATACATTCTGTGTTGATACCTTTCACTTGCCATGGTGTATCCGTATAGCTGTCTCGAAAGGCCTACAGCAAAATCAGCAATATCAATCATTTCCTGTATTTCACCTTCTCCTTCTACAACTGTTTTTCCAGTTTCCAGAGAAACAATTTTTCCCAGCTTCTTCTTGTTCGCCCTTAATTCATTTCCAATCAATCTAATTAATTCGCCTCTTTGAGGGGGAGTATAATTTACCCATAGCTTGTAAGCTTCTTCCATCTGATGCACAACTCTCTCGTAATCTTCCCTGCTTCCACCCAAGGCCGTAGCAATATATTTACCATCTATTGGACTGTTAATTCTGATTTTCTTCCCCTTTGGTTCCTTGATCCATTCCCCCGCAAAAACTCCAGAATTTATATCATCGATCCCCAATTCTTCTTTAATCTGCTTTCTTAACTCTTCCAAGGACATGTCACATCGATTTCTCTATTCCTAACTCTGTTAAATTTTTTCCGCAATTGTCTTATCCAATTTTAAGAATAAGGAAACACTTCCCGATCTACCCATTGTAGATACGATATAAACAATTAGAAGTGATGTCACTAAAGGAAGATAGCCCTCCATTATTTGTGCGGAAAAACCGCCCAATATCGACCCAAAAAATGTTACAGTTCCTATTGCGGCACTGTAAATTCCAGTCGCCCTGCCCCTGTTTTCTAAGGTTGTATTTTCAATTAAATATGATGTAAATGAAACGTTTGTCATTGCAGTTCCAATCCCGGTGACAGCATTTATCACATACAACTCGTATACATTGGTTGAAATTCCATAAAGCAGTGGCACTGGGGCAAATATTATCCTTGACATGATCATGAATCTTTTGGATCCAATTTTATCTGAGAGTTTTCCAAAGTATCTGAGAAGGAGTATAGTAAATGCAACCGAAATAAGATTTATTACTCCAACTTCAAAAACATTGGCTTTTACAACGTCTACAGTTGTTATATAAAATAGTGGCCACGATAATGACATAAAGAAGTTATAAACTGATACCGCTATTACAAAACTGAAAAATTTTTTGCTGATCTTTGACCCTGCATTCCCCTCCGATTTCTTATCCCTTTGAGGCTCCGTGGCATACAACATTACCAACGCAGAAATTGTTCCGAGAACAGAGGCTGTATAGAAGGAATAATAAAAAATAATTATATTCAAATTTAGATTTTTAAATGCATAAACAGTGAAGAAAATGAGGGATATGAGACTGGCCAGATTTGAATAAAATGAGAGGTTCGCTATGAATATTCCTCTCTTGTTCAGGGATGAAACCTCTCCTATTAAAGCATTCCAGGCTGGAGGAACCATGGCACTGAATATGGCTTGAACAGAAAGAGCTAACAAGAAATAGTAGAAGGTGTGAGTTACTATAAATGCAGAGAACATTAGGTAACTTACAATACCCCCTATCACAACAAATATTATTCTCCGTCTGATGAGATCTGATAACTTCCCCCATAAGTATTGAAAAGCGTTCGGAAAGAAGTTTGAAACTGCCTGGACAAATCCCATTTCCTCAGAATTAAAGCTTAGATATGCTGCATAATATGGAATAAATGGTGATGCCAGACCTGACCCCAGAGAACCTATCAATTGATTTGCGTACATTGCAAGCTTTGTTCTCTTGGTGTCTTTATCATTCATTCCAGAACCTATAGCTTTCAAATATTTCAAATTATAACCTTTCCATCAATCAGCAAAAGATTAAAGGCGGATGAAATAGGAATTATTTTTCTATAACTTTTTAATATTGGAACAATGAGTGAAAGTCCCGTCATAGTTAAAAACCTACTGAAAAAATATGGTGAATATATCGCAGTAAATGAAATTTCATTTGAAATTAAAAAGGGGCAGGTTTTTTCCCTCCTAGGTCCAAATGGAGCAGGTAAAACTACTACTGTTGAAATATTGGAAGGATTGAGAAAAAGAGATGGAGGAGAGGTCAGTGTATTGGGTTTAGATCCAGAAAATTCAAAGGAGATTTACAAAAAAATTGGTATTCTGCCTCAGGATTTTACATTTGTTAATAATTCAACGCCAAAAGAGGCTATAGAATTCTATTGTAAACTTTTCAATAGGAAATTAAATCCATATGAGTTGCTTGATACTGTAGAGCTTCGTGATAGAGCTAATGTACCTTTCTCAAAGCTCTCAGGAGGCCAAAAACAGAAACTGGGCTTAGCACTATCATTAATAAATGATCCAGAGGTACTTTTTCTGGATGAACCGACAGCAGGATTAGATCCGAAATCAAGGAGGAACATTTGGAGGATAATAGAAAATTTAAAAAGGAAGATAGGTCTATACTTCTTACATCCCATTATCTCGAAGAGGCCGAATTATTGGCAGATAATGTGGCGATAATGAATAAAGGAAAGATAATTGACACTGGCTCACCGAAAGAATTGATTTTAAGACACAGAGGAAAGGACCTTCTTTACATAAAAGGCGGCAAATATCTAGAAGATGTTCTTGAAAAGATTGGTGCTCAATTCAAAAATGAAGATGGTTATTTCATTCTTGGGCTTAATGATTCTAAGGAAGCAATTGAAATATTGAATAAAATAGATGAAATGGGTGTTCCATTTGACGATTTTATGATAAGGAGGGAAAACCTAGAAGATATTTTCCTTAAAGTAACGGAGGAATGAGAAATCTTGAAACTTAAAAATATCTCAGCCTATTTTGTATTGCACGCTAAAGCATATATCAGAACCCGAAGTGGTGTATTCTTTCAAATTTTATTTCCTGTCATTTTAATCATAATGTTTGGCTTCCTGTTTGGCTCTAATTCTATAGCACCTCAAAATTTAATTGTTATAAATCATGACAACGGGCAATTTTCAGCACAATTTATTAAAGCTCTTTCAGAGACAGGAACGTTTAATATTAAAATTGAAAATATTTCAAATATAAGGCAATTTCTTGATCAGAATCCTAATTACATGGTAATGGTAATACCAACAAATTTTACAAGCAACATTTTAAATAAAAGCACTGTAACCATTGAGATATATTCAAATTCGAATCCACAGGTTGCTTCGGAATATTCGGGTATAATTAATACAGTATTCCAAGCCTATTTGAATTCCTTTAGTGGGAATGGGTTAGCTTCAAACCTCAAGGTTTATGATTACAGTGGAGTTTCTTCCAGAACGATAAATTATTACATACCGGGATTAATAGGATTTACCATAATCAGTTCCATGTTCAGTATGCTTTATCAAGTTCCCAATTATAGAAGAGAAAAAATATTTAGACAATTTAAGATAGCCGGACTTTCCAAAGGGGAATGGATAATAGGATCATTACTGTTCAATTTGTCATTTAATCTCCTAGCAGATGCTCTCATTATAATAGTTGCATATTTGCTATTTGGAGCTGTACTTTATTATAATCCCATTAATATCATCATTATGCTAATAATTATAATCTCTGGCAATCTCATGTTCATCGCATTAGGTGCTCTTGCAGGTATGGTTTCGGATAACGAAGAAACAGTGTCCATAGTTGGAAACCTCATTCTTTTTCCAATGATGTTCTTGTCTGGTGTATTCTTCCCATTACAGTTTGCGCCCAATTATGTTAAAATAATATCCGATTTTCTACCCCTTACATACTTTATAAACGCATTGAACTATGATCTAATTTATAACAATATAAGTGGGACAGTTTACATGATACTTATACTGGTCATATCTTCAATAATATTATTTGCGCTGTCATCGAAGTTGCTAAAATTTGAGTCTTAGGGCCCGTGGTGTAATCAGGATATCACAGAGGCCTCCGGAGCCTCTAATCTGGGTTCAAATCCCAGCGGGCCCGTTTTATATATTTGGATATATATATAAATGAAATAAGGCAGTTATTATAATTTTACATCTAAAATATTAATCGAAATCAATCAATTTTGTTTCCTTGAATAATTATATTAAAATTTTAACAATCTTAGTCTTAGGATTAAGTATCTTTCCTTGTTTCATCTTATGCTTAATTTTGCATAAATTCCTTTCAGATACCCCTCCATCCCTAATATCTTTAGGCTTCAGTGATAAAATCCGTTGTTCGAAATCTTCAATGTCCTCATATTCAAGATAATCAGTTTCATCAATACCAGTTAGGTTACCTTTTAGGTTATTGGATTCCTTTTTAATGTGTCTTACTTGACTGACAAAGATATGTTTTCTGTGTGCAATTCTTTCATGATCGTATTCGAATTTGTTATCATTATGCCTTACGTATTGTGTCAATACATCTTCTAAACTATGCCAATAAGCATCAGAAGGTAAGGGTAATTTATCTGATGCTGTTTCAATCTGATGCTGTTTCAGTTTTATAATTATAATCAACTAATTGACTTTATTGAATTCAAGTGATATCTTTATCATAAGGCAAAAAAGGAATGATACAATTTTTCTCTGATCAGATAAGCATAAAATTGAAGGGCTTTATTTTTTTATATGCTTTATATGTTTTGACTGCATTCATTCTCTATGTGTTATTCATTACAAACATATATATAGGAATTAGTTTATTTTAAATTAGGCTTATATATGTTTGGGAGAGTTAGACCATGTATAAAAAAGTGAATTAATGATGATAATTGCTATTACAACAGTATTCCTCTTTTTGATCTCTGGATTATCATTTAATGCATATAGGTCTGAACCAGAAAAGTCAATTTCCTCAGGTGATAATTCAGGAAATATATCCATTACAAATTCACTCATACCCCCGATTAAAAATAGCCCGAGCAATATTGTATTTGCAAATATAAGCGTTGGATTATGGCCAATGGGAGTAGCATATGATTTATCCAATGGGTATGTTTATGTTGCCAATTCGAATTCAAGCACTGTTAGTGTAATTTCCACGTCCCCTCAGGTAACTAAAATATACGCAGTAACATTCACTGAATCAGGTCTACCATCAGGAAGGTTTTGGTCAGTCACCTTAAATGGAGCAATATATAATTCAACAACAGATACAAAAACATTCTTAGTACCAAATGGAACATATTCGTACACTATAGTATCAGTACCAGGATATTCCGCATCACCCTCCTTTGGAAATATAACTGTTAATGGTGCAAATGTAACTCAGGCTATAACATTCAGACCTACAACAACTACTCTGCCTTCTTCCTACACAATTATAGCTATTGTGTTGATAGCAGCGTTAATAGGTTCGGTAATTGCATAGCCCTCTTCCATATAAGTTCTAGGTACGCCGACTCTGCCCCGCTTCTTTACGATGCCAGGAGGTTCTTCTCAAGAACGTTTGTGGCAGAGCCACTCTCCTTCTACGACGTCAAGGCATAGGGTACTCCCTTATGGGTACACCTCTAGATGTCCTGGGAGCCAACCAATCTATCACTGCCAATGGGTCTCCATGGAATATGTAGAACTTCAATGGCCCACATGGAGATTCGCTCTCTGAGTCTACGAAGCTGACCTTGCCCACCGCTGCTGCCTGCTTATGTAACATGAAAAACAATCCATTCTCTTTCCTTCCTTTAATCATATGTTTCCTCGCAGCATCCAATATACGCTGTTTTCTTAGTGCATTATGGAGTTTGGTGACTGCACTTAGAGAAGTAGCTCCCGCTATGAGAGTTCCACTTATACCTCCTTTCTCTTCTTCTAATTGATCATAATCTAAGAAATTACTAATTGCCAGTAAAACCTTACCTTTGTCTTCTGATGGCCTCAATTCGGCCTCAACTACTACCGTCCTCAAGTACTCTCCTCACCACTTCCTCAATTCTACTTTTAAACTGGTCTAGCCCATCATCGTTGACTATCATATAATCAGCCATGGCGATAACCTCTCCAATCCCCAGTTTGAGATTTTCCATATCCCTTTTCACTATGGCCTCAATTGTGGTCTCTTCAACGTCCCTCATTCTTGCCAGAAGTCGCTCCCTTCTTAAGCGCGGAGGTGCATGAACGGCCACAACTACTGTCTTACCCTTTCTACTGAATAGGTCGACTTCCTCCCTGTTCCTGACGCCCTCCATAATTACCAAGCTATCCTTCGTTTCTATCCCCTCTAGGCTTAACTTTGCCACAATGTCCCTACCATATTTTTCCCTCATTCTGGCAGCAAAATTCTCAAAGGATTCACCTGCATACCCCTCCTCTACATACTTCCTCCTCAACTGTTGGCTCATAACTATTATCTTCCCTCCTCTTCTACTGAATGCCTCAGATACGAAACTCTTTCCAGCACCCGGCATACCGGTTATACATACTATTTTCCGTTCTAACATGCTGGCACCTCGTAACTATCTCGTAACTATATGGTCAGTTATAGATATAGCTCTGTGAACTACCTCTCCCTACGAACGTAGCATCTCCCATAAGGATTCCTACTTTTTGAACAACCTCGTTTCGCCTTCACCCGTAGCTGAGGTTCCATGTAACCTTCTTTCATCTGTACGGAAACGGAAGAGGAGTTATGGAGAGTTTAGTCCTTAGGCTTAAACCCCAGTCCACAAGGTACCTTACCTCTTACAACCTTCTAATTATTCTTCGTTAGATAGAAGAATGTTTCTAAAAGGGGGCTCTATCCCCAAGGAAAGAGACTTCCACTCTCTTGACATCCATAGAGTTAAGTGAAACTTCCGTTTCCTTAAATCATATATCCTTATCCGTATTTCATAGATCTGTGACTGTGGCGAACTAACATGTGCATACGACATGTCTATCACTCGCTTGCCTCCCACCAGTCCTTATTTATGGGAGAGCGAAGGTGGTGAAGGTGCGTCTCTTCACAGCCTTTCATGTTCCCATGGAGCCGCTGAGTAATGTGCTTCAAGAATTGGGTTACCTTAGGGAAGTGAAAACAGTCAATAAAGACTCCCTGCATGTTACCATTATATTCATAGGAGAAGTCGAAGATGGGATAGTCCCCATGCTCAAGGAGAGACTTTCTTCTCTACATATGAAGCCAGTCAAATTGGAGCTAAATAGTGTGGGGGCCTTTCCCACTCAGTCCAACCCTAGGGTGATCTGGGTGGGATTGAGGGGAGACATTAATCCTCTCCATCAGCTGAGGAAGGAACAAGAACAGATCCTAAGAGAGATGAGGATACCCTTTGACTCCAAGCCTTTCTCTCCCCACGTCACGATCGGCAGAGTCAAGGAAAGACCATCAAAGGGAATTCCCCAGTTCATTGAGAGATATGTCGAAACCAAGTTCGGCGAGTTTATTGTACAGGGATTTAGATTAATGAAGAGCACCTTAACCCCCCAAGGGCCAATCTATGAGACCCTCTTAGAGGTGGAAGCACGTTGAGTTTGGAAGAAGAAATTCTAGCCAAGGTTAAACCATCTGCCCAAGAGTACATTAAGCTGAGGGAAGCTGTGAATGAAGTTTTGGGTAGATTGGAGGACTTAAGAGCGGAGGTGCATGGTTCTTTCGCCAAGGACACCTGGCTTTCAGGTAATTCGGATGTTGACGTTTTCGTCTTCTTCTCTCCTCAATTAGGACTTAAATGGCTTAGGGAGGATTCGCTGGCTTTGTTAAAGGAAAGGCTTGAGGATCTCCCAATCAGGCTAGAATATGCAGACCATCCATACTTGAGGGTGAGGGTTAAGGACGTCTGGATAGATGTGGTGCCTGCGGCCCTGGTAGATGAAGGATCTCACCCCATCACCCCAGTAGATAGAACCAGGTTTCATACAGAATTTATTAACAATAATTTGACTCAATATCAAAAGGATCAGGTCAGGCTACTGAAAGCCTTCATGAAAGGGATAGGCGTATATGGAGCAGAGCAGAGAGTTAGGGGATTCTCAGGTTATTTGACAGAGCTCTTAATTTACCACTATTCTACCTTTCACAATCTATTATCTGCTGCCTCTGACTGGGGGGAAAGGTGATAGTGGATTCCCCCTCCAGGGAGTTTCCAGAGCCTCTCGTGGTTCCAGATCCTGTAGATCCAAAGAGGAATGTGGCGGCGGCCGTTTCCGTCAAGAGGTTAGCCGAATTCGTCCTAGCAGCAAGGGCCTATATTGACTCACCATCGGAGAACTTCTTCTTTCCTCAGATGGTTAAGGATGGGATAGTTAAGGGTGATGTTTTTGTAATAGAGCTTACGCCCACAGCAATTGTTCCAAAAGAGGTTCTATGGGGACAGATCAATAACGCCATGTCCAAAATAAAGAAATTTCTCATTCAGGCTGGATTCAGGGTCGTCGATGTGAATGCTTGGGGGGAGGTGATCATTGCAGTGCAGTTGGAATCTAAGGAAATAGGCAAATATAAGCTTCAGCAAGGTCCCCCCTTCTATATGAGAAATGATGCATCGGCGTTTCTTCAGGCTCACGATGCCGTATGGATAGGGGAGGACGGAAGACTTCAAGCCATAGTGGAGAGAGAAACAGATCCTTTCGTCATCTCTAGGAGAGCGTTGGATTTCAGCTTCCCATATAGAGTTCAGTTCAGGTGGATAAAATCGGGTGAGGACATCTGGTTGGCTCAATTCCTAAGGAAGAGGCCGTCGTGGCTCCGCTGAGGGAATTTCTCTATCCCTTCCCCCTTCACGATATAGAGAAGGAGCTTATGGATTCTGGAATAAGGCGATTGCTCTCTTATGGTAAGTCTTCCCTAGGTAAGGTAAAGGTATTGGGAAAAGGAAAGAATGGAGTGGTTGCCTTAACTGAGGACCTTAATGCAATTAAAATAAGGAGAGCGGACTCGCCTAAGCGATGTATGAAGTTTGAGGCGAGAATGCAGGAGAGAGCCATGGGAGTGGCACCTAGGGTCATCGACTATGGTTGTAATTACATAATAATGGAATACGTGGAGGGCAGAGAATTGACAAGAAACGAGGACGTTTCTGTTGTTCTAAGGGTTCTCCATAAAGGATTTCTGCTGGACTCCTTGCAGGTACAACATAGAGAGCTTACTAGACCCTGGGGTAATATAATCATTACTAGGTCAAACGCCTTCATTGTTGATTTCGAGGACGCAAGGATCTTGTCATCCCCTAACAACTTCGTTAGGCTTTTCACCGCCCTTATTAAGTCAAATCCTTCTATTCTAGCCCTACCTAAGGATAAATATATATGGTAGAATACATTTACTCATTCATGGATACACGTCTTAAATATATCATTGGAATTGTTGTAGTCTTGGCCGTGATAGGGGGAGTATTCTATGCTCTCTCGTCCTCCTCCAAGTCCATCACAGTCTATATTGCAGGTGCATATGCAGCAGAGGGTCAATATCTTGCACAGGACTTTCAAAACTCTACAGGCATAGACGTGAAAGTTATACCTGGAGGGAGTTTCAAACTGGCCTCCCAGATATCAAGTGGCGAACCTGCGAGCGTTTTTATCCCAGTTGCGTTCACTCAAGCAGTGGACGCCTTAGGACCAAGGGATCCAGGATGGGCCATAGCAGCATTTACTGATCAAATGGCGATAGTGTACTCAAATTTGTCCCTGAAAAACCAGTATGTGGTTCAGGCATTGTCATATTACAATAAGGCAATTTCCACCAACGACAGTACTTATTGGTATGACTTCTTCCAAACCATAACTTCAGGGAACCTTAAACTCGGTATATCTAATCCCAGTACAGATCCAGAGGGACTTTACGCCTTTCTATTGTTGGAAATCGCCGGCAAATTATATGCTCATAATTCCTCGTATTTTGTGGAGAGGGTAATAGAAAGCGGCTCTAACATCACTAGATCCAGTACTGGTGAATATGTGGGCCCACTTGAGGAGGGGGAGACCCAACTTGTCTTTTCCTATAGGTCCTACGCCATGGCTCAGGGCTTCCACTATATTCAGTTACCGCCTTGGTTAAATTTTGGTAGTCCCAGCTACGTATCTCTTTACTCCCAATTCTCTTGGCCTGTGGACCTTGAGGGTCATCAGGTGAACATTAGCGGAACCCCAGTCTACTTATACATCACGGTGCCTAAGGATCCACAGGATCCTAGCGCTTCCTATTCATTCCTGCAGTTTGTTCTTCTCCATGGCGCCCTACTTGAAAAGTTCGGTCTCTCTCTCATCCATCCATCGCCTCTATTTAACTCCACCTCATTACCTCCACAGGTGGTCAAGCTAGAAGAGACTGGAGAGGTGAGTTATGCCGGCCCGCTGGCAGCACTTTGATTTGCTACTGACTATCTCCCTGATCTCCGTCGCTATAATTTCTCTTCCACTCATTCTTCTTGTTATATATGGACTAGGCCCTTTCCTATCCCTCAAATCGCTGGGCGGGCAATTTCCAAGCTCCATTGAACTCACACTGGTCTCCTCTGCTCTAACGGCTGGACTTGAGGTGTTACTTTTCACCCATGTGGCATATTTCTTAGCCAGGAGAGGAAACGGTATTTTGGAGGGAATACTTGACGTTCCAGCCTCTATCCCACACCCAATAGTTGGACTTGCCCTAGTCATACTGGACAGTCCTTACACTCCAACTGGTAAATTCCTAAATTCAATAGGTTTTAATCTATTCGATTCTTATGTGGGATTAGTAGCCGCACTTACCATCGTATCAGCGCCAATATATGTCAGAGGAGCCCAGAACATCTTTGAAGGAATAGATAGAGGGCCGGAACATTTTGCCAGAACGTTAGGTGCAAATGAGTCAATTATTTTGCTGAGAGTGGTCATTCCAAGCTCTTGGAGATATCTACTTTCCTCCGCTTTAACCTCCATGGCTAGAGCCATGAGCGAATTCGGCTCCGTGGCTATAATAGCATATTACGTTCAGGGAGGACCTTTCAATTTGGTGAGCCCTGCATCGGTCTATATTTATTCGCAGTACCAATATTATTTTAAGTCGGCCATCTCTGAAGCTGCAGTTCTTCTGCTCATATCATTGGTCCTAGTGATTATCATAAGAATTTGGCGAACCAAAGGTGGGGCCGCCGGGATTTGAACCCGGGACCACCAGCGTTCTGGTGGTTGGGGAATCATCCCCAGGCTGGCATCCTGGACCAAGCTAGACTACGGCCCCGTAGTTCAAACATAGTTCGAGGCTTAAAAATGATATAGGTTCTAATACTCTTTCTTCAAGCCTTTTCTATAACGAGACTCCATGGTGGAAATCTAGGAGAGAGTACGGCGAAAGTATTAAGTTTAGAGTGATAGGGATTATATATGTATGTTAAAACTCTTTTATTAGATCGTCCATGATAAAGTACGCATGTAGGTCCTGTGGGTTCGAGCTCTTTAGGTTCGAGAAAGTGGGTCAGGACTTCTATGGGGTAAGGACGCCTACAGAGGTAATGGGAATGTATAGCAATAAGTGTCCAAGGTGTGGCAATAGACTTAAGACACCTTCCAACACTGAAATAATTCTAAGTTTAAGAAGAGCTAAAGACTCTCTGAAGAGTTCCGTTCCCACACTTCGAACACAAATCACTGTGACTTAGCTTTTAATAATTAAATTTTAATTTTCATTTCTAGAAAGAGCAATTCTGTAGAACTTCCAGTTATCTGGTAGTTTCAATAATTCTACTCGAAGCTGAGAGTTTAGCAATCGTGGGAATTTGTTCTATCCAGGAAAGATTAGATGAGATATAGGACTCCAACATATAACATATAAATTCCAAATAACCCTATTATTAATGTAGAAACGTATCTTAGGTAAATATATTTGGTCTTTATTCTATTAAGAGCGAAGGGAAATGAAAAGATCCATATTATTATACCAGTGAAGAATCCAGGTACGGTAGCCAGGGAGATTCCCTTTATCATAAAGAGTCCAGCGGTAAGCCACCACGTTATTTGAAAAGGATTTGTCAATCCCATTCCCAACCCCACCAAAAAATTCCCTCTTCTTGTCCTTTCACTGGGTTCCCTGCTCCTCCATACCTGATAGGCAATATAGAGCATGACGATTCCCCCGACCAAGAAGAGTATATGCTCTATCGAAGTTGGAAGGAACCTCCCCAGAAGTAGTGTCAATAGCATGAATGTTGCGTCAGCACACATGGCGCCAACACCCACGCTTGTTCCATGAAGGGGTGACTTTGTGGACTCGGCGGCTATGACGGCATTTATAGGACCTGGTGGAGCCGCCAAGGATAGCCCCATTACAACCCCAAAAGCTAGGCTTAGGAGGATGTTTACCAAATTCTCCAAGACGACATATCTTAGGTTCCCTAATAGGGATAACTATAGGCATGGTTGCGGCAAAGATTTAAAAAAGATACTTGAGTGCATCAAACTAAACTTGCCGCGGCGAATTGCACTTAAGGTCTCCGATGTTAGGCTATTTCACAGATTAGCAAATGCTTTCAAGGAAAGGGGAATTGTCCCAACAACGGAGGATGGAGAAATCGTTGTTTCCGACGTCAAAGGAGATGTAGTTATAAGAAATATAGATGAAGTGGAGGAAGGGGTAGAGAGAGCTATTTGTCTGCTCAGGGGGAAGAGGGCCTATGATGAGTTATTGATTGGCATTGACACCAACAGCGTTGGACTCACCATAGCAGTATTGGGTGATGGTGAACTCCTTAATTATGTCAAGACCGATGTGAATGGAGTAGAGGAGGAGATGAAACGTTTAGTGAGGATTTATCCTCACAAAAAGGATAGAGTTGGAGTGGGGGTAGGGAATAAGTTAGGTGAACTGACCTATAGGATACTCAGGACTTCATTTAAGGTAGTGAGGGTTGATGAGGACAAGACAAGTAAGGAAAATCCGTACATTAGGATAAAGGATAGGGACGTGCGGGCGGCTTTTGCTATAGCCCTAAGGGCGGCTAGGTATGATTAGTTTTTGTCTTAAGCTCAGGTGGATGTATTAATGGACATTCAGTTATTGCTCTACTCATTGGCAATATATTCCCCTGCACTTGCCGCCAACGGAGGAGCTACCTTCATCAGTGAGGGGAAGCCCATTGATCTGGGAAAATCATTACGAGATGGAAGGAGGATATTGGGGGATGGCAAGACCTTCGAGGGATTTCTTTTCGCCATGACCTTTGGTTCCACAGTATCCATAGGGATAGGTAGATTGTTGGGCGAAGTCTGGACGTTCTACGGCATTATGGCGGCGCTAGGTGCACTAGTTGGAGACATGATCGGTGCATTCATAAAGAGAAGAATGGGGTTGAAAAGAGGAGAGAGGGCCCTAGGTTTAGATCAATTGGACTTTGTTTTGGGTTCCACTGCGTTTATGCTCCTTGCTGGGGCTAAAATAACTCTAGTGCAGTTCCTTTTCATTGCTCTCCTTTCCTTCGCCCTCCACCTGGTAACCAACGCTGCAGCCTATAGATTAAAAATTAAAAGGGTTCCATGGTAGTATCTGTAATGTCTGGAGCTAAATACCCTAGGTTGTACGTTCAGTCAATATCTGCATTGACCGTACTTATCGTTGTTATTGTGTTGGCTTTTACGTTACTTGGGATAATAGCCTTCCCCTACTATATATCGCCAATAGTCGGGGGAGCTGAGAAGTCAGGAAGCGCCGGTTTCCTACTGCTCCTCCTATTCATGTTAGCATTAATGGTGGGAGGTGTCTACTTCCTAGAGAAACAACAGTTAGAGTGGGGCTATGCCCTAATAATAGCAGTGCTTGTAATATCTGTATTGAGCGTTTGGGCCCTCTATGGAGCTGCTACGGTTAACTATTTAAGTTCACCCTAAATCTAATTGCTCATGGAGCAGTTGAAGGTAAAACTGACCAGTGGCAGAGAGATAGAGATAAACGAGGATGCCATATCTGTGTTAAATAAGTACGTAAGAACCATGATGACGCTAGATGAACTGGCAAAAGAACTTTCTCTTGCCACTTGGGAGGAAGCCTATGAGTTGCTCAATCAGATACCAGCTTGGACAATGTGGATCCCCTTACTGTTAGGAGAAGAGAAGCCACTTCTTAACGTAACTAATCATTTCTTTATCTTCACGGAGGGGGCGGAAGATTTCTTCCATGGGAATGGAAATTTCCATTGTTTTGCTATGCCATTCTACAACGTAAAGTAGACGAGGACGAGTAACCCTCATAGATACCTGTGCGAGGATCAGTGAACTACGCCTACCTAATCAACGGCCTGTGCGAGTTTCATCCATATCTTCATGGCTAGGATGGTCGAAGTGTAAAGCCCTTACCTACCAGGAAGCAAGGGGGAGATTACCCATTGAAGCATGAAATTCCAGTGAGGGAGAAGCCACGTCCGTAATGGTGAGACTAAGTGGAGGAATTTCTGTTTCTGCAAATAACGCCCCTTTAAGGTTAAATAGGGACCTCTCACTCAGTGCTCACGTGAAGGTATCAAGTCACTCGTTCAAAGAGGGATCACTAATACCGAGTAAATATACCTGTGACGGCCAGGATGTATCTCCCCATTTGAGTTGGGAACAGGGAAAAGCCACCGCTTATGCTGTTATAATGGAGGATCCTGATGCACCTATAGGTACTTTCTATCATTGGGCTATCTATAATGTTACGTCCACTGAACTTCCAGAGGGAGTGTCTAAGAACATAAACACTTCCTTTGGAATGCAGGGAATTAATGACTTTGGTAAGCCAGGATACGGAGGACCATGTCCTCCTAGGGGTCCACCTCATAGGTATTATTTCAGGGTCTATGGGCTATCGGGAAAGTTAAATCTGGCCCCTGGAGCTCCCATTAGACAAGTTTTAACTGCATTGAAGGGGAATATAGTAGATGAGGGAACATTGATGGGAAGATATGGGAGGGGCGGCAAATGAGCGAGGAATTAATGTGGACAGAGAAGTACCGTCCCAAGCATCTAAGTGACATTGTTAATCAAGAGGAGAACGTGGCCAGACTCAAGCAGTTTGTCCAAGAGAAGAATATGCCACACCTGCTTTTCGCAGGGTCACCAGGTACAGGAAAGACCACTGCCGCTCTCGCGTTGGTTAGGGACCTTTACGGAGAGGACTTCAACAGATACTTCTTAGAGCTGAACGCCAGCGATGAAAGTGGAATAAATGTAATCAGAACCAAGGTTAAGGATTTCGCTAGGACAGCTACAATGGGCGAAGTTCCCTTCAAGGTTATCCTGCTGGATGAGGCGGATAACATGACCTCAGATGCTCAACAAGCCCTCAGGAGGATCATGGAAATATACACCGACTCGACCAGATTCATCCTTTCATGCAATTACCTTAGCAAAATAATAGAACCAATTCAATCCAGAACTGCCTTGTTCAGATTCTATCCTCTCAAGAAGGAGGACGTGGTTAACAGGCTCAAACTGATCGCTGAGAAGGAGGGAGTAAATTATGATGAGCATGGATTGGAGAACATATATGACATGGCAGTCGGTGACCTCAGGAAGTGCATAAACATTCTTCAAGCTGCGTCTACATACGGCAAAGTGACCGAGGAGACGGTACGAAAGGTCGTTGGCATAGCACAGCCCAAGGAGGTGCGGGATGCCCTGAAGCTCGCCTTGGCCGGTAGGTTCGTTGAGGCAAGGGAGAAGGTTAGAGGACTTATGATAAATGTCGGATTGTCAGGTGAAGATATCGTCAAACAGATTCATAGGGAAGTCCTGTCGGGAGAGCTTGGCATCAAGGAGGAATTACGTGCATTGATAGTGGACTACGTTGGTGAAACTGAGTATAGGATAGTTGAGGGAGCGGACGACGAGATACAGCTGAGCGCCCTCCTTGCTAAGATAGCTGTGTTTGGAAATAAGTACGTGGGTGGAGAGGGTTGAGGATACCATGGTTTGTTAAATATAGACCCAGGACCTTGGCGGAAGTTGAGAACCAAGAGGAAGCCAAGACAGCCTTGAAGGAATGGTTGAATTCATGGATCAATGGAAAGCCAACCAAGAGGGCTGTGCTCCTCTATGGTCCACCTGGGGTGGGAAAAACCACGTTGGCAGAGGCCCTAGCAAGGGACTTCGGTATGGAGTTGTTTGAGCTAAACGCAAGTGATTCCAGGAGGCTACAGGAGATCCAGAGGACGGCAACTTTGGCATCGCTTTCTGCTTCCCTGTTAGGTTCTCGGGGGAAGCTAATACTTCTAGACGAAGTGGATGGCATGAATTCAAGGGAGGACTCTGGAGGGTATACAGAAATGCTTAGATTACTTCAGGCAACTAGGACTCCCATTATACTTACAGCAAACGACCCCTGGGATCCATCGTTAAGGGAGCTACGATCGTCCTGTCTCATGATAGAGCTGAAGAAGCTTGGAAAGATTAGCTCCAGGAAGGTATTAAGGAGAATATGTGAGAAAGAGGGGATTAAGTGTGATGATGAAGCAATAAATGAGATCATAGAGACCACAGATGGAGATATGAGGTACTCCATAAATATACTACAGGCCATAGCAGAGGGGCTAAATCACGTAAACGCTAACTCTGTGAGGGCAGCCCTCAGAAAGGAGAAGGAGTTGGATCCCTTTGAGACCCTTAGAGGGGTTTTCTGGGCTAAATATGCTTGGCAGGCCAGAAACGCAGTGTCCAACTCCCATGTGGACTACGAGATGTTATTGAGGTGGTTCGACGAGAACCTACCAATACAGATGGAGAACCTAGAGGATTTGAGTAGAGGATATGCTGCCCTTTCCAGGGCTTCCCTATTCTCCTCTAGGGCCAGGTATACATCATGGGACTTATTAAGCTACGTGTTCGATCTACTTGGTCCCGGGTTGGCCTTTGCCGAGACATCCAAGCTGAAGCCTGGGTGGAAGGCGAAATGGAAGAAGTATCAGTTCCCACAATATGTTTCTATGATGTCCAAGGCAAGGTCATCAAGGGAGGCGAGGGACTCCGTGTTGTCTAAGTTAGCCAAGGAACTTCATTGTTCAACCACTAAGGTCAAGAACGACGTTCTCCCTTTTCTTAACTCAGAGTTGAGAAAGCAAATCACAGAACAACTGCAATTGAACGAACAGGAGGTTAGATATCTTGATTCAACCTCTCTTTAACCTTCTCCACTACCTTGAGCTCTGATATTCGAGTTGTAGGATACTGCCCCTCTTCGTCCTTCTCATACTTCTTTACCATATCCCATATGGTAAGTAATGCTGTTGATATGCACGTTAAGGCATCCATTTCCACGCCAGTTCTGTATGTTGTTTTCACTTTACATTCTCCATCTATCCAATCTTCCCCCATTTCGAATCTCACCTCAACCGAAGTTAAGGGTACTTGATGGCACAATGGAAGTATCTCGTAGGTCCTCTTTGCCGCCATGATTCCCGCCACTCTACTTACCTCTAGCACGTCCCCCTTCTCCACCTTCTCCTCCATAATCCTCTTCACTGTCTCCCTCCTCAATACTATTCTACCTTTAGCCACGGCCTCTCTGAAGCTATTCTGCTTCTCACTTATGTCCACCATTACGGCGCCGCCCAAAACAGGTCACTATACGTTAGCAGACTCATATTAAAACAGCTCAGATAGTTCCTCAAGTAGATCCTTAACTATTATCACTTTAGGATTGGAGTAATTCAGTCTCACCACCTTACTTCGACCCAACTGCATTATCTCGACATAGTTCCTTTGAGATAGGTAGGCTAGGTTTCTCTCTAAGACATCATATCGTAACCCAGTTACCTTAGCCAATCTGGTTATGTTAATCTCACCAAACCTGCAGAGTGCCATGAGCAGTTTCAAGCTAGCTGAGAGACTCAACCTAAACCGCCATGGCCTTTATCCTGGACTCTACCATTAATCTGAGCTCCCTTGAGTATGGCATGTTCAGAGCTATTAATGTCGTCCTTCCTCTCATTCCTCTCCCACTCTGTTTAGTATCCAACACTCCCATCATCTTCATTTTCCTTACATACTCGTAGAATTGAGTATGTTTCCTCGGCTCCTCTCCAAGTTCCTTACATATGAGGCATACTC
>Ga0074075_13825_pt1 | contig 37355 bp, 40 predicted proteins | sample YNPg_E_FD_63712 | JGI IMG/M metagenome (GOLD analysis project Ga0074075, IMG submission 63712) | Hot spring microbial communities from Beowulf Spring, Yellowstone National Park, Wyoming, USA - YNP_Beowulf Spring_E v2 (version 2) | ecosystem: Environmental > Aquatic > Thermal springs > Hot (42-90C)... | reverse complement strand
CCGTAGGGGAACCTGCGGATGGATCACCTCCTACGCTTGGAATGGTTTCTCTCCCCATCAAATCTTTCCTTTTTGTTGTTTTAATTTAAAGATTTAGAATTGTTGAAATAATATTAAATATCCTCGGTTCAATATAGTTTTGATAAGAAATGCTTAAAGTAGCAATTAATGGTTATGGAACCATAGGAAAGAGAGTTGCAGATGCTATATCTTTGCAGGATGATATGCAAGTTGTGGGTATAATTAAAGCACATCCTGATTACATGGCCAAAATTGCTTCAAAGAAATATAATATATAATGCTCCAGATGAAAAATCTCTCAAGAATTTTGAAGGTTCAGATATAAAGGTTGAGGGGACGCTTGTTAATCTCTTGGATGAAGTTGAGGCAGTTGTAGATGCTACCCCTGATGATGTAGGAAAACTTAACAAACCTGTTTATGAAAAATTCAAAAAAAGAGCAATATTCCAAGGAGGAGAAGATCATGAACTTACGAACCTTTCATTCAATGCATATGCAAATTATGATGAAGCGTGGGGGAAAGATTACGTAAGAGTTGTGTCGTGTAACACTACCGCCTTAATAAGAACTTTATTCCCATTAACATCTTATGGAAAAATTTCAGTAAGGGCAACACTAGTTAGGCGGGCTACTGATCCGAATGACCATAAAAAAGGCCCCATAAATTCAATTGAACCGGATCTCAAAATTCCGTCCCATCATGGACCTGATGTCGCTACAGTTATTCATGGCCTAGATATACTAACTATGGCAGTTAAAGCTCCCACAACATTGATGCATGTACACTCAGTAAATGTTAAATTCGATAAAGAAGTTAAAAAAGATGATTTGATTGAAAATTGGAAGAAATACAAGAGGGTAATGTTTGTGAATGGAAAGGATGAAATTAAGAGCACTGGTCAGATTATGGAGGTCGCAAGAGAAACTGGTAGACCTAGGGGAGACCTATATGAGATTGTTCTTTGGAAGGATGCGGTTGCTATAAAGGTAAATGAACTATTCTATTATCAAGCAGTGCATCAGGAGAGTGACGTAGTTCCAGAGAATATTGATGCATTGAGAAGCATGTTCCAGCTCATGGATAGGGATTCAAGCATTGAAAAAACTGATAGAAAATTGAGAATAGGAGAGTTAGCTTATGCCAGATAAAAACAAGAAACCTAAAGAAATTGAAGATTTGCCGGGTGTAGGAGAGGCAATAGCAGAAAAATTAAGAGAGGCAGGTTACATTGATATAATGAGTCTTGCCGTCGCATCTCCAAAAGATGTGGCAGATGCAGCCGAAATTGGGGAAAATGTTGCTGCAAAGATTATCATTAACGCGAGGAAAGCAGCAGATATAGGTAATTTTGAATCTGGAGATGAAATCTTAGAAAAAGGAAAGTAATAAAGAGACTAACCACGGGCTCCAAGGCACTGGATGAACTTCTTGGTGGTGGAGTAGAAACTGCTGCCATTACTGAATTTTTTGGTGAATTTGCATCAGGAAAAACACAGATTATGCATCAGTTGTCTGTTAATGCTACATTACCATATGATAAGGGAGGTCTTGAAGGACATACTTTGTTCATAGATACCGAAAATACGTTCAGACCTGAAAGAATCGTACAGATGGCAAAAGCACTAGGGTTAGATCCAATGGAGACGTTGAAAAAGATACACGTAGCAAGAGCATACAACTCCTCTCATCAAATACTCTTAGTGGAGAAAGCCTACGAACTTACAGAAAAATATCCGGTAAGGCTCCTTATAGTTGATTCACTAACTGCCCATTTTAGGGCGGAATATACTGGCAGAGGAACATTGGCTGAGAGGCAGCAACTTCTGAACAAGCATATGCATGACTTACTGAGATTTGGGGATATTTATAACGCGGCCATAGCTGTTACAAATCAGGTTGCAGCTAGGCCAGATGTATTTTTTGGAGACCCAACGACATCTGTGGGTGGAAACATCGTGGGACACGCAAGCACATACAGGGTTTATCTAAGGAAGTCCAAGGGAGGTAAGAGAATTGCAAGATTAATTGATTCCCCCCATCTTCCCGAAGGGGAAGTAATAATAAACGTAACCGAAAACGGCATAACTGATGCTTAATGGATGATATTGACGAAATATACCGGCCCCAGATTTTCTATTTTTCCATTTTTTAATCTTATTAATTTTTGAGGTATACTCCTCCCGAGGGGAAATATTGTAATACCATCTGGGCTAATCATATCTTGTATAAACCAGGGGATTTCAGGAACGGCCGCTGTGATTATTATCTTATCAAATTTCAATTTCATACATAATTTATAAAAATCTGCAACAATCAGTTCTAAGTTTCTAAAGTGATATTTTTCTAAATTTCTTCTGGCAAAGTGTGAAAGTTCTTTAAAAAATTCTATGGAAATTACTTTTTTTGATACTTCAGCAAGAAGAGCAGTTAGGTATCCAGAGCCAGTACCTACCTCCAGTACCCTATCCTCTTCATTTATTAAAGCCTCTTCCATAAATATGGCATCCATGTGCGGTGCAGTTTGTGTTTGGTCTAAAAATAGGGGTATTGGCTCATCAGCGTTGGAATATTTTTTCATTTCATGAGGCAGAAAATCCTCCCTTTTGATTTTATTGAAGGCCTCTTTATAAATATTCCTTTTTATAATCCCATCTTCAAAAAGTCTGTCTCCCCAATTCATGAAAATTTTATCACTTCCACCGAAAGATCTGATGTATTAACAACAGTTCCTAGACCTGGCCTGGGGTTAAAATTCATCATTCTTTGATAATCAGTCTGATCCTGAAAAGTTGATGCATTAATTGTTAAAATTCCATTGTAGTTATCCGTGGAATGATCATGTATATGTCCTGTAATGAAAACATCGGGAATAGGGTCCATTATGTAAAAGTCCTCTCTTAAAGGTAAAAATGAAAGATTTCTCCCGAATGTGGGCCCCAAATGCCTTCTCTTTATCATTTCCCTCATGACTTTCTTAGAATCATTTAAGCTAAAACCTGGAAACATTTCAACAAAATCCATTATGCTTGTGCCATGGTAAAGTAAGAAAACTCTTCCAGTAATTTCAATCCATACCGGGTTTGATAACGATTGGACATTTTGGGGAAACAGATCATTAATTTCCTTGGGTAAAGGGTTCTGAGGTTCTGTGGAATAAACTATGTCATGGTTTCCAGGAATCAAAATAACTCTAACATTTTTATTTATTTTTGATATAAGTTGGCTCAATCTTTTGTATTGATTAATTATATCATTGATGGCAAGATCCTTTTCCTGGTCAGGATATATTCCTATCCCATCTACCAAGTCACCGTTCATTATCACATGAGATATCCCCATAGAATTTACATAATCTATCATATCAGCAAATTCATTTTCTAAAAATTTCTTTGAGCCTACGTGAATATCTGAAAGTACAAGAACTCGGGAATTCCGTTCCAATAGAACCCTTTCTTTTCTAGCTTCAGGCCTCTTAATAGAGTTTGCATAGAAAACGTCCTTTTTGTTATTGAATTTTCCGGTTATTCCAAGCACTTCATCCTCTAAAATTATATCATCTATGTTCTTGCCCAGGTAAACCCTGAGATTATCAGTTTCGTCTTCAATTATTACGCTAGTTATTTTACCCTCAATCTTATTAACTTCCCTGACCAGTCCAATAATGCCAACTTCACCATTTATTTTTCTGGCATTCTCTATGGATGATTGGAATCCAGGAATTCCAGAATCTCTTAGTGCCCTTCTAAGCGTATTAAGTCTTGAGGAAAATAGAGTTTCAAAGGTATTGGAAACACCGGGGTACCCTCTTATATTGAATTCTTTGAGTATGGAGAATTCTTTTTCCAGCGGAAGATCTTCAAATGATATAATCCCCTTATTAAAATTAATTTTCTTTTCATTTTTAATGAGATAACTTAAACCTCCCCTTCTTATTATTTCTTCAATTACCCTGTCTTCGGCTATACAATTTCTTTTAAGGAAATACTCCTCTATTTCTTTCTTCATTGTTATTGGTTTAGAATATCTTAAATAAATTTTTACTTTATCAAATGTGGAAATGGAGTGGAAGATAGATCAGAACTATTTATTGAACAAAGACGCAAGAGTTTTGGCCGTCGACGATGCGCCCTTTTCGAGGGAAAGTAATTTCACTTGGCTTTTAGGTTTAATCATGAGGGTTGATGGGACAATAGAGAATCTTGCTAAGGTATCTATAAAAGTCGATGGGGAAGACGCTACTAATGCAGTAGGTGAACTTGTATCGATTATGGGGGATGGGATAAGGATGATAATGCTTCAAGGTATAACATTCGGTGGTTTCAACGTGGTGGACATAGCAGCCCTATTTAAAAATACTAGGGTACCTGTAGCAGTTGTAATAGATAGAATGCCTGATATGAAGAGCATAGAGGAGGCCTTGAAAAAGCATTTTAAAGATTGGCAATCTAGGATAGAAAAAATGAGAAATAAAATATATTCAGATGGGAAGGTATACTATCAGTTCGAGGGAATAGATCCAAATTTAGGTATGAAATTTATAAAGAGATTTATAAGGAACGGTAACTATCCAGAGCCATTAAGAGTTGCTAATTTAATTGCCTCTATACTGTGAATTAGATTGAATCTAATCTTGAAAGATGCACGTCCTTCCTTCTTCTCTCAAGGTATTTATAAACAGTGCCGTGCTGATTTCCATTTAGTATCATCATTATGCTGTTCCTCGAGATGTCCAGTTGAAGATAATCCCCGATTATAGCGACAGTATTTCCGTATATGGATACCTCCGCTTCAGAAAGTTCTTCAATAATCCTTCTTGTTTTTCCATTGGTACCAATCAATCTTGCTCTCACAGTTTTCATTCTCTTGGAATTCTTCCCGACGAAGTCCTTTAGGTCTATTATCTCAAGGTATACTCCCGAATCAAACAACCTGTAGGCTTTCTTTGGGGAAAACCCTCTGCCTATGGCCCTTACTACCTCCCTTACCTTTAGAGGCATCTCCGGATCAGACGCACTCGTTCCATCAATAATAACTTCCCCCGTTTCTGAATCCACTTCTATTTTAAGGCCGGATATTTTTTCTATTTCAGCCTTGGTGCTTCCGTGGGTACCGATTAGCACACCAACCCTATCTTGCGGTATTCTAACGGAAAGCATCTATTTCACCCTTAACATATTTTATGACTGAATCGATGTTGAGGGAATAACCAAATTTGTTTAAAAACCTTATGATATTATTTAGATCCCTTTTAAGTAGAATTAAACTATAAGGGTCATCGTTTGAAATTGCCTGGGCAATATCTATCATGTAAGCCTTCCCCCTATAATAGAGAAAATTGTATTCGCTGATGTCTCCGTGAACGAGCTTACCCTTCAAATAAAGTTTCCTAATATCTCCGATGATCTGTTCAACTATCTGTTGGCTAGGTTCTATATCCTTAAGCTGTATGGCTGGTCTGGTCTTGGTTCCAATATATTGCATCTGAACTACATTTCCATATACCTTTATGGGCCTAGGTACTGCCACTCCTGCCTCATATGCATTCTTTAGATTTTCAAATTCTCTGAATGCCCATTCATTCATTAATTTCCTTTTACTTGATATTTTCCCTATGCCCCACCTTGAGGCAGCATATTCCCTTATGTTTTTAAAATTGGATGCAGTAACTTTGTATATTTTAACAGCGAAGAATTTATTACCCTTGGATGCTGCAAAAACTATACTTTCTTTCCCAGATGCAATGGGGAATTCAAATCTTTCAAGGTATCCGTTGTGGAAGAACTTATAGATGTTAAGAAGGGTTGTGTTGTCAAATACGTAGCCAAATACCTTCTGCGATTCTTTTAATTTTTCTTCTTCTTTCTTTATCTTATCGTCACTTGAAAACATCCAAAATCTCCGGCAAAATCTTATTTCTAGAAAGATAGGAAGCCTGGGTTTTAGTATATCTGTAAGTAACATCAGCTCTATCATCCTGGAAGCTCCATGGTTTAACTATCACAAGATCCCCTTCTTTGATCCACATTTTTTTCCTTATCTTCCCAGGGATTCGTCCTACTCTTGACTTTCCATCTGCGCACATTACAGTGAGTCTGGAGCTCCCCAGCATTTTCTCTACTATCCCAAACATTTCACCTTTATTTGGATTAGGTAATATTACTCTTGATAGGTCTTCGTTAAAATCCTTCTCTTCATCAGTCATTTCAGGGTATATAAAAAGTATTTATAAAAAGATATTGAAATTATTTTCTCATTGCAACTGATATAGCCCCAACAGGGCAAGCAGTTACACAAGCATTGCAGAAAATGCAATCTGATTCCCTAACGGGATCAGCTTTATCAGTCCTGTATTTTTTCCAGAGTTCGGATCCTGGTTCAAGAACCTTATCATTTCCTGAGCCCTTTTGTCCAGGGTTAAGTGCCCACTCGTAAACATTAACTGGACAGACATCCATGCAAGCTCCATCTGCAGTGCATGTTTCCCAATCTACTGCTACATTTGTACCATGGATTCCGTTCTTCGTTGGATATGGTTTTCCATCTTTATCGTATCTCTGGATTCCCTCAGCTCTCACTTCGTGACCGTTATGAGTTCCGGTCACAGGGTATTCATTGGGTTTTTCGAAAAAGGCATCATCAATAGGCTTCGGATTATAATCTACTGGCCTGGTCATGTAAGTAGATTTTTTTATTACTAATAAATTTAGTGTATTATTTTAGTTAGCAATAAACAGTTTAGTTTAAATAATTCCGGATATTTAAAGTGAAATGCCCGATGAACTAAAGAAATATGTCATTGAGAAAGCTAGGAACATAAAAACCAAGGAGGAATTAGAAGAGCTTAGAATGGACATCGCAAAGAGATTCAAATTAGTTAAAGTCCCTAGCAACGTCGATATAAATAACATGATAGATAATGAGATAAGGGAAAGGCTCAAAGACCTCCTCATAAAAAAGCCCACAAGGACTATTTCGGGTGTGACTGTAGTAGCTATAATGACTTCTCCATATTCCTGTCCACATGGCAGATGCACTTATTGCCCTGGAGGAGTTGAAGTTCCGTCTCCACAGAGCTATACAGGATATGAACCAGCTGCACTAAGGGGTAAACAGAACAATTATGATCCATACCTCCAGACTAAGAATAGGCTGGAGCAACTATCCAGAATAGGGCATCCGACGGATAAAATTGATTTAATAATAATGGGTGGCACATTTACTGCAAGGGATGAGAATTATCAGAAGAGTTTCATAAAAGGTGCTCTTGACGCCATGAATGGATTCATTTCGGATTCACTTGAAGTTTCAATACTAGAAAATGAAAAAGCAAGGTCCAGGTGCATCGGGTTAACTGTAGAAACCAGACCGGATTGGTTCTACGAGAAAGAAATAGATCTCGCTTTAAGTTACGGAACGACAAAAGTGGAGTTAGGGGTTCAATCCACATATGATGATGTATATGATCAAACACTGAGAGGTCATCGTGTCCAAGATGTGATTAGAAGCACACAACTTTCCAAAGATGCAGGGTTTAAGGTTCTTTACCACATAATGCCAGGTCTATCCGGACCTGATATGGATTCTGATCTGGCAACATTCAGGAGAATTTTTGATAATGAAAATTTCAGGCCGGATATGTTAAAAATTTATCCTACTTTGGTAGTTCAAGGTACTAAATATTATGAAAATTATATTTCGGGTAAATACAGGAGCTATGAAACTGAAGAAGCTGTTGAACTTATATCAGAATATTTCAGATGGATACCAAACTATGTAAGAATCCATAGGATACAGAGGGACATACCAGTTTATAAAATAGTACAAGGAGTTAAAAGGTCAGATATTCATGACCTGGCAATTAAAAGAGCACTGGAGAAGGGCATAGAAATAAAGGAAATAAGGTATAGGGAAATCGGAAGGTATAAGGATATTGCTGGCAAGGTCAGTATAGAGATAACAAGATATAATGCATCGGGAGGCCAGGAATTTTTCATAGAAGCCGTTGATGAAAAATACAGAATACTTTCCTTCATAAGGCTTAGGTTCCCAAGCGATAAATCTCACAGACATGAGATGCTAGACTCTTCTATAATAAGGGAAATTAAGACTTTTGGGGTTGAAGCTAAAATTGGAGAAAGAGGAGATGTTCAACATAGAGGATTCGGCAGAAAACTCCTTGAGGAAGCCGAAAGAATAACATCAGAAGAGGGGTATAAGAGGATAAATGTCATCTCAGGAATTGGTGTAAGGGAATATTTCAGAAAATGGGGGTATGAGAGGTTTGGCCCCTATATGTCAAAATTGCTCGGTTAAAATAGGAATTTATTATTAGAATAATATTTATTCTCTGCAGCCAATACACTCTCATGGAACTTTATTTAGCATTTGCTGCGGTAATTCTAATAATTTCATTGGCGTTCCTACTAATTTCACTCTACGGATCCATAGAAAGATACAGTTCAAGGGCAGTTATACTTTCTATATTTTTTCTGGTTTTTACCATGAAATACGTTTTCATTATTTATTATCTTTATAATGGACTTGAAATACCGGATTTCCTTCAATACGTCCCAGATCTGTTAATACTAATAATTCTCATTGCTCTGTTGGCTAGCAGGTGAATAAGTGCAGGAAGAGAACACCAGAGAAAAAATACTACAATACATTAACAAGTATCCGGGGAATCATTTTAGGGCTATACAGAGAGACCTCAATCTATCTCTAGGTGTTCTCCAATACCACATTTCAGTATTAAAGAAGCAGGGGGAAATAGTTGAATTCCCAATAAATGGCTTCAATTGTTATTTTCCGAAGAGTATGTACAATAAACAAATTTTAACTCTTTTTGGGCATCTCAGGAATAAGACAAGGAAGAAAATAATAGCCACGCTAGCAAATAAACCGTCAATGACATTAAATGAGTTAAGAGATGTTTTGAAATTATCTAACTCAACCTTATTTTATCATTTAGCCCTGCTGGTAAAAGATTCTATTGTATTAAGAGAGGAGGTCAAGAATGAAATTAGATATAAGTTATCTAATTTAGATTTAGTTAAATCGACATTAATCGATTATAAATATTCATTTATAGATAAGATATTAAGGGATTTAATTTCGCTCTGGGAAAAATAATTGAGGAGAGAAATTAATCCTTTTTCCTATAAATTGTGAAAATTATTAATAGCACCGTTAATCCTATAATGATACCAATTATGAATTCCAACATTGTTCCAAATGAATTTGATTGATTTAGAGAGACAGGTGCCAAAATATTAAAATTTCCAGTTTCAAGTTCCTGGAAATTAAACTGGCTGGAATTATCAATGGGAATTATAATATGAATCTTCATCATATTTCTAATGTTCTTAATTATGAGATATGTGAATATGTCTCTATATATCATGCCCTGAATATATATTTCTAGATTTCTCTGTCCATTGCTGAAATTCAATTGGTAAACTACCTCACCAGTTAAATTAATAGAAGAGAAGTTTTCAAAGCCATTAATCATATAATTAGTAAATCCAGTAACTGTCTCCACGACCTCCAAGTATCTAAATGCATGTTTTCCTTTGTAAGATATTTGATAAAGAATAGAATTATTAAGATTGGTGCTTTTTAAAGGAAGCCCCGTATAAGTAATATTGTTGATGTTATCAATTTTTGCCGGCGAATAGATTGTTTGAGAAATGTTTGCGTCAATATTATAAATAGATTTCAGATTTTCGGAAGTGTTTAGTATTACATTATTACTACTGGGTTTAAAATGGCCTGGAGGGGATATTTGAATTCCTCCTACCCCTATTTCATTTGTTAGTAAAATTTCATTAATTTTCAGATTAGGGGACTGATTTATCTGACCTACAGCTCCAGCTAAAGCCATATTGGTAATAATTATCAAGGATAGAATCGCCCCTAATAATTTTAGCATCTCAATTTTATATGAAATATGCATTTAAATATTATTTGGTACAAAGTTGAATCTATCCTTCTAATACCCTAAACTCAATCTTTGAACCTTGAGTTAATGCTTTTTTAATCATCTTGCCTTGTAATGAATCTGCCTTGATCTGTATAACCCCACTTTTAGATGCTCTGGCAACAATGCTAGGTGTATCTTCAATATATATTTCAATCATCTTATTCCTGTATTCAGGGCCTATATACAGATTGATTTTGTTTCCTTTAATCTCGACCTGAACCTCTCTTCCCTCATTGTTTTCAAGTCTTTCGATATCAATGGGCATTCCTATGTTTTCCTCTAGTTTTTTCACATTTTTTCCACTTTTTCCAATTATTTTACCAATAAAATCTTCAGGAATTCTAAGTATTAGATGTCCATTTTTCCCAATGTTTACGGAGTGTGGAATATCATCCAACTCCTTATCAATCTTTTTAATTATGGAATTTAAATCAATAATTTTTGATTCTATGTTCTCTTTTACAGGTACAACAACAATTTGTTCTCCAAAAGTGTACATTTCATAAAGTAATTTTTTTCAATGAAATCACTTATTTCAATAACAGGCCTTGCCAAGTCCTCTTCCATCATGCCTGATGGTATTTTAACTACATAATTTATTTCGAGTATTTGATTTATTTTACCATTTTCCATGAATATTACTGTATCTAGAACTTGTGGAATTACACCCAGATCTACCTTCCCAATAAATCTTTGGATGGAATCAATAGCCCTGGAGGCATGAATTACACCTACCATTCCAACACCGGCTAGTCTTAAATCGGTGAATACAACAAAATCATTAGGCGTACGTATTTCATCGTATACCGTATAATCAGGTCTAACAAGTAAAAGCAAATCACCAGTTTTCTCCATTGAACCTTCAATTTGTGTAAGTTGTGTTATTTCCTCCGAAACCTGCAAATCCCTAGGTTTTTCAAGAGTTTTTACTATTTTACCCATAGAATTATAGAATTCAGCTAACGCCTGTACGAATGTACTTTTACCTGCCCCAGGCCTTCCTGAAACAATTATACCTTCTGCCTTATTTTTAAGTCTTTCCAGCATCTCTGGAGGTAGCTCATAATCATTTAGGTCCAATTTTCTTGTGGGCCTAACCGCAGTTACTTCTATGGCTTCGCTTACTGGTGGCCTTGTAATTACAATTCTAATTGGGCCTAGCTGTACTACAGTGGCACCCCTAATATCCATTTCAATTATACTTTTATCATCATTTTTAGCCCTCTCTACAATATCGTTTATAAGATTAATAAGGTCTTCCCTGGTCAATTTATTTTCACCGTATACAACCCTCCAGTCACCTGGCTTACCCACCTTGAATCTAGGGAATGTGCCCTCTTTTAAATGTACGGACATGGTATCTTCTCCGAAGTATTCCTCTATTTTTTTACTAACAGTTTTATTGGTCTCGAGATACAGCACCCTAATACCTTTTATTTCCCCTATTGATTTTTGTACATAATCTCCAGTTACGAGGGTGGCATTGTTTTCCAAGGCAACTTGCCGAATTAAGTCATCTATTTCACCGCTTTTAGCCCTTTTAATTTGCCATTCAGATGGTCTTTTTCCATAGAATGACAATACTATTTTTCCCTCATCCATAAATTTTCTTAACTTATATAGTTCTTCGAGTCCTGCAAATCCTATAGATCTCCCCTCGTTAGCTTGATGTTCTATCTCAGCTAATAGTGCCTCTGATATGATTACATGGCACGGAAAGTGGTCCATAAGGAAATTAGAAAACCTACCATCAACAATCACTGAGGTATCCGGCACAAATATTTCATCCATATTTATCACATCAATGCAATCTTATATTTATTCCCATTCAATGGTAGCTGGCGGTTTGTCAGTGATATCATAAACTACCCTATTTATCTCAGGTATCTTATTTGTGATTTCCCGCGAAACTTCATCTAGAAATTCCCAATCTACTTTCATGAAATTTGCAGTCATGCCATCAATTGATTCAACTATTCTAATGGCAACAGTATACCCATAAACCCTTTGATCCCCATGAACACCAGTAGATCTATCATTTAGTAGAACTACAAAGTACTGCCAGGGCTTCATTTTATAATTGAAAACTTTATCCTCAAGTATCTTTGTAGCTTTTTTCAAAATTGTAAGTTTTTCTTTGTTTACCTCTCCAATTATCCTAACTGCTAATCCTGGTCCGGGAAAGGGCTGCCTGTCATGGGGTATACCAAAATGCTGTGCCAATTCTCTAACTTCATCCTTATACAGGTCACGCAGGGGTTCATATATTTTAATCTTCATATTCTCCGGCAGACCACCCACATTATGATGACTTTTTATTTTATCCCTTAATCCCCCTCCTGACTCAATCCAGTCAGGTGCAATTGTACCCTGTATAAGGTATTCGGCTCCAAAAGAGAAAGCCTCCCTCTCAAGTATTTCTATGAATTTATGACCTATTATCTTTCTTTTCTGTTCTGGGTCAATTACATTATTAAGTGAAGATATAAATTCTTCTGAAGCATCTAATATTTTAAAGTTTAAATTCAACTTTTTCAATATACCTTCGACATTTTTTGTTTCGTCTAGGCGCATCAGTCCTGTATCTATGTATATCACCAGCAATCTCTCTCCAAGAACATCCCCTACAATTTTTGCTGCAACTGTGCTATCAACCCCTCCGGATACTGCTGCAATAGCCTTTTTCCCGTTTAACAATTTCTCAATTTCTCTCTTTTTTTCATCTAAGAAAAAAACAATATTCATGAAAATCAATAAATTAGGTTTTCAAAAGTGCTGCCAGAAATATCAATAAGGCAATCACAGCTCCTATGACGGCTGATACCAAGTAGAGTAAGCCGTTGTAGATTACATAACTGAGACTTACTCCCAGATCTTTCCTAATTATATATGTAATTAAACCTATCACAATTCCTATAACCGCAAGAATAGAACCAAAAATCCTTACCTTCCCCGATCCAAAGTATGCAGCAAATATTCCTAAAACTAAAAGAGCTAAACCCATGATTAATAGCATCATAGCTATAAATATGCCCCATGTTGCCAAATGAACCACCTCAGAGTTTTATTCCAGTTAAGGTCTTAGTATCAATTATGCCGTCAATTGTTCTTATTTTATCGATTACAATCTGTCCCAGCTCAGTAAAATCCTTTGTTTCCAATTTTGCTATAAGATCAAATTCACCAAATAATGGGTGCAATTCCACTATTTCTTTGATCTTCAGGAGTTCATTGTAAACTTGATGCTCTTTTCCTGGTACTGTGCTGATCAAAACGAATCCTACTGCCATTTTTATCACCACATATTAAATAACATTCCCATATTAATTAATTTTCCTAGTTTCTTTTATTACGAAGGGTTTCATTGCTATGGTTTCATTGCTATTTTTTAATTAGTATATATTGTCAGTTAAACAAAATATTTTAACTTATAATAATTCCCCTGTATATGTCCAAAACTGATATTGATCTAATTATAGGAGGACCTCAGGGCGGCGGAATTGACAGTGCTGCCCAAGTTGTTATAAGGTCTTTTACAATAGCTGGATTTGAATCATATGGTTTGAGGGAGTACCATTCTAATATAAAAGGAAGGCACAGTTACTTCCATGTTAGAATAAAGGAAGAGCCAGTGAGGAGCCTCAGATATCCCGTTGATATGCTAGTGTGCCTTGATGGAGAAACACCTTTTGTGCACATGGATGATGTAACATCTAACTCCATAATTATATACGATTCAGATTTTGAAAACACTAAACTCGATCAGGTCGTAACAATGGAACCTGAGACTCAAAAACATATTAGGGAAAAATTCCAAACTCTGAAGTTAGAGCCAGTAATAAAAAATCTGATGGAATATCAAAAAAGCAGGGGAGTTAATGTAGTGCCAATATCATTCAGGAAGCTCATCACAGATACCTTAGGACAGAATAAACCACCAGCGAGGTACTCTAATACACTCGGAGCCTCTATCTCAATGGCAATGCTAGGTCTTCCAGCTGAAATAACAAAGTCTGGCATAGCAAGCGTCTTTGGCAGGAAAAAAGAGGTTGTAGAGGATAATGAGAAAATTGTGGACGCCGCATACAAATATGTAGATTCATTGGGAATTAAAATTAAGAAATTGGATATTAGAGAATACAGGGAAAGATTTATGGTAACGGGCAATGAGGCAGTCGGAATAGGAAAAGTTTTAGGGGGATTGAAGTTTCAAACCTATTATCCAATAACACCGGCTGCTGACGAGAGCTTCTTCCTAGAGGGTCATGACTACTTCGAAGAAGCTATTGAAAATCAGAATGAACAATTAAGGAAAACGGGGGTAGTAATAGTACAAGCTGAAGACGAAATATCGGCAATTGCTATGGCTATTTCTGGTGCCATGACTGGTGCTAGAACAGCAACAGCCACATCAGGTCCTGGGTTCTCACTAATGGCGGAAGCTCTAGGTTATGCCGGCATTAATGAAATACCAGTGGTGTTAACCCTGTATCAAAGAGGAGGACCAAGTACTGGCCTTCCAACAAGAAATTCTCAAGCAGATCTACTGTTTGCTCTGAACGCAGGCCATGGCGAATTTCCAAGGATCGTAATTTCTTCAGGGGATGCCGAAGAGGCAATTTTTGATGCAGTCAAGGCTTTTAATTATGCTGAGAGGTATCAGGTGCCAGTAATACATATCATGGACAAGGTACTCGCAAACTCATTTTATGTTATCGATAAAGTTGATAGTTCAAAGATAAAAATACAGAGATGGATCTTGCCTTCATCAGATAATGAAGAATATCAGAGGTTTAAATTCACAGAGACAGGTATATCGCCTATGGGTTTCTTTGGAAAACAGATATTCTGGTTAACTGGCGATGAACACAATGAATTGGGGCACATAACGGAGGACCCAGAGACAAGAGACGCAATGATGGAAAAAAGAATGAAGAAGCTAGAAATTGCCTCTAAGGAAATACCTTTAGAGGATAAATTGCTTGTTTTTGGAGATAAGGATGCCGAGATATCCATTGTTTCTTGGGGTTCAAACAAGGGGCCCATACTCGATGCGATGGATAAACTCAGGGAAGAGGGGATAAAAACAAGGCTCATCTATCTAAGGTTATTCAGCCCATTTCCGTCAAAGGAAGTTGCAGAGGCTCTAAAAGGATCTAAAGTAATAATAGACATTGAAAATAATTATACAGCTCAGGCAGCCTTAGTTATTAAGGAACATACGGGTATAAATGTGGATAAGTTTATTCTTAAATATAACGGAAGGCATGTTACTGAGGATGAAGTGTATAAGTCGATTAAGGAGGTATTAAATGGTAAAGATAAGGTGGTGATGACAAGTGGCGCATAATTTTAAAACAGACCTATGGGTAGATTGGTGTCCAGGATGTGGAGATTTTGGTATATTGGCGGCAATACAACAGGCACTTGCAGAGTACAACGCAAAACCTGAGAATTATGTTATTGTATCCGGTATTGGATGTTCTGCAAAGACTCCACATTATGTCAATGTTTCAGGAATTCATACACTTCACGGTAGGGCAATACCTTTTGCAACTGGAATTAAGCTTTCCAATCCAAATCTTACCGTAATACTCGATGGTGGAGATGGCGATCTACTGAGCATTGGCGCAGGGCATTTCGTGGCGGCCGGAAGAAGAAACGTTGATTTTACCATAATATTACATAACAACGGCGTATATGGATTAACGAAGGGGCAGGCATCTCCAACTTTGCCCAGGGGAACAAAAACCAAGGGTTTGCAAAGGCCCAACATTTACGATTCTTTAAATCCAGTTGCATTGGCACTTTCGGTGGGATACACATTTGTGGCCAGAGCCTATGCCTTCAATATAAAAAATACCAAAGATATAATTTTGAAAGCAATAAAACATAAAGGTACAGCCGTTATTGATCTTTTGCAACCATGCCCTACATACAACGATATAAATACTAAAGAATGGTATGATCAGAGGATTTATTACCTAGATCAAGAAAAAGACTGGGATCCAGTTGTTAGAAAACCAGAAGAGGAAGAGGTAGAAAAGAAGTATCTACAGGCTATTAATAAGTCACTAGAGTGGGGAGACAAGATACCAGTTGGTATATTCTACCAAAACGAATTTGTTCCAACCTATGAGGAGAGAATAAAACAGAATTTCCCAAATTATTTCGAGGATCCTCCCGCAACATCACAGATTTCAAAGAAGGATGGTAGCGCCATAGTAGACATGGAAAATATATTCAGGGATAAAATAGTTAGAAAATGATAATTGGTGGGCATCTTTCAACAAAAGAAGGCTTCGGAAAACTTCCTGAAATAGCCGTAGGTATTGGTTTCAATACCTATCAATTTTTTTCAAAGAATCAAATGCAATGGAAATCAAAGCCTATAGATGATAAATCGGCGCAAGAACACATAAAAAACATGGAGAAATTTAATATCATAAAGCCCGCCATACATGCTTCCTACCTTTTAAATCTAGGAAGTCCGGAGGATTCTAAAAGAGAACAAAGTTATAGTGCTTTTTTAGATGAAATATTAAGGGCAGAAAAACTTGGTGTGGAAATTTTAATCTTCCATCCTGGTGCACATATGGGAAGTGGAACTAAGAAAGCTCTGGATAACATTATCGAAAACATGAACAGAGCTATTGAGGAAACAAAGGAACTAAAAGTCAAGTTAACCGTTGAAAATACAGCTGGTCAAGGAACAGTGGTTGGTAGCACAGTAGAGGAACTTCAATACATAAAGGATGGTATCCATACGAAAGCCAGAATTGGATTCTGCATTGATACATGTCATGCCTTTCAGGCTGGCTACAATTTGAATGAGAAATATAATGAGGTTTTTGATGAATTTGTATCTTCACTTGGGAAAGATATGATAGTTGCTTTCCACCTAAACGATTCAAAGCCACCTTTCAACAAACATCTGGATAGGCATGAGATGCTGGGAAAAGGTCACCTTTCAAAGGAATTCTTTGTAAATCTTTTGACAGATCCTAGATGGAAGGACGTTCCTCTCTATTTGGAAACACCGGAAGGGGAGGAAGGATATCCCAAAGACCTTGATTTTATTAGGAAATTGGGTATAAAAATCTAATAATTTTCTGTTATCTTTTTAGCATGTTCCACTATTTTCTTTGCGATACCTTCACCTATACCAGGAATTTTTGTTAAGTCTGAAGGATTGGCTGATGCAATTTTATTTAAATCGTAACCTTCCATGTAAAGCCTGCGTGCTCTTACCCTTCCAATGAAAGGCAATTGGACCAGAGGAATAAGCTCTTCCTTTACTCCAAATTTGATCCTGTAGTACAATGTTTTGTGAATATTTTTTGATTTATGAAGTATCTTTCCGAGCTCATTAAGAGAATATACAAGCCATTCCGCAGATTCCACTCTGTTTCTTAAATCAGCCGGATATATGTTGTATTTCTGTATGATTTTTTCTTCAGGCACTTCATTTATCCAATCATTCAGGACTCGGGAAAGCTTTACAACATTTTCGTCGTATCTTGGGTGATAATATTCTTCATAATCGTTGGATCCTATACTGAATGGCAGTATATCGGGAGAAGATGAAATTCCTAACAATATTTCCTCCATATCCTCATAATCAAGCAAACCCCTTAGAATTACTGCCGTTTCCGGCTCAATGTAAAGCTCTGAGGTTCTTCTCCCAAATGGAAGTGTTTTAAAAACCTGATTTTCTCTTATAAATTCATGCTCAATTAAGTAGTCCACAGCCGGATCGATCATGATACCTATATTTGAGTCATGAAGGTAAAGGAAAGTTTTCTTAAAGAAATCATTTAATTGCTTTCTGTCCTTAGTAGTTCCGGATGCAATTACTCCCAATACATGCTTCTTAAGGTTTTCAGATGTAATTTGACTCTCTACATCTTCAAGGGGACCCGCTATGTATTTATCATAAGCCATCATAAGATTACTCCTGCCTACAACTATGTATCCATAACCTATCTTATCATACTTAGATCTCCCAGCTCTCCCTAACATTTGCTGGATTTCCATATTGGGAATAGGGTCGTTAGAAAAACCGTCATATCTGTAAACACTTTTAATTATCACAGTTCTTGCAGGTAGGTTGATGCCAGCAGCCAAGGTGGTTGTTGCAAATAACACTTTTAATTTTCTTTCCAAGAAAAACTTCTCTATTAAATTTCTTATTTCAGATATTATTCCGGCATGGTGATAGGCAATGCCATTTTTCATTAACTCCAATAAATCCTCTGATCCTGGTAAATCCTTGAGTTCATCTATTTTAGAAATTGAAGCATCATCCAGCGGGTACTTATATTTCTTAGCGTAAATTTTTGAATCCTTCTCAGCAGATCTTCTTGTACTTTCGAATATGATGGTTTGACCATTTTCCCTCAAAGTCTCATTTATAAAGGTATCTATGTCAAAAATGGTATCTACAACCTCCCCTTCTTCATCATATATTTCCTTGCCGGCTATTATAAATCTCTTGAGCGGCACAGGCCTAAAGTCTGTTTTGACTACTTTAGCATTAAGCCATATTGCAATTTCTTCATAATTGTTTACTGTGGCACTCATGGCGAGTATTTGTACATCATTTAAAATATGGAGAAATTTCGTAGCCAAAATTTCTAGTGTATCTCCCCTTCCTTGAGCTCCAATATTATGAATTTCATCAAGAGCAACAAATCCAACGTCGTAGAAGGAATTTGGGGAATTTCTTAATAATGAATCTGCTTTCTCTGATGTGGTTATAATAATATCATAATTTTTTATAAAATTTCCTGTTTCATCATAATCTCCCGTACTAACTTTAACTTTAATTCCGAATTTTTCAAAGAATCTAATTTCTCTTGCCTTTTCTTCTGCCAGAGCTTTAAGGGGTACTACATATATTGATTTTAGACCTAAACTCCACGCTCTTAGGATTCCATAATAGGCTACGATAGATTTACCTGAAGTGGTTGGCGTGGATAGCAGTACTGATTTTCCTGACTCTATCTCTTTTATTGCCTCATCCTGATGTGCATAAAGTTTGCTAATGCCATTTTCCTTTAGAAATTCATTAAAAATTTCCTTATAATCCATTTTAAATTTCGTCCTTTCCAACGAAGTCCCTTAGAACCTTTGGTACAATTATTCTTCCATCACTTTCCTGAAAATTCTCAACAATGGCAACCAGGGCTCTTGTTGTGGCAACTAACGTGGAATTCAAAGTATGGACAAACTTATTTCCCTCTTTAGTTCTGTATCTTATCTTGAGCCTCCTAGCCTGATAGTCTAACACGTTACTGGCACTTACAACTTCCCTAAATTGTCCCTGTGCAGGGTACCATGCCTCTATATCGAATTTTCTAGATGCCACATTTCCTAGGTCCCCGGTAGCTATGTCTACAACTCTAAAAGGAATTTCCAGGGATTTGAAGAATTCCATGGCGTTTTCTAAAAGCATTTTATGAAAATTTTTTGAATCTTCTGGTTTAGTGTACGCAAATTGTTCAATTTTATTGAACTGGTGAACCCTAAAAATTCCCTTTGTATCTTTACCATGGGCACCAGCTTCTCGCCTAAAACACGGTGAAATCCCTCCGTATAATAAAGGCAGACTGTTTTCTTCCAGTATTTCATCTGAATGCATAGCAGCCAACGGGTGTTCGGATGTCGCAATTAAATAAAGTTCATCACCTTCAATCTTGTATATGGTATCTTCGAAGGCAGAAAAATCAGTTGCTCCCTCCATGGAATATCTATTTAACATGTAGGGTGGTTCTATAATTTTGAACCCTCTCTGAGCAAGGAATTTCAAGGCGTATAGTTGCAAAGATAGTTCTAAAAGTACAAGATCTCTTTTCAAATAATAGAATCTGGAACCAGCAACCTTCGCAGCCCTTTCCAAGTCAACAAAATCCTTTTGCTGCAGGAGATCTACATGACTTAAAGGTTTAAAATCGATCAACTCAAAATCCATGGAATCCAATGAACTTCTTTTGAAATTTTCTAGGTAACCCTTATAAACCCTTGCCTTGCCCCAAAATAAAATAGGTTTATTCCCAGCATCGTCTGGCGCGACCGGTGCTTCGAAATCTACTATATTGGGAATCTTCATTAAAATTTGATCCCTCTCATTTTCGATCTTTCGTAAATTTTCCTCCAATTTTGAGATTCTTTCATCTATTTTCAATGCCTCAGCCCTCAGATCATCAATGGGAAGTCCCTTCCTTGTATTTTCAGCAATCTGCCTGACTATCTTGTTTTTCTGCGACTTGAGGTCATTGCTTTCTTTCAATGTAAATCTCCATTCTTCATCAAGTTTCTTAGCATTGTCAATAATTTCAGTACCTTGGAACCTCCTCCTTTGGCTTTCGTATAGGATTTCAGGATTTTTCTTAATATGTTAATGTCTATCATTCTTCTCAACCTTTGTCTATTAAATGGAATTATTTTTCGTGAATAATCTTATCTATTTCATCCCTTACAATTTTTGAAATAATTTGACCTTCCAGTTTGCCTCTCATTTCCTTCATAACTTCCCCCATTATTGGTTTAAATGCATTTTCTCCTCTTTCGAGAATAAGTTCCCTCCGTGCTTGGACAATCTCTCTAATTCTATTTTCCAATTGAGGTGTCTGTTTACTGGAAGTAATCAGTTCTTCCAACTTTTCTGGGTATTGGTAAAGTGTATCAAGAGCTTCTTTTGGTATTTTTCCCTGATTGAGAAGATTGAATATAATGTTCAATTTCTCTTTGTCCTTTTCTTTAGGTCTAACTCTGTTAATAAAGGAGCTTGCTACTGTGGGGTTCCCATATTTTTTTACTATTTCTTCAATTATCTCATCCAGACCCAAATCCAATGAAACCATGGCCTCCTGTTTAGGTATTCCCAAAGATTCCAGCATCTTAATTGTTTCATCAACCCCTTTAGGTAAATCCTTAATATTTTTTTCCAACATTTCCTTTGTTATAATTATTAGGGGTATGTCCGTTTCTGGATACATCCTAGAGCTTCCAGGTAGAGGCCTCATGAATCTAGTTTCATCACCTATGGCTGCCCTTGTCTCTGCTGGAACACCGTCTAAAGATTGTGCCACTCTCTCTTCAAGAATATTTTTGACTAAAGCTGACTTACTTTCAGGAATAGCTATTATACCGAATGCATCATTTTCTTCCAAATTTAAAATTTGCCTTATCCAAGAGATCATGGATTCGTTTATTCCATATGCAGGCAGCTCATCAGAGTGTATCATTCCTCCTATCCCTATAACCCTCAATCTATCTGCTAATTCTTTACCCAATCTATAATTTCCGTTTTTCAGAAGACCTTTTAATTTAGGGAGTTTGAAAATGAATATTTTATTACCTTGTTCGATACCTTTTCTTATAATATTGGAATTCCATTTTATTGCTTCATGGGCAATATCAATAAACTCAATTCTAATATCATCTTGATTTAAACCTCTCTGCTTTAAGATTTGCGATATATCAATGAGTGATTTCTGTCTCTTAATTTCATTTTCTAATACTGTTTCAATAGCTGATAGCGATTGAACCCCCTTAATTTCTACTCTGTTTCCTCCATTTATTGAGATATTCAAATCCTGCCTTATGGAATCAACATCTCTCTGTATTTTTCCAATTCTTCTTATTAACATTCCCAGATTCTTGGCAACCTCTCTTGCCTCTTTTGGAGAGGAAATATCGGGTGAAGTGCTTACTTCTATAAGTGGAATCCCAAGTCTTTCCAGAGAGTAATAGATTTTATTATCTTTTTCATCAATTTTTCTAGAAGCTTCCTCTTCCAAGCATACTGTGGATATGCCGATTTTTTTGTTTCCATGTTCAAAATAACCGTTTATTCCAACAATCGCAGTTCTTTGGAAGCCAGATGTATTGGATCCATCAATTACAATTTTCCTCATAAAATTAAGTGCATCCACTATTTTGCAATTCAACAATAACGAGGCTTTAATTGCTGCATCAATGTTTTCTCCATTAGGAGTATGCGGCGGTTCTTCATCGAATTCAACTAGACAAGAATTGTCAGTTATTTCATAGTGGAATTCACGTTCTTTTTCCATTTCCATTACAGCAGCTTTGTCAACCGAGGAAACTTCCCCAGATACTGCTCTTAATTTCCTCCAGAATGACCCTAATTTATTTCCCTTTCCCTCTGTAGGGCACCTGCAAAACAATTTTTCACCCTTTAACTGGAAGTGTATCTCCAATCCAATTCTAACATCAGTTTGTGCGTCTGTCAGAGATCTCACCTCTCATATCCGTGTTTAATAACTCCTTTGCTCTCTGGAATTCGAAATTGCCCAGAAGGAAACCCAGTTTAACATATGCAGTTTCAGGCAGCATGTCTTTAAGTGGTATTAGGCCTGCAGATAGCATGTTCCTTCCGGTACTGTAAACATTCAAATTAACAGAACCATACAGGCATTGGGAGGTTACCCCTATTATTTTTTCATCACGATATTGTGATAAATAATGGACAAACTCATTTTTTATATGTCCAAGGCCAGTGCCTGCAATAATGGATCCTTTAGATTTATCAATCTGTTTATAAAATATTTCTTTATCGATTCCAGGATAGTAATAAATTAATGAAACCATTTTTTCGAATTTATCATAAAGAATCATATCATTTTCTCTTTTGATTTTTCTGTAATTATCATTAAGTTTAATGTTCAGCATACTGTCGATCCTTCCTAATTCAATATCATTTATACTTTTGAATGCATCTCTTCTTGACGTATGCATCTTCCTCACTCTAACCCCCTTATGAATAGAGAGGAAATCATCACTCATATCTGAATGCATTACAACAGAAACATCCCCCAAGTCGCTTGTAGCTGCCAATTTTATGGCTCCCTTTAAATTGAAATAAGCATCGCTGCTTGGTCTGTCAGATGACCTCTGGGAACCTGTAAAAATAATTGGGTAATGGTTATTCTCAATCATAAATGAAAGGGCCGAAGCTGAAAATGACATGGTATCGGTTCCATGTGCAAAAACCAAAGCCTTACCTTCTTTCATTCTTTCATAAGCTTTCCGAGCCATTTCAATCCAATGGTCTGGCTCCATATCTTCAGAGAAAATATTGAAAAGAATTTCATCCTCTATATTACCGAGGGTTTCAAGTTCTTCGCTATTGAATAATGCCTCTTGGAAATTTTTAAGGGGCTTAACGGCGCCTGTTTTATAATCAACATACGAAGCAATGGTTCCACCAGTCCCTATGATCACAACCCCCCAACTTTATTTCCATTCACTTTCTTATGATTATTATTTTCAAATTGAGCGTCAGGTTCTAAAGCTTCAATAATTTCAATACCGTCCTTTTTGAATGACATATTGTAGCCATTATCTAGCTTAATTATGATAAAATCGCCAATTTCATTTATATATCTCCCGGAAACTGTTATCCCTTTCCATTTTAAAGTTACCTTTGACATGAATTTGATTGTTTCAGACACAATTCCTTATTGCATTCTATTATTAAATAGAATTGAATATTATTCACAATGAAACTTATATTTAAAAATAGATTACCATTAACTATGAGGCCTTTGTTAATAGGCAGATTCCAACCATTTCATAATGGCCATCTATGGTTGGTGAATAGAATAGTTAAAGAATACGGATCAATAATAATCGGGATAGGGAGTGCTCAAGAGTCCCATACATTGGTTAATCCTTTCACTGCTGGAGAAAGACATTATATGATTCAAAAATCTTTAGAGGAATCAGGAATTCATGACTACTATCTCGTACCAATTGAGGATATATACAGGAACAGTCTCTGGGTTTCCCACATAACGTCTCTGGCACCACCATTTGATGTAGCCATCTCGGGTAACCCTCTTGTGAAAAGACTGTTCATGGAAGCTGGTAAAAAGGTTATAGAACCAGAGATGCACGGCAGAGAATTATATTCAGGAAGGGAAATTAGGAGAAGAATAATAGCCAATGAACCCTGGAAAGATTTAGTTCCAAACGGAACTTACAAAGTCATAATGGAAATAGATGGAGAAAACAGGATAAGGGACCTTTCAAAAACCGATGAAGTTATTAAGTAATAATGGTTATGGGAAAGGAATGAAGGAGATAGAATTCAAGGTTGTGGATAAAGGCAAGGACTTCATAATTTATGAAGTATTGAATTCTGACAACACAATCCTAAGACCATTAATGGAAGAACTTTTAAACGATGATATGGTTAAAAACGCAAGGTACTATATGGAGCATCCATATCTCTCAAATCCCAGAATTTATATTGAGGTAAAGCAGGGTAAGCCACAGGCAGCCCTTAAAAGAACATTAAGGAGAATGGGCAAAGTATTCGAATCCCTTGATGAAGAATACCGCAAGATAGCCTCGCAAAAAAATTAATATTAATAAATTTAATAAAATTATCTAGAATTCTCAATTATCAACCATCCTACCCCCAGTAGGGTTATTATGACTCCTATTGCTTCAATTTGCCAATAGGTAGTCATTGTGTAAACAAGCAATCCCTCTATTCCCAATATGATTCCAGCAAAGATAAAATAATATAGGGTTTTTCCTAATTTAATATTTTCTTTTCTTATAAGGGCCACTATGGCAAAGATTGAAGCAATAATCACAAGAATAAAGAAGGTAAGAATCAGATGTCCATCTGTGAATGCTAGGTCATACATGTAACCAGGGCCTCCGCTAGGTGGGGTTCCTGGGCTTCCGAAACCATAGAACGATTCATTGAATTCAATAACATAACCAATACCTATCATTGAAATCATGGCTCCTATCCATGTAAAAATTTCAAGATTCCTTAATCTTAAATAATCTTTGTCACCTTTTAAGTAGAACATTGCAATCCCAAGGATGATCGCACCCCAACCTACAATTCCTGTTTGGGAGTCGTCAAATGCTAGACCGTTAACATCTCCAGGTCCGAAAGAGAAAAGTGTTGGTATGGAATAAGTCCATAAGCTAGAGATTACATATATTACTGTCATGGAAATTATTCCAAATGAGGATACGAGCATTCCAATATTTGCCACAGATCTAATTTTACCATCGAGTTTGTAATAATTTAAGGCCAAGGCAGAAAGCCCCACAATTCCTCCCATGACTGCAGGTAGCATTTCATGACTGTGAGATGTCAGTAAATTTGGCAAAACCACAGTAGGCCCACCAATTGAGTTTATATAATTGTTAAGGAATGATATAGATGAGAATCCATAAAGAGTCCCATATTCATACATCATACCTAGGATACTGGCAACAATGCTTGACCAAACAGCCAGGAGCAATAGTATGATAGCCCCATAACTTTTACGAAATTCATCCCTCTTTTTTATAGGATAATACAGGAGATATAACCCGAGCAGTACTGCAAATATTAGCGCTAGAAGATCCCTAATTGTCTGGAGCAAAGCATTGAGCGTTAGCAATGAATAGCTATAAAAGGTCACTAATCCAAGTAAATCAATTAAGAGGAATGGGATGTTGAGTATGGATGCATATCTAGTTAATCTTCCGTTCGGATTTAATATATAAAATGTACCTAGAATCAAAGAATATGCCAGTGGAAGCATTATAACATGATAAAAATTAACAGTATCCAAGGTAAAGTCCCCTAGCCTGAACCAAAATACTCCAGGAATTATAGGGGTGATAACTATCATTATTATAAGGAACAATAAATTAGCCACCAAGTTATCCTTAGGGCTATCAAATCTCATAGGTCCACCCATATGTATATTATTTAAAAGTATTTATTTATTAAAGTTTATTTTAAACATCATATCTAAGTTGTAAACTTGATTTAAAAGATTTACCAGAATTTAGACATTGATAATAAAACACAAAATTATTTAAGAAAGATAAAATCGGAAGTTTATTATTCTTAGATTCCCTACATAATTATGGATTATCGAACGGAAATGATTGAACTTGTTAGGAAAGAACTCAATAACCCATTAGTTATATTAGGATTTGTGGAAGAAACTTCCCTGGGTTTACTAACATCTTCATACATTATAGAATCATTGAACATGCATCAAATTGCGCAAATAAGATCAAGATACATACCACCTGTTACAGTTTTCGTTGGTAAGAAAATGAGGTCTCCTTTTAGATTATATTCAAATAAGGAAGGGAATCTTCTTTTGGTTACATGTGACGTTCCTGTGGATCCGATGGGCCTTCATGAAGTTTCATCTGTATTAGTGGACTGGCTTGAATCAAAAAATGCAAAGGAAGTAGTGGTAGTAGAAGGAATACCTGTTAAGGGGTATCCTGAGGACAGGACTGTTTTTGTAGCAGCTGAAGAAAACAATATCGATAAATTTTTGAAGAAGGGATTAAAGAGTGCAGAATCGGCCATAATAGGCGGATTAGGAGGGGCAGTAATTAACGTTTCTATAGGAAAAAGGTTAAACCCAGTATCAATCATGGCTCCAGCGTCCGTAACATTGCAAGATCCAGCAGCGGTTCTTTCCATAATAAATGTCCTAAATGATATATATGACCTGAAGGTAAACGTTGAAATTCTTGAAGAATCTGTAAATAGGCTCAATGAAGAAATAAAGAAGATTATGGATCAATATACCAAGATGCAGCTTCCAAAATCCAGTAAAGATAACGAACCTCCCATTTACGGATAATTTTTAATCCAGTTGTTAATTACCGCAGATGCATCAGGTATCGGTAATCGGCGGTAGCGTAGTTGATGAATCTATTTGTTCTATTGCAAGAAGACTTGGAAACCTTTTAGCCTCAAAGGGATACATAATTTTCAATGGGGGATTAGGCGGTGTTATGGAGTGCGTTTCTCAAGGGGTCCAAGAAGCTGGAGGCATTGTAATAGGAATTATCCCTAGCAATACACATATGGATGGGAACCGATATTTAACAGCCAAAATTCCAACTGGAATGGGATTTGCAAGAAATTTCCTTGTTGTAAGGGCAGGAGAGGTTGTTGTTGCAATAGATGGATCCATGGGAACCTTATCTGAAGCATCATTTGCATTGGCAGAGGGTAAAACGGTTATTGCAATTGGCGAAATTTGCGCTGAACCTAAGAAACCCAATGAGGGGAAAATGATCCGAGTTAATTCACCTGAGGAAGCTGTTTTAGCAGTAGAAGAATATTTTAAAAACCATGACTCAACAAATAAACAAAATGACCAATAATCCAGAAGAAGATGAAAAGAGTCTTGATAGGCGTATTTATCTTTTGGGAACATCAAGATTTATAAGGGCACTAGGTAGAACATCCTCATTTCTGTTTCTACCTATTGTACTATTCCAGATCTATAAGCTGAATCTTTTTGAAATAGGTTTATATTCAGGATTTGCCACACTCATAATGGCCCTTGTCCAATATTATTCAGGCATCTTGACGGATAGAATAGGGAGAAGGAAATTCCTAATATATATTCCCATACCAGTTGCAGTATTGTACCTACTGCTTGGAATGGGTGTAATTTACAAGGTGCATGTAATCTATATTATTACCATTTGGTATTCAACAATATTTTTCAATGCACTGCAATTCCCGGCAATACAAGCTACGATCGCAGATATAACCAAAATGTCTGAAAGGTTGACAGCATACACTATTGTTAGATTGCTTGTTAACACAGGAGCTGCCGTAGGACCAATAATAGGGGCATTCTTAGGTTCTATTAATCTCGGTTATATTTTTATTATAACCTCTATCCTGAGTGTAGTTGAATTGCTTGTATTATTATTTGTAAAAGAGACACATCAAAAAAAGTCAAAATTGACCGTTAGGGGCATAAATAAAATCATTATCAAAGAAAGATTTCTGCTGTTATTTACTATAGTAGGTATCCTGTTTAATTTTCTATTAAGGCAAAGGGGAACCACATTTACGATTTACATATATGGATTTAAGGGCATATCCATCTTTGAACTTGGTATAATATATTCTCTAAATGGTCTGTTAGTTGTGTTATTCCAGTATCCTATTTTCAGGCTTATAGCAAGTAGGCTCACATATTTGCATTGGAGGGCAGTTGGTTCACTTATTTATGCAGCCTCATATTTTATGATTGCATACCTCGAGGGGTTTATTGGTTATATGTTCATAATGGGAATGCTAACTATAGGTGAAGATTTTGTCTCTCCAACTACTGAAACTATTATAACTTCCGTAGCAAAGGAAGAAACAAGGGGTTCTTTTATAGGATTTTATAACATGGCAACCAGTATGGGAAACTTCTTGGGATCAGTGTTCGGATTATGGATATTAGGTCTTTTCATTAATGTTCCTGACATTTTTTGGTTTTCAATGGCCATACTAATGGCATTGGTGGGATTTGGTTATTTCGCCTTAACAATACCTTACAGGCAATATTTGAACAGCGACGCTTTGAAATAGCTATCCCCATATTATTAGAAAATCATTAAATTCTCAAAATTACTTTCAAATATGGCCATTGAGGATGCATTATGGATTAGACAAAAGGCGATGGAACATCAAAAATGGTTTGAAGAATCAATACCATTAATAGCAAGCGAAAATGTCATGAGTCCATTGGCAAAAGAAATGATTATTACAGATTTAAACAATAGATATGCGGAGGGGTTGCCACATCACAGGTACTATCAGGGAAACAAGATCTATGACGAAATTGAAATAAAAACCGAAGAACTGATTAAAGAATTATTTAATTCCCCACAGGCCGATGTAAGGCCAATCTCTGGAACTAATGCCAATCAGGCCGTTATTTTTGCTTTCTCTTCACCAGGCGATAAAATAATGGCACCATCCCTAGACTCTGGCGCACACATATCATCTGCTGAATTTGGAGCCGTTGGATTTAGAGGCTTGAAGTCAGTAAATATGGAATTCAATACAGAACTTATGGAGATAGATGTAGATAAGACGAAAAAGAAAATATTGGAGGAAAAACCTAAAGTCTGCCTATTTGGGTTTTCGGTATTCCTATTCCCCGCTCCCATTAAGGAATTAAAAGACGCTATGGATGAAGTGAGTTGCAGGGTATGGTATGACGGAGCTCACGTATTGGGACTCATAGCAGGTAAAAGATTCCAGGATCCTTTGAGAGAAGGAGCCCATGTTATAACGGGATCAACTCATAAAACATTTCCAGGCCCGCAACATGGAGTAATAATAGGAAATACTTCAGAAGAAGATTGGAAATTGGTTAGGAGGGGTGTATTTCCAGGAGTACTATCTAATCATCACTTAGGAAATGTTGCAGCGTTGGGGGTTACGGCTGCTGAAATGCTTGAATTTGGAGAAGCGTATGCTGAAAATATCATACAGAATGCACAGAAATTGGCACAATCATTGCACGAGTTAGGTTTTAAAGTACTTGCAGAAAAAAATGGATTTACCAGGAGCCATACAATTCTTGTCAACGTTGTTGATAAGGGCGGAGGTAAATATGTGGCTGAGAAACTTGAGGCCAATAACATAATTCTAAATAAGAATATGATTCCAGGGGATTCCAATAAAAGGTCACAAGACCCATCTGGAATTAGAATTGGAACACAAGAGGTTACAAGGTTAGGCATGGGAAAAAGCGAAATGAGTTACATAGCTGAACTTATTAATAATGCATTAAAGGGAAAGGATGTGAGGGAAGAAGTTAAGGAACTTAAAAGCCAGTTTAGCAAAATTAAGTACTGCTACGGAGATCATAAGGCTTACGAATATATTAAACTCTTTTAATTTGATTCACATTGATTTTTCTTTCTTTTGAAAAGTATTAAATTTTAAAAGTCATACAGTAAGGAATCGTGGTTCTGATGACTGAGGGGTTAGCTGATCTTGGAAAGCTTGAAAAGCAAAAGGAAGAATTAATGAAAACTTTCAATGAATTGAAAATTAAAAAAGAGCAGTTAAAGGAAGAAATTGATAAGATTCTGGATGAAAGGGAAAAGTACATACAGGAATTGAGAAGTTATAAGGATAAGAAATCATCCCTGGCTGAATCCAGAGAAAAGCTTGAAAAGGAATTTGAAGAATTAAAATCAAAAAAAGAAGAGCTTTTCAAGAACCTTAAGGCTAAGAGAGAGGAATTGAAGCAATTGAAGAGAAGTATACAATCAAGTCACGAAGCAAGAGTTGATATTAAAAAACTTAAAAGGGAGCTTGAAGAGAAGGAAAGAAAGCAACAAACCACCATATTGGATAAAAAGGATGAGAAAAAGCTTGTAGAAGAAATAAAGAGGTTGCATAATCTCATACAGAAATATGAAGCAGAGCTGCAGCAAGTAGCACAGTCAGATGAAAATTATCAGAGGTTAGAAAAGGAAATAAAGGACATAGAAGCCCAAAGAACACAGATAATGGAAGAGATAAAGAAAAAAGGTGAAGAATTGAAGGTTATTATTGGCCAGCAAACTGAGTTATTTGATAAAATAATAGTTACACGAGAGAAATTAGACCAGTTAGGTGAGAAGTATGGCCAAATAGAAAGGGAATTCTCTGAAGTCAATAAGAATTTCCATGAACTTCAGAATTTCCTGAAGGAATTGGAGAAGAGAATCATATCAATGAAGCAGAAACAATCTAAAGAGAAGAAGAGGGAGAAAGAATCTGAGACAAAGCAAAAAGCTGAAGAAATTTTTGAGAGGTTTAAGAAAGGTGAAGTCCTCACAACAGAGGACATATTGATCCTGCAGAAGGCAGGATTTTTGTAAATGTACATATATTATTATTTAATTTTCATATTAATTTTTCTAGTTATTCTCCTTCTTTATTCATTCCTTATCAAGGAAAGAAAATTCAAAATTGACGTAGAAAATGAAGCATTCAATAAAATAAATATAGCAGAGGGAATCATAGGGTTTCTCGGTAAAAACGGGATTGAAACAGGTAAATATGAATTTGAATTGGGAAATTGTAAAGCCATGTATCAACGTAAAGATTTCATCGGTGCCAAGGATTGTTCTGAAAAGTTAATAATGGATATGAAAAATGCCCAGTTTAGCATTAATTTTAAAGAAGAAAAAATGAACTATAGAATATGTAAAAATTGTGGAGCAAAAATATATGGAAATAACATATTTTGCCCAAATTGCGGTGAAGTGCTATGAAAATTAATAATTTTGTCACGGTCTTTTTCATACTTTTAATCCTGTTCTTCATTTCAGAAATCATAATAACATTAACTGGTTATGGAAAAGCCGCATTCTTCCTATTCTTTCCTATATTCTACTCTACTAGCCCAATAGCTTTAATTCCACTTATATTCATCTTTATGATGTTCATATTGCCATTCTTAATGTTCTATAGGGGTCAAGAGAATTATAACTATGATATACCAGATTATGGAAACGAAGTGCTAGCAGAAACTAAACAGGAAATTAAAGGGAGTTCAGAATCATCATTTGGCGGTTTCCTATTAATAGGGCCCGTACCAATTATTTTTGGTAAAAATATGGATAGGAGGATTCTTTATCTATTAATTGGTATTACAATCATTTTCATGGTTATATATCTTCTACTCTTCTTGAATTTATAGAATTTCTTAAATTACCTTTGAAAATTACCTTGCTTCCTATTACTGAGTCGTATATTTCGCTTCCACTCATTACTTCCGATTCAAATCCGACGATGGAATTGTATATTTTACAATCATCATCCAACTTAGTATCATTTAATATTAGCGAATTTTCAATACTGCAGTTTTTTCCGACCTGTACATTGTCGTATAGATAAGAATTCTTAATATTGGCACTCGGATCTATTTTTACTTCGCCGTGGTAGAATGCGTCTCTAGAATTATTTAATTCCTTTGATTTCCAAGTTTTAGCGATGTGTAGGTTTGCTTTAATGAGATCGAGAGGCCTTCCGATATCAATCCAAGTCCCTTTCGTCAGAATTCCTCCTATCCTTTTCTTGTCAGCCTTTATTTTTGGAATAAGGTCCTTCGCTATATCCACAACTTCTCCTGGTTCAAAATAATCTAAAACATCTGGTTCCATTATGTAGAGACCAGTATTAGCAATGTTAGAAATCGGATTGTGTTTAGGTTTCTCCTGGAATTCCGTTATTAATCCATTCTCCAATTTAACTACGCCATACTCTGAAGGGTTTTCCACCTCAGTCAATGCTATGGTTATGGTATTTTTATTCTTATTATGGAAATCAACTATTTCTTCCACTGAGAAATCAAAAACGGTGTCAGCATTTCCAACTATAAAGGTTGAATCAAGGAACTCCTGGATTTTTTTATTCCTCCAAAAGTACCTAAAGGTTTCTTTTCAATGGAAAAAAGGAAATTAAATCCATCAAATATGTGTTCGTGTGTTAATCTATACAGAAGTTTCTCATACATATAACTGGTAGTTATAATGAACTGATCGCTCACCTTAGACAGGCTGTTCAAAAGATAAAAAATAGAAGGTCTGCCATCCACCGGCATTAAGGATTTGGGATAATCATAAGTTAAAGGGCGCAGGCGGGTACCTAACCCACCTGCCATTATTACAGATTTCAAAGCCACCACTGGCTTATCTTATTTCATCTATAGTTTCTAAGCCTTTTATACCGGCAACCTTTGCAAGTTGATTGGAACCTGTTTTCTGATCAAGTATGTATGGTGACCTCACTCCTGTAAGTACCACTAGCACCTTTATTGTTCCTTTCATTGATGGATCTATGGATGCACCCCATATAATTCTAGCATTGGGGCTTATTCTCTGCTGGACCAGTCTAACGGCAGCCTCTGCTTCAGCTACGGTCATCTGATCATCACCAACAACCCTAACCAGGGCTCCCTTAGCTTCAGATATGTCTGCTTCTATCAGAGGAGATGTTATAGCTTCCTGAACCGCCTGCTCAACTTTGTTTGAACCAGATGCATCTGATTCGCCGATGCCTATCATAGCTACACCACCGCCCGACATTATTGTCTTTATATCAGCATAGTCAAGGTTTACAAGTCCTGGCTTTGTTATTATTTCAGTCAGCCCTCTTAGAGCTTCCATCAATATTTCATCAGCTACCTTGAATGCCTGATCCAATGGTAACCTAGGAACTAGCTGCAGCAATTTATCATTTGGAATAACTATTGTGGTATCGGAATTCCTCTTTAGTTTCTCCAATCCGTAGAGTGCATTTTCCATTCTAACTCTTCCTTCAGCTGAGAATGGTAATGTTACTATACTTATAACTAAGGCTTTTTGCCTCTTTGCCAATTCAGCAACGACTGGTGCTGACCCGGTACCAGTACCGCCTCCCATACCGGCTGTTACAAAAGCAATATCTACCTTTCCCATGGCATTAATTAGGTCTTCTTCAGCCTCCCTGGCTGCCTCCTCGCCCACCTGAGGCAACGCACCGGCTCCCAATCCTCTAGTAAGCCTCTTCCCAAGGAGGACTTTCCTGTGAGCTTTTACAGTCAAGAGGTGCTTTGCGTCCGTGTTAGCAGCGATCATTTCAGCACCAAATATACCCTCTTCCATGCATCTGTTTACGGTATTACTACCTCCTCCACCGCACCCTATGATTTTTATATTTACTTTTAGCTGTTCAACTATCTTCGCAAGCTCTTCATCGTCTTTTGATACAATTGGTTCCCTTGGTGTTGGAATACTTACCGATGTTGGTGCTGCACTTGCGGAAGTCTGGGCTAAGGCCTCATCCCCAAGCGCATTCTTAATAAGTGATTTAACCGTCATGTTTACACCCTATGTCATCAGTATGTATGACGCCATATATATACTTTTTGCCTGGATTTTACTCTATTTGTATAATAATGACAATCAGTATTTCAAAAATATGTTGTATAACAGGTGCAGGTCGGTAGAAAATGTCATAAATATGTCTGACAAAAAATTTAACTATGGGAAAGTTTATATATTTGATGTAATTATTCACTAGTGAAATCATGGTTGAGTACGTGACTTTAATTGTTTGGGAAGCCCTTCAGGAAGATGTTGGGCTTATTAGAGCAAGAATAGACATGGCTACAAGGGAAGCATTAGGTGTATCAATAGGTGACATCATTAAGATCGAAGGAAAGCGAGTCACAGCTGCACGAGTATTCAGACTAAGCGAAGAGGAGGAAAATAGAGGCATAATCAGGATAGATCCATTGGTAAGACAAAATGCAGGAGTCAAGGTAGGAGACAAAGTTAAAGTTTCCAAGGCTGATGTCAAACGAGCTGACTATGTGGTCCTAGCCCCAGTCATTGGCGAAAATCAGCGTCTTAGGTTCGGTGCTGGAATCGAGGACTACGTTAGGAGGTCTCTATTGAGGAGGCCCATAGTTGAAGGTGATGTAATATCTGTCCAAGGTTTAGCTTTAACCGGAAAGGGCAATGTATCCTTTAAGGTAGCCAAAGTGGGACCTGGAAAAGGGATATTCTACATATCCGATGACACCGCCATTGAGATGAGAGAAGAGCCAATCTCATCGGAAGAGATGGGAGAAAAGATTACATATGAGGATATTGGAGGATTAGGTGAGGAACTCAAAAAGGTCAGGGAAATGATAGAACTGCCTTTGAAGCATCCTGAGCTGTTTGAAAGGCTTGGTATAGATCCGCCAAAGGGAGTAATATTGTACGGCCCCCCTGGAACAGGTAAAACCTTGATCGCTAAAGCAGTGGCAAATGAATCAGGTGCACGTTTTTTCAGTATAAATGGCCCTGAAATCATAAATAAATTCTATGGAGAGAGCGAAAAGGCCTTGAGGGAAACATTTGAGAAAGCATCTAAAGAGGCACCTTCCATTATTTTCATAGATGAGATAGATTCCATTGCACCGAAGAGAGAGGAAACTCAGGGTGAGTTAGAAAGGAGGGTTGTTGCACAATTATTAACCCTAATGGATGGATTGAAGAGCAGAGGACAGGTTATTGTAATCGCAGCAACCAACAGGCTCGATGCAGTAGATCCGGCGTTAAGGAGGCCAGGAAGATTCGATAGAGAGATAGAAATCGGAGTCCCAGATAAAAAGGGAAGGAAGGAGATATTACAGATCCATACGAGAGGTATGCCCATATCAGGTACACCAGAGGATAAAGAGAAGTTATTGGAAGAGCTTGCCTCTTTAACTCACGGTTTTGTAGGTGCTGACCTAGCGGCACTTGCGAGAGAGGCCGCAATGAAGGCTCTTAGGAGATATCTCCCAGAGATAGATCTAGATAATCCCATACCAACTGAAGTGCTTGAAAAGATGCATGTTGAAAGAAACGATTTCCTTGAAGCACTGAAAGAGATTGAACCAAGCTCACTGAGAGAAGTAATGATTGAAATCCCTAATGTTACATGGAATGATATTGGAGATCTCGAAGAAGCAAAAAGAGATCTAAAAGAAGCGGTAGAGTTACCAATAAAGAATCCAGAAGTATTTGAAAGGATGGGATTAAGACCATCTAAGGGTATACTGTTCTTTGGTCCACCGGGAACAGGTAAAACATTGTTAGCAAAAGCTGTAGCCAATGAAAGCCAGGCTAATTTCATCACTGTGAAAGGGCCTGAAGTAATGAGTAAATGGGTTGGAGAATCAGAAAAGGCAATCAGGGAAATATTCAAGAAAGCGAGACAGAGCGCACCAACTGTTGTGTTCTTTGATGAAATAGATTCAATAGCTCCGAGAAGAGGAATGTACGCATCATCCGGGGTAACTGATAGGATAGTTAATCAGTTATTAACAAGCATGGATGGTATGGAATCAATGAAAAATGTCATAATTCTGGCGGCTACAAACAGAATAGATATAATCGACCCAGCTTTGCTGAGACCCGGAAGATTCGACAGAATAATATATATCCCACCACCTAACAAAGAGGCAAGATTAGCCATATTAAAAGTGCATACTAGAAAAATGCCCCTAGCTCCAGATGTTAATCTGGAACAGATAGCAGAAAGGACAAATTACTATACAGGAGCTGACCTTGAAAATCTGGTTAGAGAGGCAGGACTAGAGGCTATAAGGGAAAACCTAAATGCAGATAAAGTCTATATGAAACACTTTGAAAAGGCCCTCCAGAAAATTAGACCCTCTCTCGATGAGGAAACAATAAAATACTACGAAGAAGTATCCAAAAATATAGCTAGGGAGATAAAACCTAGCAAGAAGGAAGATCTGCAATATTACAGGTGATATAAATGAGGAAATTCGTAAGTGAATTGAAGGAAACCGGTAATGACTGATAAGGGGATGTTACTGGGGGTCGTTTCTAACTTTGTCGTTGAAACAGACACCGGACAGGTTAACCATATATTAATCACGCCAGATGATTCTCTGGATACATCACAATACCAGAAAGATGCTCAGGGAAGACTTGCGATACCATTTAAAACCCTTAAGTCAGTCAGCGATGTTGTAGTAGTGGCAATCTAGGCCACTACAATATTTTTATCTATTATCCAATCCAGTTCCCATTAAAAATTTTTAATCTTAATTAGAATAATTATAGTATTAGATTCTCGGAGTAAACTCTTTTTTTTTAATTTTCTTATTAGAGGAGATGGTAACGGGTATTTTATACAAAAGATTAAATCCATTTTGTAATAAGGGAGAGAAAGGTGCTCCAATGAAGAGAAGTTCAAGAGATTGGAAGAAAAGACACAAAATGCGATGGAAATGGAGAAAAAAGAGAATCAGGAGACTCAAAAGAATTAGGAGAGCATCTAGGTCTTAAAGGGAGCATGGGGTAGTCAGGCATCCTAGCGGGCTCCAGTTAGGGTTTGATTAAATGTGGGTCGTCTGATTCAGTGATGATTAACTGGAGCGATGACCCTAAGAGAGACCCGCAGATCTGGGTTCAAATCCCAGTGCTCCCATCATTCTTTGGGGGATATAGATAAGTCGAAAAAAGTTTACCTTTTACTTAATAATTATAAAATAATGCAAATATTATTCCTCTTTAGACTGCTTACTCTCTTTGTATAGCTGAATTAAAATCTTAATAATCTTAGTTTTAGGATTAAGCTTTCTATCTAATTTTATCTTATTCTTGATTTTCCACAAAGCCATTTTAGATATTCCCTTATCCCTGACCTCTTTAGGTTTTATTTCTAAAATCCACTGTTTGAAATCTTTACCTCTAACAATTTCATGATCCTTTGTATACTCTAAATAATCAGGGTCTTCAATACCAGTAAGATTATCTTCAAGGTTATTGGATTCCTTTCCTATGTATCTTATCCTATCAGCAATAATGTGTTTTCTATGTGCTATTCCTTCATTATCGTAATCGAATTTGTTATCGTTGTGCCTTACGTATTTAGTTAGAATGTCGTCAAGAGTATACCAGTAAGCTAGTGGAGGAGGGAAAGAATTTTAAACCGGTGAGTTTTGGGGATTCTTAACCGCCGAAATGGGTAAAAATAAATGGACT
>Ga0074075_14782_pt1 | contig 38283 bp, 42 predicted proteins | sample YNPg_E_FD_63712 | JGI IMG/M metagenome (GOLD analysis project Ga0074075, IMG submission 63712) | Hot spring microbial communities from Beowulf Spring, Yellowstone National Park, Wyoming, USA - YNP_Beowulf Spring_E v2 (version 2) | ecosystem: Environmental > Aquatic > Thermal springs > Hot (42-90C)... | reverse complement strand
AGGTCCATTTATTCCATACCATTCAGATCTCTTGAATCAATCCTCAGAATATTGTCAGGTATCATGGGTTTGAATGCAATCATTACACAAATATATTCAGGAGGATAAGGAATATGGAAGTCATGAATACAGAGAATAACTCTGAGAATGTGGAATGTGCAATTGATTCAACTGGGTTCAAGTGTAAGTGCCGGTTGATTTTCCCCAAAAATGGTAAATAAAATTCCCCACTTGTATTTAAGATTTTACTCATCCTTTTTCACCTCCTTGAATGTTGGAAGAGAATTCTTCTTCCTGTCCTTCAATCCATATGATTCTCCCCTTATATTCACAACAGAGGAGTGATTGAGAATCTTGTCAAGAACTAGGGAAACCATCACCTGGTCTCCTAATACCCCTCCCCACTTAGAAAATGATTTGTTGCTTCTGAATATTGTTTCCCTATTCTCATACCTTGATGAGACGAACAGGAATAAGAGATATAATTCATTATTTTATAAATCAAATGATTAAATAATCTTCCCTTGGAAGGTCAGGGGATATCACCTTAAATTTGAAAGAAAAATTCTTCCAGATGAGCGTTTTGAGAGGATACGAAGATAAGGACGGAAAATTACACTACCTGATACCTTATCTCGCAAAATGGATAGAAGATCAAGTAACGAAAAATATACGATTTTATCGATTTTGAACCATGGTATCTATCTGAGAGAGAAAAAGCGAACTGAAAAATTCCTTTACTTTCAAGAGATATTACAGGGATTCTCATTGATGACTGTTAAAGGCTCTCATCCAATTCAAAAATGTGTTGATTTATTGAGTTTTCGGAGGTATCACTTTCAAAAGTTAATAATATATTACCCTATTTATTATCTCTAAAAAGTGACCTTTATTTTTCCAATTAAAAGTGAATTTAGAGAATGGTTTTGAGGTGCGAAATCCTGATAAAAAGCCAAGACCTATGAACTGCTAATACACAAAAACAGATATGTCAGTTTTTTCATCTTCTCCGGATCCTTTGATATTTCTCGGCAGATAGGCCAAATAGCGCTAACTTGGCAATCTCCAGTACTGTCTCTATTAACTCTTTAGAGAGGGTTGTCAGTAATATGATAATGCGAGATCAACAATTTTACTTAATTAATTCACATAATTTTATATTATTGATAATCCCTCACGGAGTATATAAATAAACATGAAAATCAATGATAAGGAATTATACCAATCAAAAGAGGCCGGGACCGGGATTTGAACCCGGGTCCGGGGATCCACAGTCCCCAAGGATACACCGCTACCCCATCCCGGCCATACTTCTATCCCTCATAAATATCTAATAAAAATATTTACTGTTTAAATCATTATTGCTCCGTGAAGACCTCAATATTGATTGATTTCTCGAACACCATTTCTACAACGGAGTCAGAAAATGAGGCACTTGAAATCTTTCTCGAATATATCAGGAGAAAATATCATATTGCAGAACAAATACTTGATAAGTTTGTTAATATAAGACATCAAAAACTTATAGAACGGGAAAACAACTTTAAGACTTTCATGGAAATAAACGCGGAAATTCTAAAAGAAAATTTTGGAATTCAATTGAGCTATGATGACATTGAATATTACTATTACATACATTGCAAAAATCTTAAATTAAGGGAAGGCTATCATGAGTTTATAAAGTTCATAAAATCAAGAAGAATAAATATAGTTATGGTCACTGATGCTGATTTTGAATATACCATTAGAACAACCTCAGCTCTAAAAATATTGGATGATTTTGATTATATAATAACTGCTGAGGATGTCCGATCCCCCAAACCAAATGCCCAAATTTTCATTAAAGCACTACTTCTGGCAGACTGCCCAGAAAAGGCATTTTTTATTGGAGATTCTGAGAGAAGGGACATAATGGGTGCAAAGTCCATTGGGTTGGGGACCATAAGGATAAAAGATTACCTAAGCGAGAAAAAAGAAACATCGGCCGACCATGAGGCTAGGAATTTTTATGAAGTAATTAATATAATAGAAAGCAAGTTAAGTTAATTTTCATAATGAGAATATTAATTTCTTATTTTATCAATACTTACCTAATAAAACAAATTATTTATAGCCGCTATGAATAATTAATAAAAAGCTCTATGGAATCAAAAATACTTGGCAATGAATATGCAAATAAAACTCAATCTTATATTTATGCGACATTGATTGTTCTTATGGTCATAGTTGGTATATTAATTTTTTTCATATTACCTCTATCTAAGTATATTTATTTTGCATCAGGGGTAATATTTGTTTTAATTATTATGGGGGATATGGTATTATTTTAAATCTGAAAGTTGGTATTATTTTAAATTTGGAAGTAAGAAACAAAGAGAAAACATGAAAGTATTTTTCCTCAATTCAGCTTCCAGTGATAAAGAAGCAATTAGGAATTTAGAAAACAGTCTCGACAAATATAGAACTGAAGCAAAATTGAACAATAAAAATATAATAAAACTACTCACTGTGCTCATGATACTTTATGATTATTATACCAAAGAAGAAAATGATGTCATTACGGGAAATAGATATAAAGAAGAAGCTTTACAGATTTTAAATTCTGAAGATTTTCCAAGCGATGAAGAGGCCAATCAAGTAAGAAGAATTGCAGAGAATCTTTTTCATAGCAGTTGAAGCGCCTCAAATACCGATTATTAATTAAAATTGTGTAATATTTTATTGAAAAATGGACTGGGGGGGATTTGAACCCCCGGCCTCCTCCATGCCAAGGAGGCGATCTTCCGCTGATCTACCAGCCCGCATGGGATAATCCCTAGTAGATTAAAAAAATTATCCTTGATTAAACAAATACAATATGTAAATATTTAGTCTATTATTATCCACTCAATGAGATTAAGTTCATTTCTGAAAGAGTTCATAGAGATGACCAAGCCAAAAGTATGGATTTTCCTATTGATTACAGGCATCGCGGGTCTTCTATTTGCCATGGCCATTACTAAGAAAATAAACCCGTTTGATATCATCTATGTCATATTATACCTAGCATTTGGGCTAATGGGTTCAGAATCATTATCCAACTATATTGACATGGACATTGATAAAAAAATGAAAAGAACTATGCACAGGGCATTGCCTGCCGGAAGATTAAAACCTTCAACAGCTTTGATTGGAGGCTTAATTCTGGTTGCGGTAACATTGATCATGTCGTATAGACAAAGTTTTCTCTCATTTATTTTCATGTTTACTGGTATATTTGATTACGTCATTATATATGCACTATTAACGAAAAGAAGAACATGGTTGAATATTATATTAGGAGCATACTCTGGAGGAGCTCCATTGCTTGCAGGATACACAGCACTGACCAATCATTTCAATTTTATAATAATAAGTTGGTTCTTAATTATAATCATATGGACACCACTTCATATATGGGCTCTGAGTGTAAAGTATAGAGATGATTACAAAAATGCAGGCGTTCCAATGTTACCTGTTATAATCCCTATTGAAAAAACTGTAAGGGTATTATTTATTGTTGCACTGGGAACGGCCTTAATAACTGTATTTTCTGCCATTGTCTCCCTAGATTTTTTCCATAAATATCTTGGATATTTGGACTTAGTAATGTCTATTTTGATGTCAACATTCATAATAATTGCTTATTTTAAGGCATCTGGAAACCCAGAGAAGAATATAATGAACCTTTTCATAGTCAGTAACATTTTCATTGGTTTCTTCTTCCTGATGGTAAGTGTTATTTCCCTTATCATATTAATATCTCCATGATTACGGAACCTTTATACCTTAAAGATTCGTATCTTAGGAACATTGATACCAGAGTGGTAAAAGCTGAAGGGAATCTAGTTATATTGGAAAAGACCATATTTTATGCCACTTCAGGTGGGCAACCAAATGATACTGGCTTCATATATGGAGATGAGAAATTCCAAGTTCTGGATGTCTTTAAAGAGTCGGGAGAAATATGGCATAAATTAAATATGGATTTTCACGGAAAGACTGAGGTAAAACTTGAGCTAGACTGGGAAAGGAGGTATAAGCATATGAAGTTGCACACATCCATACACATTATTTCAGCAATTGCTATGAATGAATTTAATGCTAGAATAACTGGAAACCAGATCTATGACGATTACGCCAGAATTGACTTCAATTTTCAGGAGTGGAATGCTGAACTTTCAAAGAAAATAGAGGATAGGGCTAACCAAGAAATATCGAAAGGGCAAGAGGTTCAAATTCTATACATGAATAGGGATGAGATATTCTCCAATCCAAAAATGGTCAAAGTGGATCCTTCCCTTATACCGGAAGATCCTGTCCTTCGGGTAATTAAAATTGGAGATATTGATATTCAACCAGATGGTGGAACTCACGTTAAAAATACTTCCGAAATAGGGAAGTTAAGCATTTACAAAATAGAAAATAAAGGAAAAATAATAAGAGGATGTATTTCAAAGTTCAATGATGGAAGATATTGTTGAAGAAGCCGCCCTCTTCCTTCCTAAACTGTTCCAGCAGCTCCCTCTGTTTCCTATTTATTTTCTTTGGTAATTTTACTTTGACCTTTAAAATTATATCCCCATTTTTTCCATTTCTCTTTGGAAGCCCTTCACCGGTCAATCTGATAGTATCGTCTGGTTGAGTTCCTGGTGGAATTTCTATTTCCTTTTCACCTCTCAATAGGGACACCTTGTATTTCGAACCTATGATGGCATCAATGAAGTCAACATCGATCGGCTTCTCCAGATCATCACCCCTTTTCCTGTATTCCATATAGTTTATTTTGAATCTGAGTCTTAAATCTCCGTATCCGCCATTGGGATCATAATTACCTTTGCCCCTTAGAACAAAAATTTCATCTTCATTTATGCCAGTAGGTATGTTAATTTCAATTCTTTCATTTTTGTTAGTTACCCCTGTACCCCCACATGAACGACATAACTCTTCAGGTACTGTTCCTGATCCTCCGCAGTTATCACAAGGTTGTGTGTTGGTAAATACAAAGAATCCTTGATTGACAGTTCTCCTTATGTAGCCGGTTCCATTACACTTCCTACATTTAATTCTCTTTCTGGTTCTTGACCCAGTCCCATTACAAGCTTCACACTTATCCTTCCTTTGATACCTTAGTTCAATTTTCTGACTATTGGCAATAGTTTTTATATCAATTGGAACCTCAAGGTATATATCTTCTCCGCTACCTTGCCTAAAATTCCTCCCGAATCCAAATTGTGAGAATAGGTCACCTAACAAATCCTCTATATCATTGAAATGATGGAACTGGCTCCAATCAAATCCTCCCTGGAAATTCAGACCTTCTTCCCCATATTGATCATACTTTGCCCTCTTTTCATCATCCATTAGAACTTCATACGCTTCGCTGATTTCCTTGAATTTTTCCTCTGCCTCCTTTTTATTATCCGGATTAAGGTCAGGATGATATTTCTTTACAAGCTCTCTGTAAGCTTTTTTTATTTCTTCTTTTGATGCGTTCCTAGGAACTCCAAGTATTGCGTAGTAATCTTTGCCCATCTTTCACCGTATTTCATTGTACATTATCATTGTTTTTATTATCGGATTCTCCTTTGTCCTCATTAATGACCCTCTCATTTCCCGCTTTGCTTTCCTGTTGATTGTTCGCACCTGCATTTATGTTGCTGTATATTTGCTCGCCGATCTTCTGGGCTTCCTTGTTTAGCTCATCCATAGCCTTCTTTATTCCTTCTATGTCCTTCTTTTCAATTTTCTCTCTGATATCCTTTATTTTGCTCCTGAGGTTATCCTTAAGATCATTCGGCAACTTTGATTCATTTTCATTAATGGTTTTTTCTATGGCATATGCTAGAGATTCGGCATTGTTTATTGTTTCAATCTCTTCCTTCCTCTTTCTATCCTCTTCCTCAAATTTCTTTGCTTCTTCTCTCATCCTTTCAATTTCTTCCTTGCTCAGTCTTGTGCTGCTTGTTATGGTTATTCCTTTCTGTTTACCAGTACCAAGATCTTTTGCAGTTACATTTAATATCCCGTTTGAGTCAATGTCAAAGGTTACTTCTATCTGCGGCACTCCCCTCGGTGCTGGTGGAATCCCTTCCAGTAAGAATCTGCCCAGTGAAACATTATCTTTGGCAAGGGGTCTTTCACCCTGTACAATATGTATCTCCACAGTAGTCTGATTGTCAGCTGCAGTAGTAAATATCTGAGATTTCTTCGTAGGTATTGTAGTATTTGCTTTTATTATTGGAGTGGCTATACCTCCCAGGGTCTCAATGCTTAGTGTCAAAGGCGTAACATCCAACAGAACTATACCCTTAACCTCTCCAGCAAGAACTGAACCCTGAATGGCTGCTCCTATGGCTACTGCTTCCATTGGGTCTACTCCTCTCTCAATCTTCTTACCCATAAAATCTTCAACGAATTTTTGAACTATGGGCATCCTTGTAGGCCCACCTACCAATATGACCTTATCAATCTCATTCTTATTCAATTTGGCCGCATTGAGAGCATCTTCCATAGGTTTTCTTGCCCTTTCAATTATGGGCCTGACTAGATTTTCTAGATCTGCCCTTGTAAACTGATATTGGATATGTTTAGGCCCATCAGCCCCAACGGCTATATAAGGAAGATTTATTTCCGTTGAAAGTGTAGAAGATAACTCAATTTTTGCCTTTTCAGCAGCATCCTTTAATCTAATGTAAGCGTTCTTATCTTTCCTTAAGTCAATACCGTTCTCTTTAAGGAATTTATCTGCAATCCAATTAATAATTGCCTCATCCATATCAGTACCGCCAAGCTTGGTATCACCTGATGTACTCAGAACTTCATATACTCCGTTCCCAAATTCCATTATAGTTACATCCAATGTTCCTCCGCCCAGATCGAAAACCATTATCTTTTGCTCTTTCTCACTCTTATCTAATCCATAAGCAAGGGCGGCTGCAGTAGGTTCATTTATTATCCTTACAACTTCCAAACCCGCTATTGCTCCTGCATCTTTGGTTGCCTGTCTCTGATTGTCATTGAAGTATGCTGGTACCGTTATTACAGCTTTTGTTATCTTCTCGCCAAGATATTTTTCGGCGTCGGACTTAATTTTTTGTAATAAAAATGCTGAAAGCTGCTGTGGTGTATATTCCTTCCCGAATAACTTGTATTTGTAATTCTCACCCATATGCCTTTTGAAAGCATAAACAGTACCTTCCGGATTTGTCAACGCTTGCCTTCTTGCTGGTTCACCAACTAACAGCTGCCCGTCCTTTGTAAAAGCTACATAGCTTGGAAAAGCTTTTCCGCCTAAGGTTGTGCCTTCAGAACTTGGAATAACCACTGGCTTACCTGCGATCATAACCGCAGCCTGCGAATTACTCGTCCCTAGATCAATTCCAATTATCTTCTCCATATCAATTCACCTCTTTACCAACTAATACCAACGCTGGTCTCAATAATTTATCTTTAATTTTATATCCGTTTCTAATTATTTTTGCAACTTTACCAGATTCAGCGCCCTCCACAAATCCCACAGACTCATGAATGTTTGGGTCAAATGGAACATTTACATTATCAATAACCTTTAAGCCTTCTTTTTCAAGTACTCCTAGCATCTGAGATCTCAGCGCTCTAGCACTTTGATCCGTTGCATTGTCCAGACTGTCCAGAATTGGCAATAGTTCCCGAATAATTCTCAAAGATGCCAATTCCTGCATTTCCATAATCTTTTGCTCAGTTGCTCTTTGGAAGTTTTCGACATCAGCGGCAAACCTCAAGTTTTGTTCCGTTAAAAACTTAAGCCTATCATTCAATTCCTGTAGTTGCTTATTTAAATTGTCAAGTTCCATATTTAAGTCTCTATTGACTTCCCTTAACCTAGCTATCTCGTATTTTAGTATTCTGTGGTATGGTGTGGATGGCACCAATCTTTATTTATCACTTCTATAAATAATTTATGCAACAGGATTAGGCGGCATGCGTGCCTTCGCTTCATTTATTATTGATTGAACCTTTGCCTTGAACTTTGGAAAGTCAGCAGGTGTTTTTGGATAATTGTTGTAAATTCCATTAAGTTCCTTCATTCTATCCACTGACCATACTAAATTCTTGAAAGATCTCATTGATCCTACTCCTTTAACGAGCTTCGTAATTTTGCTTGTTAGGGACAACTCTGGAACTCTTCCGTAGCTTATCTCTACAGCTTCTTCATATGTTATGAAATTCTTCATTCCATAATTTATTTCGTCGTTAGTGAGTGACTGCAGGAAGATTCTGAATATTTCTAAACCTGCCATCTTGGAGCCGTATTGTTTATTGTATTCAATGTTGAACTGCCAAAGTGATTCTAAACTTGAATCTTTTCTTTGTACTGCTTCTGAAGCTACTTTTCCAGCTATAACTCCACCTATTAAAGCTGGGCCGATTCCACCCGCACTTAACGGGTTTGGAGAAGCCATGGCATCACCAACTCCTATGTATCCTGGGAAAACCATGCTCTCCATTTGCCTTCTTACTGATACACTCCAAAAACCCTGTCCATTTCCGTGATTATTGTCTAGGGAGTATTTTTTCAAGGCGGGATTCCATTTAACATAATAATCCATGAGAGATTTTAAATTATCTTTCATATTCATTTTTGAATTCCTAATTTCTAAGCTCTTTTGCTGGAATCCCAGCCCAATGTTTACCCTGTTTCCTTTTTTCGGGAATACCCAACCGTACCCTCCTGGTGCTAACTCCTGATTTAGATGTATTAAGGCATATTTTGGATCATAATACCTCAAGTCATTATCTATTTCCTCAAGATTGTAAATGTATCTACCAGTAAGTTCAATGTCCTCATAATCAATTTCCCTGTCAATGTATATATTCTCTGGCAATTTCCTCCTTAGGAGTGAAGATATCCCGAGGGCATCAACAATTACCTTTCCCCTGAATTTTTTGATGTTTCCATCCTTATCCTTTCCCTCAACTCCTACAACCTTCCCGTCTTCTATAATCGGGGCTTCAACATTGAAATTTGGGATGAATTCTGCCCCATTTCTTATTGCAGCATCGTGTAAATCTTTACCAAATTCTGGTCTTTCCAGGCTGTAACCTTCTCCCTCAAAAGGTATCCTGAAATTAAGGTCCGGAGAGAGTGCAACAACACCATCTACAGGCATTCCCAATGACTCGGACCTGAATATATTTCCAAGATTTGACTTAACAAACTCAATGTGTGATTTTGCTACTGCATCACCGCAAACCCAACCCCAAAGGGTTTTCTTTCCTGGTTCATCCTCCTTATTTCTATCAAGGAGAAGCACTTTGGATCCCAATTTTGATGCCATAGCTGCAGCCAATGAACCTGAGACGCCTGATCCTGCTACAATAATATCATATTCGTCCATATGAGCGCATAGATATGCAATACTTAAATTATATTATGTAGTTTAGAGTGCTATTTTGATAATTGTTTGGAATATAAAATATTAAAATTGATTCATAATTATTGTCCATTAATACGATCCCTTGGACCCTACTCTGATTGAGGAATATAATTTCAATGGTGTTAGTCGAATTTGGATAAGCTTCAACATAAGGAAGTTTCTGAGTTGAATTATAAACTGCACCCTTGAGCGTAAATTCAGATGAATTATTAAACTGATATATATAGAAAAGATCTTTCTTATACATCGTGTTAAGTGTTATATTATCCACCGGGCTTCTCACTATCAATGGATTTGAATTTCCAGCCGTAGCATTTAGGTCTAGTGCAGTGACGTAGAATGATCTCTTCCAGATAAAAGAAGCACCGGATGATGTTAAATTTATGTACAGATTATAAAAACCTCCATTGGCTTTACTTCCATTCACTAATATATAATAAACTTTATTTTGGTATGGGGATAAAGTGTCGTTTATATACCCTTTCACTGTGAAATTTCCCCTCATTTTGCCAACATTTATTTCTACAGGTATAGAAAAATTGTTTAGATTTCTGACATCAAGGCTGTAATTTATATAATCAAGCTGCGCACTATTATTTACTAAAAATGAATTCCCATCACTTAAAATTGCTTCGATATGATTTGGAAATATTTTCTCAGTTATAGGCTGAGGTGAAAAGCTAACTGCAATCAATAATATTGCAATTGCACCAATAGTTAGCTCCTTGTAACTTGGTTTGCTGATATCGTTCAATGGAGGGGGGTGATTCAAACCTAAAATTATTACAATTACTGCAAAAAATATCCAGCTTATGTTAAATAAACCTAACAATATTAGAAGCATAAGGAAAGTGTAACTTAAATACTTTGATTTTTCTCCCAGCAGACCCCTAGATATATGGCCACCGTCCAATTGTCCTACAGGAAATAAGTTTATTGCTGTCACTAAAAAACCTATCCAGGCTGCAAATGCTACTGGATGAACATAATGCGCATTTAAGAATGGAAGAATAGAATAGATAAAAGGAAGCATTATTTCGTATTCCACCTGTGAATTGGTTACATTTACTGGCTTCTGCACTTGCCCGAGATAGGCACCTATTATTCCGATAATAATACTCATTATAAATCCAACAATTGGTCCTGCAGCCCCTATTTTAATTAGAGTTTTCCTGTCTGGGATTGGATCCCTCAAAGATATGAATGCTCCCATGGTTCCAAATGGTGGGGGTGCCGGTATGAAGAATGGCAAAGACGCTGCTACATTGTTCCTCCTTGCTGTAAAATAGTGACCTAGCTCATGTGATCCTAGTATCACCATTAGAGGGAGACTAAAATAAACAAATCCATATAGGTAATCAATTGGCGTTACTTTAGTTAAGCCAAAATAGCCAGCATACAGATAAACCGTCCCAACATAAATTGTAGTGATAAGTGTTGCTATTAGCAGTATTATGTTGATCCATATTCTTAAACCCTTTTTATAATTCCTCTGAATTACTGTAAGCAGATAACTTGATCCTTCTTTTACGTTCTTGCTCAAAAATGGGATATAACCAATTTCTTTAATTTCTCTATAGAGACTTTTGAAATTGGATTCCAAGTTCGGCGGAAGGAAGACATCAAATTCAAAAAAACCAGGCTGTATCCTCCTTTCTCCTGATACGGTAAAGTATTTTGAAACTATTTCTTTTACCTCTGGAGGCGCATTATCTGTTGTCATTTATAACATCTGCAATTTGTTTTAAATCAAAATTCTCCTTTAAAATTTTCCCCTGAGCGTAGCTCTGGCTACCTCCACCTTTTGCAATTCCTTCTTTCTCAAGAGCCCTCATTATCTCTCCTGCATTAATATTTGAATTGGAAACAACCCTAACCTTTTCAGCAGATACAATAACTGCCAATGGATCTTTTATTCCCCTAGAAAATTCATCTGCGATTCTCTCATGGAGTTTGTAGAACTTTATTCCTTGTGCCTCATAGACCTCAATTCCTTTTGATATGCTCTTTTTTAGGGAATCAAGTTCTGAATTCAATTCTATAAATGTCTTTTCTGGATCTTCTCCCATGAGATTTTCAATTTTTGAAATTTTTTCCATGATCTCCTGATAATGCTCAACTGCTGATCTTCCAGCCTTAAAATGGAACCTGTATATTCCATCTTGTATTTTTTCTATTTTTATTATCTTTATAAGACCCACATCACCCGTTCTATCCACATGAGTACCTCCACAACCTTCAACGTCAACGCCCGGTATTTCTACAAGCCTTAATTGTTTCCCCTCAGGTATCCCACCTTGATAAAGTATGAATCCATATTTTTGCTCGGCTTGATTCCTTTCTACAAATTCCTTCCTCAATCTCAGATTCATTTGTATAACTTCATTTGCCCTTCTCTCAATCTGTTTTATCTCCTCCGCATTTATATCTTTGTAATGAGTGATATCTAATCTGCTTAAATAAGGATCTTTCTGGGCGCCAGCTTGCCATACATGATTGCCTAGCACATACCTTATGGATGAAAGTAAGATATGGGTCCCTGAATGATGCTGCATTAATCTTATTCTCCTCTCTTCATCAATGTGTCCCAGGATAATATCGCCTTTATTTGCTTGGATTTCTTTATCAAGAATATGTACCACTACATCATCCACAAGTTGCACATCCCTAACTTCATATTTGTTTCCATTTAGAACTATGTAGCCATGGTCGCTAGGTTGTCCACCTCCTTCAGGGTAAAAATAGGTCTCATCCAGTATAAGATAATTTCCTTCTGCACCTAGAACATTGCCCTTGAATTCGAGCTTCCTTTCATCTTCATAATAGGATTTCTTCGTGGGGTTGTATTTATTTACAATTTTTGGTTTTTCTTTCTTTTGTGCTGGTTCCCTAACATTCACAAATCCCTTTGCCTTTTCTACTTTATCGGGTAATTTTATACCAAGTTGCCTGGCTCTTTCAATTGTATATTCAATTGGTAAACCATTGGATTGAAATAAGGTGTTAATAGCTTCTTGCGTGAGAACTCCCTTCTTTGCATATTTCAATATTAATTGATCACCCTTCAGTAATAGATCTCTAAATCTCTCCTCTTCTAATTCAATAATCTCCCTTGCTGATCTTTCCATGGATAAATCTAGAATGTCCTTGAACCTTTCTTTTTGTATTTCTATGAGATCCCATAGCTTTTCTTTTATTCCTACCTTATCCATAGCCATTAAAGCCCTTCTAATGAGCATCCTCAATACATACCCTGCCTTGCTATTTGACGGGACTAGGCCATCATAAACAAGGAAGGTTATTGCCCTTGTGTGATCCACAAGCATGTAAATAGCAGATAATTTTTCCATGACCTCCCTATCCTCTTTGCTTAAGGATTCTAAAAATTTCTTCTCTGAACCGTCTTCCAATATGGACAATTCCATGAATTTTACCAGAAATTCCGGTTTGCTAAGTCCAACTTCTTCCATTAGCATTTTGGTGAGGTCTGGATATATTGCATCGTATATAGTGGTAGTACCTTGAGATAGCCAAGTAAACCTTTCAATTCCATAACCTGTATCCACTATTTTATTTTCCATCTTTTTGTATTTAACTCCCTCGAATTCGTATGGTCCATCTGGGTCCTGAATCATGTCCATAAATACCAGCGTTGCAACTTCAAGTCCAGCCACCATTACTTCGACTGCGGAACCTGCATTGCCCCCTCCATACCATGGCTTATCTTTAAATGTAATGTCCTTAGTTTCTACCCCCAGATGGTTTAAGAATTCAATGGCCAATCTTACGGCATCGTCTTTCCAATATACGAATTGATTTGGAAAATTGAATGATTTTGCACCACCCATTTCAAATACGCTAAGGTGCCTTCCTGTTTTACCTACATTATCTAGATCTACAGTCCTTATGCATGGCTGTGATATAACCAACGGATTTCCAGGAGGGGGAACTTTACCAGAAGTTACATGTGGCTGGAAATCATATATACTTGCATTTACAAGGAAAACATCTTCCCTCCACCTGGCTACTATGGGATACCTTTTAATTCTCTTATGATTCCTAGATTCAAAGAATGAAAGAAATTCTTCTCTCATCTCTTCCAATGTATACTTCCTCTTAGTAGGAGGATTATTTAAAAAACTGTACGGATCACATGGAGCTTCTCCGCACGTATTTCTATATTTGTCCTTTGTCCAGAATAAAGCTCCGCATTTTATGCATTTCTTCTTTTCAAATCCGTTTTCAATAAGGAATTGAATATCATTATCTTCAGATTTATTTTCCACGGGACTATAAGGAAATCTATTTTAAATTATTTGTTCTCACATCTTGTGCTGGTAACCTTATGGGATCAGGAAGGTGAATCCTATACATTTTCAACCGATGCAGGAGTTCTCTATATAAGAGGGCTTGGTAATATTAATACTGGTAGGTTTGAGGTAGGAAGGAATTATGAAATAGGTACTAGGAAGTTCGAGGTAAAGGAAGCTACAATCCAAGATGTAGCTAGGTCCATAGAAAGAATGCCTCAGGTCATATTGCCTAAAGATTCATTTTTTATCAACTACCTTCTAGACCCTTACTCCAGCTATCCAATTCTAGAAATTGGTGCCGGGAATGGAGGATTTTCCATAATAACGGCCCTATCCTTTAAAAAAAGATTGTTTCTTATGAATTGAATCCGGAGATTTTTAAGATTTTCTTAAAAAACATAAAGAGGTTTGAATGCCAAAGTTATATAACTCCTAAGAATGAAGATGCATCTTTGGCAAGTATTGAAGATTTCCATAGGGTTATGATAGATAATCCAGAGCCTGAAAAGTTCTACAGGGATGGATTTAAGGGTATTATGGTGGCGTACGTTCCAACATACTTACAAGCTGAGAAATTTTCAAGATTTATGTTAGAAAAAAATTTTCAAGTTGAAATTCATGAGATTGTAGATATACCTATGAAAATCAGTTCTATGGGCCTTAGGCCTGAGTCATCTTTCCTTTATCACACTGCATTCATAGTCTCAGCAAGGAGTTGAAATGTTATGGATGAGATAAAGAGAAAAACATTAGAAAAACAGGGTTATAAAATAGTAGGAAACCATTCTGCTGTTAAACTATGCCACTGGGTAAAGCAGTCGCTTTATTACAATAGACCATGCTATAAGCAGACATTTTATGGTATCGAGAGCCACAGATGTATACAGATGACACCTGCCGTTGACTGGTGCAGTGAAAATTGCTCGTTCTGCTGGAGGGCTCAGGGATGGGAAGGTGTAAAAATACCTGAGGAAGATGATGCAGAATTTATAATGGAAGGGAGCATTGAGGCACAGAGAAAACTTCTAACTGGATTTAAGGGTGAACCTAGGACAGACATGAAAAAATGGATTGAGGCCAATGAACCAAGGCATATGGCCATAAGTCTCACCGGTGAACCAACCCTGTACTCAAAACTCAATGACTTACTTTATGAGGCAAAAAAAGAAAGATTTCAACCTTCGTAGTGTCAAACGGTACTAACCCGGATGCGATAAGAAAACTTGAAGTTATGCCAACACAGCTTTATATAACTGTCGCTGCACCTAATGAAAGAATATTCAAGGAGCTACTGAATCCAGTTTATCATGATGCGTGGGAGAGATTGAATGAAACTTTGGAGCTAGTTTCAACATTGGATACTAGGATTGTTATAAGACATACTCTAGTAAAAGGTTTCAACCTTGGATATGAGGAAGAATATTATAAATTGGATAAGAAAGCCGATCCTGATTTCATAGAAAATAAAGGTTATGTTCACGTGGGTGGTTCGAGAGGTAGACTTAGCATATCCAATATGCCAACCCATGAAGAAATTAGGCAGTTTTCATTTAGGCTGAACGGCTACCTTAATTATGAATTTGGAGGGGAGCGGGAAGATTCACGCATAGTTCTTCTTAGCAAAGACAGAAGCAAAAACCTCATAGATTTCAACAATGTATAGTTTTTTTATGGTTGGGTTAAAAACTTTAATTCTTAAATTTTAATTTCTTATTAATCCCATTTAATATTTAGTTAATTTCACACGATAAATAGATTTGAGCAATATTAATGTAATGAAACTTTTATAATATAATACACTTATCAGATTGGGGATCTAATTGGTAGAAGTCCTAGACTACGATATAGTAGTTATTGGATCAGGTCTTGCTGGACTGCGGGCCGCAATTGAGGCCGCTCAGGAAAGCAAGGGAAAATTAAGAATCGCCATAATTGCAAAAAATCAGTTAATGAGGGCGCACTCAATATCTGCAGAGGGTGGATCTGCGGCAGTTTTATATACAGATGAAGGAGATTCCTTTGACCTCCATGCTTACGATACCATAAAAGGCTCTGATTACCTTGCTGACCAGGATATTGTTGAATTCTTTGTAAGGCAATCTCCTGTTGATGTAATTGAATTGGAACACTGGGGAATTCCTTGGGCAAGAAGAGATGATGGCAGAGTTGCACAGAGACCTTTTGGAGGGCATTCATTCCCGAGAGCTACTTTTGCCGCTGACAGGACTGGATTTTATGAAATACATACCCTTTACGATACCCTTTTAAAATTTGATAACGTGGATAAATACCATGAGCAATTTGCCTACGATTTCCTAATAAGCAACAATAAGTTCAGAGGTGTCCTGGCTATAGATATGCCTACCGGGCAAATCAGGATTTTCAAAGCTAAAGCAGGAATTATTGCTACAGGAGGGCTCGGAAGGCTGTATGGCTTCACAACTTATTCCCATTTAGTAACTGGTGACGGTCTAGCAATTGCCATGAGAAGGGGTATGGCATTGAAAGATCTTGAATTTGTGCAATTCCATCCAACTGGTTTGGTTCCATCTGGGATATTGATCACTGAAGGAGTAAGAGGAGACGGGGGTATATTAAGAAACAACAAGGGAGAGAGATTCATGGAAAAATATGCCCCAACCAAGAAAGATCTAGCTCCCAGGGATATAGTTTCAAGAAGCATGATGACCGAAATACTTGAAGGAAGAGGCTTTAAGGGCCCGGATGGATTGGATTATGTACTTCTTGACTTCTCACCCATAGGAGCAGAAAAGATTAAGGAAAAACTTTCTCAAGTGAGGGAGATAGGAATTCACTATGTCGGTCTTGACCCAATTGAGTCTCCCCTCCCTGTAAGGCCAGCGGCCCACTACACGATGGGAGGACTATGGGTAACTCCTGTAGGTTTCACCGGAGTTGAAGGTTTGTGGGCAGCAGGAGAGGCATCTTGCTTATCTGTTCATGGTGCCAATAGGTTGGGAGCCAATTCCACCAGTGAATGCATAGTATTCGGAAAGGTCACAGGTGGTGAAGCAGCAAGATGGGTATTAAAAATAATGGTACTGTAAGCCTTGAGGAAGGGGATAAAAAATACGCGGAAGATTACATAAGTAAGTTATACAGGGAAAAGGGAAAAAATGATCCTTATGAAATCAAAAGGAAATTGTGGGCCACGATGGATAGAGATGCATATGTATTCAGGAATGAAGAGGGTTTGAGGAGGGGATTGGGCGAAATAAGAAATTTAATTGCCATGAGCAAGGATGTTTTTATAAAGGAGGAGGGAAATGTTTACAATCAAAACCTTATTGCAACATTAGAAATGAGGAATCTGGTTGAGTTGGCTGAAGTTGTTGTATATGGTGCCTTGGAAAGGAGGGAGAGCAGGGGTTCACATTTCAGGACTGATTATCCAAAGAGGGATGATGAGAACTTCTTAAAACATACCATAGCAAGGAAGTATGGAGATAAAGTGGAATTAACATACGAACCCGTAAGGATAACAAAATGGAAACCGGAGCCGAGAGTGTATTGAGGTGATGATGTTGATAGATAATAAGAAAGGATGGATTTCTTGGTTTAATCCGATCAAATATGGAATGGATAGGTGGCTTTTTGCTCTTCACCGTTTAACCGGAATCTTCATCGGATTGTATCTCATAGCGCATATCTTCGAAACTAGCAATATTCTAAAAGGTCCACTTACATGGAACAACCTGATGGTGTTCCTTGATTGGCCTTTTGGAGTCCATTTAGGTCCATACATATTGTCCATATTGCTGTTAGCAGTGGTTTTCCATGGCTTTAACGGCCTAAGGTTAACCATTGTAGAAAATGGTCTTATGCTAACTAAGCCATACAGGCCAGATTATCCTTATGAACCAAAAAGCCTCAAGGGATGGAACCTCGGACTTAAGATTCTCACAGCCATACTCATGATAGTTATCGGTATTATAGGGATAGTCTATATATTTACAGGGGTGTTGTTATGAGAGAGAGTAAGATAATGTTCCTCCAATATCTGACTGGATTGCTGATATTGGTATTCGGTGGCTTGCACTTTCTTGCCCTTAGTTTCCTGACTCCATCTCCAGATAAACAACTGTATGTTTACCAGTCAGCCACGAACCATACTTTAGTTGGTGGGGCACTGTACTACAATTATGTACTTGACATTTACAAGAATTTGGCATGGGCTGCTGTCTTTGAACTATTCCTTACAGTAGTAACATTCCATGCATTCAACGGCTTTAGAATAATACTTTCAGAGCAGTTTTCTGGCCCAACTGCAAGCAAAGTGATAAGCTATTCAATGCTAATTATTGGTCTGATAGTGTTCATATGGGGAACAAGAACCATATTACTGGCTTTTTTGGGGTGATATAAATGACAGTTCAGGTAATATTGAAAGGATTTGGAGAAGTTGTAAAAGAGGTTACTTTTAGAGTAAGAAGGTATGACCCAGAGAAAGATAATACTCCAAAGTACAGTGAATACAAAGTTCCTGTTAAAAAAGGAATGACAGTGTTGGACGGCATCCTTTACATTAAAGAACATATTGATCCTTCTCTTTCTGCCAGGTATTCTTGCAGAATGGGTATCTGCGGCTCATGTGCCATGATTATAAATGGAAAGGAAAGGCTGGCTTGCCAGACACAAATATTGGAGCTTAACAAGGACCTCATAAAAGTCGATCCTCTAGGAAATTACAATTTAATTAAGGACCTAGTTCCTGATCTTAGCAAGCTATTTAATAATCATAAATCAGTTAAGCCTTATATTATAAGGAATGACAATCCACCAACGGCTGAATACCTTCAGAAACCAGAGGAAAGAGAAAAATATGCTATGTTTACGGAATGCATACTTTGTGGTGCCTGCCTTTCCGCTTGCCCGACCATGGCTGCTGATGATCTTTACCTTGGACCACAGGCTTTAGCCCAGGCATACAGGTATATAGCGGATTCCAGAGATATGGGATTTGAAGAGAGGTTAAATGTTCTGGACTCTAAACACGGTGTCTGGAGATGCCATTTCGCTGGTGCTTGTTCTGAAGTTTGTCCGAAGGGCGTTGACCCAGCTTTGGCAATTCAACTGCTCAGAGGAGTTCTAATGAAGAATTCCTTCTTTGGATACAAACAGGTACCTGCACCTGTTGGCAAGGAGAGACCAACCGTTGTAGAGGGCTTGAAGGTATTAGAAGAGAAAATAAAGGAATCGGAAAAGAAATAATTTTTCTTTATTTTAGCCATTCTAAATTCTATAAAAGTATAAATTTTAACATGCAATTCGGTACTGATGTATTTGACCCCAGATATGACTGCCTTAGCCCTGGCAGTCTTGGTTGTACCCATATTGGTTTCTTCTCTGATTGCAGTAGCTCATTATTTTTCACCTAAGACCTATGGAAAATATACCTATGATAACTATGAATGCGGTGAAGTAGTAAGGGGAGATTTCCAAGCACCGCTTCCACTTCAATATTATTTCTTTATGATGGCTTTCGTGGTATTTGATGTGGATATGCTTCTACTATTGCCATGGGCCTCAGATGTTAGAGGTCTTGGGTTAGGAGTATTTCTTGATGTTCTTGGATTTATTGGAGTTATGCTAGTTGGGCTGTTTTATGTTTCTAAAAAAGGCTATATGAGGTGGTTAAATGACTGATAGCATTCTATTGACCACTCTTGACGAGGCATTAAGGTGGGGAAAAGGAAAATCGCTTTGGCCCTTTACATTTGGACTTGCCTGCTGTGCCATAGAAATGATGTCGGCTATGGGGCCAGATTATGATTGGGCAAGATTTGGGGCAGATGTCTTCAGGGATAGCCCTAGGCATGCTGACCTTATGATTGTATCTGGAACTGTAACAAAAAAGATGGCTCCTAGAATAAGAAGGTTATACGATCAAATGGCTTTTCCAAAATATGTAATATCCATGGGTGCATGCGCATCTGCCGGAGGCCCTTATGTAAGGGGTTATTCAGTTGTTGATGGAGTGGATAAGGTTGTTCCTGTTGACATATATGTTTATGGCTGTCCACCACGACCAGAGGCCTTGATTCAAGCTTTAAAGCAACTCCAAGATTCCATAGCTTCGGGAAAGGTGAGACATTGATACCCATTGAGTCAGAGTCCAAAACTAAGGATGGAACTCCTGTAGTTTACATCTCAAAGGAAAATTTAATACCGTTTATGAAGGAAAAGAAGGATGAAGGCTATGACATGCTTCTGATGGTAACAGGAGTAGACTATGTGGATCATCTGGAAGTAGTATACCACCTTCTTTCCACAAAAGATGGAAGGCGCCTTTTGGTTAAAACCAAGACTGATGAAGAGGTAGATTCGGTTACAGGAATATGGCCCGGTGCAAACTGGCATGAGAGGGAAACCTACGACTTGGTTGGAATAAGATTTAGAAATCACCCCAATCTTAAGAGGATCCTACTGCCAGAAGGCTGGGTAGGCCATCCACTTAGAAAGAATTATCCCATGGATAAAAAGCAGTATGTAAATTTAGGAGAAGATGGAGAGGATAAGGTAAGTTATGATCCAAAGGAGGGGTATTAATTGGAAAAGGTTGTTGAAGTTAATTTTGGACCTCAGCATCCTTCGACCCATGGTGTTTTGAGAATCAAGGTCAAGCTTGATGGAGAAATAATTGTCGATGCTCAACCTGTTATTGGATATCTGCACAGGAATGCGGAAAAACTTTCAGAAATGGGCCTCTATCCCAAGGCACTTATATATATGGACAGGTTAGATTATGTGGCAGCCCTAAACATGGAGCTAGGTTACATTCTATCAGTTGAAAAACTAATGGATGTTGAAACTCCTGAAAGGGCACAATGGATAAGAATGATGATGGTAGAATTAAACAGGATTGCATCGCACCTTGTTTGGCTAGGTACACATGGATTGGATATGGGTATGCTTACCCCCTTCTTCTATTGCTGGAGGGAGAGGGAGAGGGTTCTAAGGATTTTTGATGAAATTACTGGGAGCAGGCTACTTTACAACTACTTTTCCATAGGCGGCGTATATTCAGATCTAACTCCAAAGGGCATTGATATGATAAAAGAATTTGTTAACACGTTCCCAGATAGGCTGGAGGAAATTCAATCTATATTTCAGAAGAGCTATATATATGCAAAAAGAACAAAAGGGGTTGGAAAATTAACTTTGGATGATGCCATAGCTTATGGGGTCACTGGGCCACTTTTAAGAGCTTCGGGATTAAAATGGGATTTGAGGAAGAATCAGCCCTATTTGTTCTATGAAAAAGTAAATTTTGATGTTCCTGTATATACTAACGGGGATGTCTATTCAAGGTTCCTTGTTAGAGTAGAGGAAATGAGGCAGAGTACAAAGATTGTAAAGCAAGTCTTAGAGAAGCTCCCAGATGGTGATTTTTACAACAAAAAGTATGCAAAACCTATGCTTGTTAGAATGAAGGGCAGTGGTGAGTCATATGTACCCACTGAAAGCCCAAAGGGGGAGTTTGGAGTTTATGTTATAGGAGACGGTTCCACAATCCCTTACAGAGTGAGAATTAGAAGTCCCAGTTTTGCAAATCTGCAGGCTGTTTCCATCATGCTCAAAGGATACAAAATAGCTGATTTGACAGCTACAGTGAGCTCAGTGGACCCAGTTTTCGGGGAGGTGGATAGATGAATCTCTTCTTTTTATAATGTCCATTCTATATGGAATACTTAAATTCCTGCATTGGCCTTTGTGGAATTGGTACCTCTACGGCTATCCAGCCGGACTCTGGATAATGTACTTTGTGGATGCCATTATAGAGGTAGTTCTGGTTTTTGCTGTTGCCATGCTGGTTGTAGTCATTCTTGTTTACGTTTTTAGGAAGTACATGGCAGACATACAGAATAGGATCGGCCCCAATAGGTTGGGACCTTGGGGCTCCCTGCAACTCATAGCAGATGTTTTCAAATTGATACAAAAACAAGACATAATACCCAAGAATGCTGATAGGATTGCATTTAGGGTTGCACCTTACATCATATTTACTCCTGTGATACTGGGAATGCTTGTTATTCCCTTCGGAAATGCCTCTATTTTGCAATTGATGGTTGTAAATTTCAAATATACACTATTGTTTTTGGTGGCTGCCATGGTAATTTCACCTCTTGGAGAAGTCATAGGTGGCCTTTCTTCACATAACAAATTTGCCCTTTATGGAGCTTTAAGGAGTGCTGCACAGGATATTGGATACGAGGTTCCGATGATGATTTCGGTTCTCTCCTTGATCATATTGGCCGGAAGTTACTCCATAAATGATATAGTAAATGCCCAGAAACACATTCCTTTTGTAATACCTGAGATACTCGGTTTCATTGTTTTCTTCCTGGCTATGATAGCAAAACAATCAATTCCACCTTTTGACCTTCCCGAAAGCGGTAGCGAACTTGTGAGTGGTTTTTCCACGGAATATTCTGGAATGAGGTATGGTATAATTTATATGGGAAACTTCGGCTTTATGGCTTTAGCCTCTGTAGTAGTTGCAACCTTGTACTTCGGAGGACCTGTGGGTCCCTTCTTTAACAGTGTACTATGGATCGCAGTTAAATCTGCAGTCTTCATGATAATATTCCTGTTATCCTGGATAGCCTTGGGTAGGGTAAGGGTAGATCAGTTCTTGAATATGGGATGGAAGTACCTTCTACCAATTTCCATTTTGAATCTCTTAATATCATCCCTAATTGCCATATACTTTGGAGGTGCTTTCTAAATGCAAGATGAAAGAGGTCCAGGACCTTTAACGGGCATAGCGGGTATAATAAAAGGAGTCTGGTATATGTTCATTCAGGGTTTCAAACCAAAGGTTACGAAACAAGTTCCAGAAGAAAAGCTTGAGTATGGCCACAGAACAACAGGAAGAGTATTCTTGAATATGGATGCGTGTATTGGATGCACCCTTTGTGAGCAAATCTGTCCTAATGGAACAATTAGAATGATGACATGGGCCTATCAGAAATCTCCGGAATTTGAAAAGAAGTATCCAAATAAAAGGCAGATTTATCCTTCGGTTGATGTGGCCATCTGCACACATTGCAATCTATGCGAAGAAATTTGCCCAACTGGAGCCATAACATTAGAAGCTGAAGTAGAGGAATGGCACATGAGGAGGGAGAATACAAGATATACACCTCCAATGCTAAATAAAAAGGAAAATGAACTTTGGGGTGAGAATAGATGATTGTTTTCCTGGTAATATCTGCAGCAATAGTGGGAACAGCCCTGCTATCTGCTATCTCAAAGAATTTGCTTCATAGCTCACTCTGGTTGATATTCATGGTTGTATCTGTAGCTGCTATGTTCTTCTATTTAGGAAATATATTCCTTTCCATGGTTGAAGTTCTCGTTTATGCAGGAGCAATTATGACGCTAATACTGACTTCCGTTATGCTATCAAGGAGGTATCTAGATGAAGAGTAGATGGGTCATCGTACCTGGTGTTATATTGTTCGTAATTATGCTAACATTCATCCAACCCTATCCATTTCCTAATAGTTCTGTAATTGGGGCGGGTAATATGACAGAACAGAGTGTAACTTACTTTTTATTTAATCAGTATATCCTGCCTTTTGAAATTGTAACTTTTTTGCTTTTGGCCGGTATGTTGGGGGCCATGTATCTAGGGGAAAGGGATGATTAAAATGATCAGTTATCCGTTAAATCTTGAATATATTGAAATCCTAACAATGCTTGTATTTACCATCGGGTTAATATCATTCTTATATTCCTCAACTCTAGTTAAAGCCTTAATATCCATCGAAATAATGCTTAACTCCGGATTACTTAATTTAATCGCTTCATCGGATTTATACAATAATGCTATGGGCTCTACTCTCGCTCTTTTTGTATTGGCTATATCTGCAGCTGAAACTGTGGTTGCCATAGCCATATTTACGGCAGTATTTAGGAAGAAGGGTACTTCTGCCCTTGATGTTATGAGTTTACTGAGGTGGTGAAATTGGATTTAGGAGTTTTGATGACCTATCTTATATTTGGATTTCCACTTATTCTGGTACCCATAATCATTGGTGTTGGATATATTAAAAGGAACTACTCTATGTATCTTGGAGTTATTGCAGTCTTTCTATCTTTCCTTTCCGCAATATATGTATTCTATAATTATACTCTGAAAGGAATTATTATTCAGAATAATTTTAACTGGTTCCAGGGTTCCGGGATATATATTCCTCTGGGTGTTATTGCTGATAATCTTTCCATAATAATGTCATTGATGGTATCCTTCGTTGGATTTTTGATAATATTATTCTCTGTTGGATATATGGCTGAAGATCCTAGAAGGCACATATTCTTTGGTGAAATGGTACTTTTCACAGCCTCAATGCTAGGATTGGTTTTATCCTCAAGTATATTAATGCTCTTTATTTTCTGGGAATTGGTAGGCCTCTGCTCCTACCTATTAATAGGATTTTGGTATTATAAACCAAATGCGGCTGCAGCGGCTAAGAAAGCTTTCATTGTTACAAGAGTTGGAGACGTTTTCTTTATTGCGGGAATAGGTGCTGCATTCTATTATTCTGGTGGACAGTTGCTAATATCTGGCCTTAATGCAATACCCTATGCCTGGGAAAGAACCATTGTTTCACTTCTATTGTTTGGAGGTGCCATAGGAAAAAGTGCCCAATTCCCACTTCATGTTTGGATTCCCGATGCAATGGAAGGCCCCACTACTGTATCCGCCCTGATACATGCTGCCACTATGGTTACTGCTGGTGTATACCTTGTAGCCAGAACTTATCCTATATTTACACCAGAATCATTAAGTGTGGTATTATTCATAGGAGTTTTCACAGTTATACTCTCTGGTCTACTGGGACTGGTAGTTAATGATATAAAGAGGATTTTAGCTTATTCAACCATATCACAGATAGGATACATGGTCTCAGCCCTTGGATTGGGTCTGGGGAGTGCTAGTATTGCACTTTCGATTTATCAATTGGAGTCTCATGCATTCTTTAAAGCTTTACTTTTCCTAAGCGCTGGCAGTATACTGCATGCTCTATTGAATGTTAGAGATGTGAATAAAATGGGGGGATTGTGGAAGAAAATGCCTATTACCATAACATCGATGTTTATTGGTGCACTGGCACTTTCTGGCTTCCCCCTTACCGCAGGATACTTCAGCAAGGACAGTATTATAACCGCTAGCTACAATGTAAACCTATTGGCATGGATTTTCCTCACCATAGGTGCCCTATTGACTAGCCTATATACATTTAGATTATTCTTCAAGATTGCCTTGGGAAAACCTAAGAGTTACGCAGCTGAGCATGCACATGAATCTGGAATTTTAATGCTCATACCCATCATAATCCTTGCCATATTCAGCCTTATATTCGGAATTTTCCAAGGGGGATTCTACAGCTTCCTGGGATATCACCCTGAAAGCTTTTCTGTCCTCGATCTTGCTCCTGTCACAATGATGTTAATCGGTTTGGGAGTAGCGTACTGGTTATATGGAAGAGAAAATGATATACCCGATAAAATTGCTAAGGGATTGGGATTTCTGTACAAATTTGTAAAGAACAAATTCTACCTCGATGTACTTTATACTAATGTTATAGCAGAACGCGCAGTACTTGGACTGTCAGCGGTTAGCGATGCCACGGAAAGAAGAGTTATCGATGGATTTGTAAATGCATGGGGAGATGTAGTCAAAAATGCTGGATCTTCTTTGAGAAAGCTTCAGACTGGAGTGGCAAAGCAGTACGTTGTTATGATAATTTCAGGATTGATTTTGATGCTATTACTTATAAGAATACTGATGGTTATGGGGGTGCTCCATTAAATGTTTGGGCTTCAATATTTATTGTTGATTCTCACAATTTTGCTATTGATATCAATATTGGTAAGAAAATCCGCCAGAATAATTACACTTTTAACTGGAATCATAACCATACTTTTTGTTATCTTGAATAATCCAACATATACATCATTCAATTACGGTTCATTGAGCATACTTTATATGAGCTTCAGATTAGTGTTTATCTCATCTGTAATAATAATACTTATCGGAATAGTGGAAATATTTGTAAGTGCAAGATTTAATGCCCGCAGTGGTTTTTATGTATTTACCCAATTCCTCGGGATGTCATTGGTAATTCTTTTTACAACTAATGACTTCCTTCTCTTCTACATAGCGTGGGAAATGGTCCTAATACCCACATTCTTTATGATAGGAATCTGGGGAGGACCAAATAAGGACTATGCTGCAATGAAGTTCTTTATATACACTCATGTTGGCTCTGTTTTTATGCTTCTGGCAATTTTCACCATGTACTTCCAAGAGGGAGCAACAAACTTCTCCATGTACTACCTGATGAGCAATCTCAACTCTATACCGCTGGCATACCAGTCATTCGTTCTATTCGGCTTCGCACTGGCATTTTTGATAAAACTTCCATCCGTGCCCCTTCATACTTGGTTACCAGATGCATACGTTGAAGCTCCATATGAAGGTACTGTTATCATATCATCCCTGCTGTCAAAGATGGGAGCTTTTGGATTACTATTTATTTTCATAAATTTGTTCCAATCTTCGCGCTATTATGGCTCTACCTTAATTCCATGGATCCTGGTAGCCTTGGGAATTATCTCTCTCATATATTCGGCATTGGTAGCCCTATACCAGAAAGATATGAAAAGGATGATGAGCTATGCTAGTATAGGCCATATGAGCTTCATTACCATAGCTACAGGAGGTTTCCTGATACTGGGAAGTGGATTGTATGCAACCCTCCTTTATTATGGGGCAGTCTTCCAGATAATATCCCATGGTTTAATCATATCACTCATATTCTCTACAGTGGGTAGTGTTGAAAAATCCACTGGCACAAGGAATATTGTTTCCATGGGTGGTTTAGCTAGAAAGGTGCCGTTCCTTTCTTTTATTTTACTTGCAAGTTTTCTGGCATCTGTTGCCATACCCGGTTTCTCTGGTTTCGTTGGAGAGATATCCGTACTCATTGGTTCTTACGGCTTCCTGAAAATTTACTTTGTTTTCATTATGATAGGGATTGTTTTAACTGCATCTTACCACATCTATACTTTACAGAGAACCATTTTCGGTCCATACAATGAATATCTAGGAAACATAATGGAAAACAGGAATGAAATATTGGCTTCTTTGATATTGCTTATCCCTATTATAGTTCTTGGTATCTATCCTTCCCTTATTCTGCATTTCTTCAATATTAGTCAGATAGGCATGGGGGTGTTTAAATGAATTTTGATCTAGGTATTTATAATAATTTTTGGAATATTTATGTTCTGTTCATAGGGGGCATTTTAGCATTATTTATAAGCCTAATAAGCGAAAATAAGGTTCTTAATTTATCCATAGGTGGAATTTTCATAGTTCTATCAATGTTTCTAACATTGACTCAGAACGATTTTAACTTCGGATTTCTGCTTTCTACTGCCTTTATAAGGCTAAGCTTTGTTGCCATACTTATTCCCGGTATTTTGCTTTTAACAGGGGTCAATTTTAGTGGTAAGCAGATAAAATGGGGATTATTCAACTCAATTTTGCTTATATCCTTAGGCTTTATGGGACTTGCAATATATTCATTTGACCTGTTGTTCATATTTGTGGCATTTGAAGGTGTTTCTGTAACCACTTATGTCTTGGCTGGGTTCGGAAAATCTGATTCGGAAATAGAGGCCGCTGTAAAGTACTTCTTAGTAGGTGCTTTCTCAACGGCCATAATAGTTTTCGGAATTTCCTTTTATTATATGTCTACCGGGACACTTGCGCTTAATGCAAAACCAATACTCAACAACCTATATGATCTCTCTCTTATATTGCTCGTATTTGGATTTGGATTCAAGCTTGCGATATTTCCTCTGCATGGATGGGCAATTGATACCTACACCGGTACATCAAATGCAGTGGCTGCGCTACTCAGTGCTTCTTCCAAAATTNTGACATTGATTATAGCAATGGATATTTTTTATACTTCACCGTGGTTTTACAGTTATCTCATAAGAATTTTTGCTATTATATCAGTGCTTACCATGACCTTTGGAAACCTTGTAGCCATATGGGAGAAGAATGTAAAGAGAATGCTTGCTTATTCATCGGTAGCTCAGGCAGGTTACCTTAGTACAGTTTTCCTTACATATGGATACAGTGAGAAAACTCTTTTTGCTGGCATTCACCAGTATTTTCTTATATGCAATTGCCTATGTGCTTATGAAGGGTGGGGCATTCCTTGGTCTTAATGGCCTAAAAGATTACAATCTGGATAGCTTTTCTGGGATATGGAAAAGTAGCCCGGCATTTGCGTTTTCCTTCTCAGTCCTACTTCTTTCACTAGCAGGTTTTCCTGGTACTGCTGGCTTCATTGGAAAGTACTTCCTTTTCCTGAGTGTGATTTCCACGGGTTCCTTAATTAGCTACATAGTAATTTCCATAGCGGTAATAAATTCCGTTCTGTCTTTCTATTATTACGGAAGGGTTATAATGTATATGTTCTGGAAGCAGGGTAGAAATGAGGTTTATGGATACAACACAGCATTACACATATCCGCTATTTTAACCATAGCCATAGGTGTTCTCTACTTCTTCATTTTCAACTATGCTTATCATTCCATTGAAGTTTCTTTCAATTCAATTCATTTTCTTTTGAGGGGGTGAAAAATTATGATGGAATATTTTTATTATATGGCTTATGAGACTGAAATGTTAAATGGGGAAATTAAGAGAGCACATCATTTTCTTGAAAAATTGGCAACGGGGAAGGGATTCTATTCTGAAGTTGCGAAAGTGCTGCTTTACGGTTTAAATAATAAAGTCGAGCCGGAGGAATTGGAAGGGAAAATTATGTCAATACAAGGTGATGAAGCTGAAAAGAGGGCTATCTATCTGAAGTTCCTTTATTCTTACAACAGATATGATGTAAATTATCCCTATTATGATAGTAAGAGGTGCAATGACGCATGAGTGAAATTAAGGAAGAATATGATTACAGATACCTAAGGGAATTAAAGCTGCAAGGTGAAGAGATAATATTCTCAATCAAGCTTGGAAGGATGATGTTACTCAGCGAAATATGGGATAATTCTAAATCAAAAATAATGGAATATATTTCAACTAAATACGGCATTGACAACAGGAAAAAATTCATAGAATTTAAGGAAAAGTACAATATTACAGATTATTAGAACAATTTATTTTCCTTTCTTTCAAAATTAATTTTTTTACTCCCGAGTTTTGAACTTAACCATAAATTTGCCTCAACGTCTTCCTTGAGCCTTATGCGATTCATCTCCCACCTGCAATCGTGGCAAATATTTCCAGAAGGAATCAATGCACCGCAGATCAAACAATGGGAGCTCATAGATTCATAATTCACTATTCTCTATTAATCCTTTTCACTGCCCCATCTATTAATTATGTCATTTTTAACCCCAATTTGATCTAGTATCCTTGACACCATGAAATCTATTATTTCATTTATATCCTTTGGCATGTGATAAAAACCCGGAGAAGCTGGCATAACAACTCCGCCTCCCCTTGAAATTTCCATTAGATTCCTGAGATGTATATAGCTGAGTGGGGTCTCCCTGAAGACCACTATGAATTTCCTGCTTTCCTTCATTGCCACAGAAGCAACCCTTGTTATCAGGTTATCAGATATTCCTGCCGCTATCTTAGCCACGGTATTCATGGATGCTGGACATATTACATATGCATCAAATAAATGAGAACCTGAAGATTGAGGGGCGTCTAGTTCTTCTTCCCAGTGGAATTCATCGGCTTTCTCTATTAGATCATTTAAGAATTTTCTTTCCCCTAGCTCCTTTTCAATTACCTTTTCAGCTCCTCGGGAGAGTATTAGAACCCTTTTATGGGGTAACCTTTCCAATAATCTGGCTCCGTAGATTATGCCGGACGAGCCTGTAATTCCCAGAACATATTCCATGATCTAACTAAATATTTCAGATCTTATATATTTTGGGTCGAAAAATTCATCTATGTATTTATTAATATCCCCTATTCTAGTGAAACTCTTAAGCAATTCCTTTGCCTCTGTCACGTACTTTACCATTAAATCCAGCGCTTCAATTGCCGATTCAACCCTGCTGAATCCCTTTTGCATTATAATTCTGCAGATATTGGGCCTGTTAAATTCTTCGTCACCATTGCCCGGCCTTCTACCGAGTCTTGTACTCCCTATAAAATTTATGATATCGTCTCTAATCTGGAATGCCAATCCCAATTTTTCTCCTGCTTCCTTGAGTTTTGCAACAATTTCGGGAGATTTTCCAAAGTATATGGACGCAATTGCCAGTGATGTGGAAATTAATGAAGCTGTTTTCTTGATTGCTACTGTTATATAATTTTCAAGTTTCAGTTCGATTTTACCTTTTTGTATAGCAAAATCCAAACTCTCTCCATCGCACATTTGAAATGCGGATTTTGAAATCTCCTTTACTACTCTCTCTCCATAACTTGAAGCAAGAAAAACTGCTCTGGAAATTAAAGCATCCCCTGCAAGTATGGCGTCCTCAATCCCAAATTTAGCATGAACTGTTTCCACTCCTCTTCTTATAACATCCTTATCGATTATATCGTCGTGAATTAGGGATGAAATATGAAGGTATTCAATTGCCAATGCTAATTCAACTACATCTTTAGGGTCCTTATTAATAGCCTCGGCCCCTATAAATACTAGAGAAGGTCTCAATAATTTTCCTCTGTTATGAAGGAGATGATATGTGCTTTCTTCCAATGATTTACTCTCAAAAATCCAGTCAAATTTTTCTCCCAATAACTCATTAACCTTGACTATCGCTTGATCTACATTACTAGATATATTCCATAGATCCATGTTATATCTAAATGAAAATAAAATAATTAAACATTATCTAATTATACTTGCTATGAGCCTCGAGATCCGAAGAATGAAATCTTGGTTCGATAAGCAGAAAATTCTGCGCTTCCTGGACGAAAAATATGATAATGTATATATATTGTTTGATATAGATAACTATTACTTTCTTTCAAATTCCAATCAATTCTATTATTCGGTTTCAGATGGAAATGTGGATGCTGTAGTCCTAGTATATTACTCATCCAGTGGGGTCAAGGATATATGGGGAGTTGGAAGCTCTGATTCCCTATTAAATATATTTAATTCGCTTGATCTTTCTAATAGTGTTGTGCATACCCCAACAAATCTTGAAATCCATAATTTCTCTGGCTATTCAGCGCTATACAAGGAGTATTGCATGTATCTAAAGCCACCAATGGGTGATGACCAACCTTCCGTTAGGCTCCTGGGCCCATCCGACTATTTGGAATATATGAAATTAATGGTGAATTGGAACGGTTCTAGATTTCCAAAGATGAGTTTAGAAGATTTTAAGAACAATGTAACCTATGGGACGATTTATGGATACTTTAGTGAAGGTAAAATACTAAGTGCCGCAAGTGTTGGGGCAATTTGGAAACAGTGGTTCGTTGTATCTTCTGTATTTACACACCCTGAATTCAGAAATAGGGGATTGGCTAAAAAGGTAATATCAAAAATACTGTATGATTATTCCCACATGGAAACAGCAATACTTTTCGTTAATGTTGAGAATAAACCTGCCATAAACGCTTATTCTAGTTTGGGCTTTAAGACTTATTCTGAAAACTATTGGATCGATTTTAACACTGGATTAGTTCCTTAAAGCTTCCTATTAATGTATGGTCATGATGGATTGCATAAATAATGAAAAAATAATTATTCAGAGAGAGATTAAACCCCGAAGCGGAGGTTACCGAGCCAGGTCAAAGGTGGCAGATTTAGGGTCTGCTCCCATAGGGGTTCGCCGGTTCAAATCCGGCCCTCCGCATTGATCTTTGAAATGATGTTAGAAACTATAAGAAATTATATTCTTTCATAACCTCTACAAGATTATTAACATATGATATAGTATTAATATGTTTGACCCTCGATGGTTCACTCCAATGTTTCTTTAAACCTTTTAGAAATTCCATCTGATTTCTTGCTGGAATAATATAATAATTTTCAAGGGTACCCCTTCCATCAGAGTAACCCCAATAGAAAAATGACCCTCCCATTGGATAGAGAACATCATTATATATATCATGGAACCATTTTGATTTCAGATCAAATTCAACAAGCTGGGCATTCTTCCCATTCCCCTCTATTATTGCCTTATTTACATTGCCTTTTATATCCTCTGATTTCAATTCTGCTACCATCCTTCCAACAAGACCTTCGGCTTCCAAATCAATATATTTTGGTTTGAATGACATCTCATTCTGAAATATTCCTCTATTCTCATTCCTTAATTCTTCTTCTGTCATCTTCCATTCTGTCTTTATCAAGGTATATTTTGAATAATCAAGCCTGAATGATTTTATTAATTTAATGAAAGAGGGTTCCGGGAAAGAGTTTTCTTTATTAAGTAATAATACGTCTACCTGAAATGGGGAGTCTAATATGAAATCCATTAATATTGATGATACATCTGACAAGAATTTTTCTGGAAACTTAATTGCGTATATTGTATCTTTTTCTCCCAACATAACTAAAGAATAAACAATAGTTCCAGGAAGATTTATAATGTTATTAAGGAAATTTTCCGTTTTTTCCACAACCTTTCGCCTCAATAATTTACCTTCTATCTTGATAAATTCATCAACGTTTACATTCGGCATCACTTTCTTGTAGCCAATCTTCAATCCATCAATTACCTTAAGAATGTCATCCTGTGGAAGAAATTTCAATTTATCAATGTAAATATACCATTCTTTCTTATTAAACTACCTGTAAAATGATCAGCTTTTCCTCTTTAATAAATAATATCTTTGTATTTGGAAGGAATAGGGAAAGGTACCTTAATTCTTGCTATAATTAGGTAACCATCGTTAGGTTCAGAATGTATTTGATTCGTTTAGTTTATTAATATTATGCCGTATTTAAGATTTTATTTGAAAAGTCCTTTTTTAAATTGTTATATATAATAAATAAACACTCTTAATTCTCTTAGTATGCAAATATCAGAAGCACTGCATAATCCATCGTTCATAGATAAAACAACGAATTATGATGGGAAACTAAGAAACCTCAAAAAGGATAGAAGGCTAGTGAAAGAGAGTAGTAAGAACAACCTTCCTAATTGGTTTTTCGAATTTCATTAAATTTTGTTATTTATATATTATTAATTGGCTTCTTGGGTATTTAAAGAAAAGCTTTTCAAAGAAGATTTACAAAATGGACTTGAATACAATGGCAAACGGGTCCGCCGGGATTTGAACCCGGATCTCTGGCTCCGAAGGCCAGAAGGATAATCCTGACTACCCCACGGACCCATCCTTAATTAACAAATTACTATTAAAGTTAGGCACCTAAGATCTACTTTAAGAATTGTTATTTTAAGAATTTTTAAATAAAAAACGATAATTCAAAATAGAACTTGGACGATTATCTTAGGCTATTTATTAGGGGTCAATTTAGGTTAATACTTTTGCAACACAGAGATTATAAAACAAGGATTTCCATTACAAGTAAATAGATTAATTGATTCAATAACCTTAAAATTATAATAACTTGCTGAACTGCCTGATAATGCAATTATCTCATTTTTATGAAAAATAAAGTCTGAATAAATAAATATGCCACCATTTTTTAGGGTTCTGAATATTTCATTAAATGCCTCTGACCTTTTTTCTTTAGGCAGATTATGTAAAGTAAGATTTGAAATAGCCAATTCGAACATAGAATCCTTAAATGGGATGTCCGAAGCATCTCCTTTAACTAGAGTTATTTTTTCTGCTGAAATTTTATCAACTATTGAAATCGCCTTAGAAGTGTTTAAATTCTTAATATATCTCTCATCGAATGTATCTAAACCTACCAAATTTTTAATCTTTAAAAATTTAGAAATTTCATAAGAAAAGAACCCGAGTCCAAACCCGATATCGATTACGTTACTTAAAGGCTTATCTAGTTCCTTAAGAATTTTCAATTTTTTCAAATTTATTCGGATCCTTTCCCTTATCAATTCACTTTGTTTCCTTGAAGAATGGTGATAAGTTCCAAAATCCATATTCAATCAAATTTTTTCAGAAATTCTGCATTGAAAATAGTGGTGAATAAGTCGTGATGCTTGATGTAAAACATAATCTAGTGTTCTCCATGATAAGTTTTGTAGGTTCTCCTTTTATTATAATCACCATATGTTTCGATGGAATCTCTATCAAGCTCAAAGAATAACCGTTCATTTCATTAAGATTAACAAACATCCGATTTCCCAGTCTGTTGAAATCTCTATAAAGTACTGTTGCTCCACTGACAGGATAGTATAATTTATCATCAAACTTCATGTCAATACTTTCTAAATTAACATTTAAAAATATTTTGTAGTTTATTAATTCTAGCTCTATTTGATTGTTCTTACAAATTAGTTAGATTTTTATTTAACCCTTTATTTCACTTGTAAGCGAGTGTGGTGTAGCCTGGTAACACGCGAGCTTGCCAAGCTCATGCCCCGGGTTCAAATCCCGGCACTCGCATTTATTATTTTTTAAAGTTTTGAAAAATTACATTCTAATTTCGCAATGTACATTGTTATATTAATTCAATTCTTATATTAAAAAATAAAAATAAAATATTATTAAATTTTAGGCCTTTCTTTTCCTGGCAATAGCTAAAAGAGCCACGATTAAGGCTACCAATCCAATCAATACCGCTATGAGCAAAGAGCTTCCCTGTGATTGTGTTGCAAGTTTTTCATTGCTAAGTGATTTCTGCAAGGAAGATACAGTGCTTTGGAGTGATGAAACATTGAATTTCATTGTTTTGTTCAAATAGTTAAGCTGATTTTGTATCCCCGTCAATTCAGATTCGATTGAATTTATCTGCGATTGTGTTAACTGGGAGTTGCTATTTATCTCGTTTTGTAAAGTTTTCAATTCCGCCTGTATCCCGTCGATTATAGGATTGGTCAAATTGAATTGGAGATATGAAGTAAAGTTATTGTTCGTGGCAACCCCTTGTGCATTTATTCCTGTAAGATATATGGTATAATTTCCTGCCCAATCTGTAAGGCCATTTTCAATGCTAATGCTTCCAGGTGATGTCTGGCTAGGAAGCTGAATATCTCCAACCCATAGACCTAATGAACTGTCGTAGTACAATGGTATCTGTTCAATTGCAGTAATTGAATAGTATGAATTAGATAGGTCTGTTGGGAATAATGCTGCTGAAAACATACCGTACTGCACTGGTGTACCGTTGTAAGTTATATTTGCAAACAGTACGACATTTTGGCCTTCGCTCAAGTTCGAACTTGATAGCCACATCTTAGAATTTAGGAGCCCGCCAGTTACAAGTATTTGTCCATAGAATTCTCCATAGAAACTCATACCATATGAGTATGAATTGTAGGTTGCGTTTATTAATATAGTGTATAGTCCTGGTGCTGTTCCCATTGGGACATACAACCCTGTTGGCATCCCTGGAGTTGCAAATACTGAACTTATTACCTTTCCATTACTGTTTAGTAGAGAGAATGTTACGTTTGAACCAACCGCTGGATTGAAATCAAATAAGTTTTATCCAGGAATAATCGCCGGTAGAACATATATATATTGACCGGGGGCAACTGCTCCTGGTTCAACTTCTTCTGGACCCAATATTAGAGAACTCTGCAAATTGAAACCATTGAATAGCGGTAGATATAGGTAGGAATTATTGGCTTCAATTAATGTTACTCCAACTGGTATTGATGCCATAATAATCGTGTCAAAGTTTCCATTTATAGCTTCTACATCAGTTTGAGAGTTTGTTAGATAATATGTGTTGTTGAGAATATTATAACTGTAAATGTTCAGTGTAAGTGTTGTATTTACAGGTTGGCCCATTATAGTGGTAACTGACCCAATGAACTGTACCCCTACATTAAAGTAATAAGATCCCTGTGGCATGATTGTATATGAAGTTACGTAGTAACCGAAGTATAATTCTTCATATGAATTTGAATATGTACCATTGTATGTTGCCAATGAATATACGAATACATTTCCTGAAACATTGTTTGGAACTATATATGATCCGGAATATTGACCAGTGGTATTGTTGAATATTGCCTTAAAATTTGATATGCCACTCAGAGAATCCACCAAGAAGTTTACTTGTGCATTTTTAACTGTTTTATTTGAAATTGATAAAACACTAGTAAATATAAGCTTTTCACCAGGATAGACTTCATATACTGGCATTCCAGAGGAATTTGTCACAGTAAAATTATTCATTAACATTGGTGCTGAAGACCCCTTCATTGAACTCAGTATACTTGCAAATTCTCCTGCATTCAAGGCTCCTAAACCTGTAACCAAATTATATCCATAATTTGTTGTCCATGGTATATTATAGCCGCTCGTTATTGGATAGAATAACTTCTGGTACATAGATAGATTCGAAGCCAATTGATATAACATAGGATTAACTAGTCCCAGGCTTCCGTTTATATCGGAATCAATTAATGTTATTAGTCCGGCAAACAACGGGCTGGCTTCACTGGTACCACCAGAAATTCCGGTCATATTCTGGCCAAATACAAACACCATCCCTGGAAATACGTTTGCCTCAAGAGAAACATCAGGTACCATCCTTCCATTTGGATATCCTTTTATGTTGCTCATTGAGAATTGATACCATGGCTTTGGTTCTAATGAACTTATTCCTCCAGTACTTCCACCATAGTTTATATTATTTGGTACAAATCCATAATTTGACCAAGCTGTTTGGTAGAATGATGATACTTGCCCCATGCTATTAAAAGTTAAGAATGTGGTAGTTCCTCCCAATGCTGTGACAAATGGCGAAGTAGATGGGTATCCAACTGTACCAATCGGACCTGAACTGTACCCTGATCCACCTGCATCTCCTGTGCTTGCACTAAATGTTATTCCCATGGCAGACCCTATTTCATAGTAATAATCTGCTAATTGTACATTCAAATATTCAAGCATGGCTGGGAATTCAGCCATTGACGATTCGGGTATTGAGAAGCTTTGTGATAATGTATTTACAGAGTCCTGTTGATCTATGAATGCTATAACAGGTGCAAGGTTTAGATTATAGTTGGCTATATAAAGGGTTATATTGGCACCAGGTGCCATGGTATGAGATGATTCTACATCTAGACTTATCTCCCCATCCCAACCCGTTGCTATTCCCATATTAGGATCATAGGGACCTATGGGGGTTATGGTAAAATTGGGTGGATTTGGAAGACCATAAATACTATCATAATAGTCAAGTTGATATTTTATATATGGATTTCCTGCAAAATCTAGTATTCCAATTGTCTTTCCCTTCCCTGTTACTCCACTGTTCAGCAAGCCTGTTATGTTGTAAACAGTCTGCAATGAAGTTGTTGGATAAGGTTCAATAGAAAATGTTTCATTCAGTGACTGGAATTTATTCTTCTCAGCTTTAACTAGTTGGGGCGAAACAAATGTTGATGGATGCTGGAATAAAATTGATGAACCGTTTGTTACAAAAATTTGTGCACCATGGAAATTTATGACATTAGGGGTTGAGTAATACCAAGCAGTTCCATTTGAATAGATGTAAACATTTGTTCCAAATATTTTGCTAAACATGCCGGAATTCCCATTAGCAACTATTATAGACGAGAAAGCGGTAAATTCAATTTTGAATCCGTCTGTCTTTAATGTGCTTAATACATAGTTAAATTCGTTAGAGTTTGTGAAAAGCTCCTCAGCTTGTGACCTGTTTAAGAAGTGTCTATAGTAAGGAGAATTTGGATTGGAAACCTGCATTAATATTGTATTTAGAAGGTTTAGATTTTTCAAGGGTATGATGATTGTTGCAGTTACTGGCATATTCCATTGGGCCTTTGAAGTTACCGTAAAGCCTTTAATTGTTGCAAAACTGTTAAGGCTATTATGCGTTGTTATTGAACTAGCATTGCTGGCTGGTGCAATCATTATGGCTATTGCCAAAATGATGACCGATATACCTATAATTTTCTTGCTTAACATCGGTATCACTATTCCATTCATAAGTTATATTATAATTTTATGGTTAATTTTCTATTAAAGTTTGCTATAAGCTCGCTAATCTAGATATTCTTTTAAATTAATTTAGCGATATATAAAATCATTTCCAGTTTTTTAAACTCAAAATGAATGTTAATAGTGATGCTATGAATCCAGCATTGGATAGTGTCCCAAATTCTGTGTAGATTTAAGGATACCTCTTACTGAACATTTCCATCAATTCATCCTTGCATTTAAAGTATCCGTTAATTACTCTGTGAGACCATTTCTCATTTAACTCTGCCACTCTAAGGTATATTATTTTCAGAGCGGATTCCTCTGTTGGTAGTGAATCTATTGTCTTTATTCTCCTCTTATCTCCTTGTTCATCCTTTCTATTATGTTGTTGCTGTGAATTGATCTCCTTATTGGTTTAGGGTACTGGAAA
>Ga0074075_19118_pt1 | contig 38763 bp, 32 predicted proteins | sample YNPg_E_FD_63712 | JGI IMG/M metagenome (GOLD analysis project Ga0074075, IMG submission 63712) | Hot spring microbial communities from Beowulf Spring, Yellowstone National Park, Wyoming, USA - YNP_Beowulf Spring_E v2 (version 2) | ecosystem: Environmental > Aquatic > Thermal springs > Hot (42-90C)... | reverse complement strand
CGGCCACCCTAGCTGAACGGAGGCAGTGGTCGACCGCGCAGCATATATCCGTGTTAGACGCACACACCGTGAACTCTGATGCCCAAAAACGTAGTTGACCCATTATTAGGTGATGAGGGCGGCTTGACGCCGTAGTCAGCAGTTTATGCTGTGTTGCATGATTTTTGATGGTACTTTCTAGGTATTTTTCTGGCACTAGCTTGAGGTCAACGCCACAAATTGTACAAATACGCCTTCATAAGCACCTCCTTCACCATATTAACAAACTTCCTAGCCAACACGTATTCACCAAACACACGCTTCACAACAGAGAAAACGCCCTCAACGACCCACCTAAAACCAAAACGATGCACCCTGCTCCAAGCCCTAGCCCAAGCGCCCTCCTACCCTCCAACACAGCATCCCTTCTAGACGGACACCCCATACTCCTCGCAACAGAATTAACCCTCACCCTAATCACAGCCTTTATACCACTCTGAGACAATTAAAATTCTCCCTCGAATCATACGCACCATCCGCAAGCACCCTTCTCACCTTCACGCTCTTCATCGCACCTCTAACAAGCCTTCTCAACACCTTACCATCATGAACTCAGATGTTACATGGATACGATCTGCTTTGTCTTGGTGTTGACGGCGAAGTTTTAGATAGCCCTTCTTCACCTTCCACACCTTTCTTATCCAATCCCCACCATTGTGCACTTTTATGCCTTGCCTGATGAATCCACCGCTATTACGGGGTTTGTGGATTTGAGCAAAGTTTCTTCGAGGTTTATGTTGAGCTTGTTTATTCTTCTGCATATTGTGGTGTAGTCTGGTGCTTGTAGTCCTTCGACGTATTTTGCGAGTGCTCTGATGAAGCCTTCTAGTTGTCTGTATGGTAGGTGGTAGAGGATTCTATGAGGCCTAGTAGCATGATGAGTGAGTTTGGGTAGTGGTATGGTTCGCCTACTTTGCCTTTGTTTAGTTGTTTGAGTTCTTGTTTTCCAGTTGTTTATGGTTGAGAAGTCGAGGAGGATTTCACCCCTCCTAACAAGCGCATCATTGTACTTGCCCCAGTCTCTATTATCAGAGGTCACATTCCACTGTATAAATATGAAGAGGCTTGAAATAAAAACTTCACACTGCACGCTTAAGTCATGCAACACAGCACAAATCCGAAAATTTATATAAACCTATTTTGAAGCTGCTGAGTACGGCTATCCTAATGTTCGCCGCACTAGACGAAATCAAGAGGACTCATAGGATGGCTGAGGTAAGGAAGCCAGATCCGTTGGATCTTGGAAGCTCTTTGGCCTAGTTGCAAGTGAGATCCTACACGCCTAAAAATCTTACGACTTTAATCGAATAAAGTAGCGCTAAGGAAACGAGAAAAAGCGAAGTAAGTGCTTCATATGCAAAGCTTGGTGTCGCATTCAGTAAGTACGCGATAATTCTAAAGCTAAGGAGTGCTCCTAAGGTTAGTGGTAGGGGTATCGCAATGAGTGCAAAAGGCATGCTCTTTAAAGCGTCAATTATAAGCACGCATAAAACCGACACTGGGTACAATAGTAAAAGAAAAAGAGTAAAAACCAAAATGCTAAAAGTGTCAAAACCTTTACAAGTAGTGGGGCAAACTTTATTACCATTGATAAAGACACGCCTAAGAAGAATGCAAAGAATGAAGTTTGAGCAGTTTTTATGATGCGTAAAAGAACTAAGCTCGCCATATAATAGAATAATTATAGTGGTTTTAAAATCATTTAGGGTCCTGTGTGGATAAGGTGCTTCCTCAATTACTTTTGGCCTCATTGTGCCGTCGCTGACTCAGACGAATTCAACGGGTCTCTCTTTGCGCACCTGTCCGGGTAAGCGCGATATCAGAAGCATCAACCTATCAGCCTTCGTAGTGGATGAGTTCGCTGAGGGGGCGACTGTCTGGATAAGCCTTAAGTGGTTGCTCCATAGTTTTAAATTTCGTGAACCGCCGTTGAGCCACCGCCCGTGGATATCTCTACATTCTTTAGGATTTTAAATGTTTTTATGGGAAATGCTTTGTTGAATAAATGATGCTGATTATGCTATTCGTGTAAGTTTGGCTGAACATTTAGTGCTACCTCTATACTATTAACGCAGTCATGCGATTTATTCAACATATGGGAAAAAGGCCGATTGACTCGTTCGAATACTCTCAGAATCCCACATCATGGCCTGGGATCAGAGGATGTATAATTCCCTGCTGGCACAAATGTTCATTGAAGCATTAGAGGTGGAGTGGGTACACAGCGATGGCCGGGTTCACCAACCGAGTCACCCCCAACAGCATAACTCTAGGTACTCCACTTCCACCGGTGAGACTCGTGTACTTCCGATCGGTATACGTAGGTATGGCCCCCTATATCCATGGTAACCGGTACACGGTCTACGTTATGGTGGTTGTCTACCGATTCGACGAACTAGGGATTTTCGTGGCTAGTGGAGGATTTTGCGGGTAAGTGAAAGATTAAATCTTCCACTCCGCTTAACCTTATGGAGCAAGTTCCATTCTTCGAGGACTTTAAGCCGGGTCGAAGGTTTAAGAGTAGGATAGGAACGACTATCCTCGACGTAGGTAACGTCTGGTTCACGTTATTGACCAATAACGACAACTGGATACACTTAACCAGGATTACACGTCTAGGTTTTAACTTGGGGAGCCCTTTAAGGGGGTTGGTCGTAAGCGGCTTCCTGACGCTGGCGGTTACAGCAGGGTTGCTGGTCGAGTACGCCGGCACCCCTCTGGGTTCATGTTGGGGGTGGAGAGCGTGGGGTTCCTCGGCAGGGTGTCCTCAGGGGGCACCGTATACGCTGAAGCAGAGGTTCTGGAGGTGCGGGAGTCAAGGTTTAGGGAGGGCTTCCGGGTAATGGAGATATGGATTTGTGGGGTTAACCAAAGGGGAGAGGTGGTGGAGTTCGACAGGTTATTCATGGTTAGGAAGAGGGACGCTGTTTGGATGGGTGAGATAAGGGAGGAGGGAAAGACGGGTACGTGATGGTGGAGGGTCAGATCAATAGAGTCCGTTTTTAACTCCATATTTGCGTAAGGCGGGTCGTAGCTTATGAACTGGGAGTGTGAATAGACTAATCTACTTTAAATTCAAGACGTCTTTTGAAGCTGACACTAACCCCCTTCTGTCTGGGCTGCCTTTAGGGAGGTCGTACTCATCGCCGTCCTTCTCTATGAGCCCGGCGTTAACTAGTTCAAAATTTCGTAAACCCTCGGCTCCGGTACGTCTCCTAAGAGGCTGTTCACCACTTTGGTTATCTCCCCTGTGTTTCCACGGCCTCCCAACCTCTCAAGGGAAATGATGGTAGCAGAATATCTTTCCGGTGATTGAGTGTCTAGAATGAGGTCTCTAACCTCCTTCCTGGTCTCCTTTACGGCCATCTCCTCTATCTCCTTACACAAATCGTCTCTCCTTCTACGCTCCTCCCCCTCATGTCTCACCCTGAAGGAGTACACTGCACCGAAAAAGGTCAGCCAACCGGGGACTCGTCGAATTTCCTTATGGCCTCCTCCACCACTCCCTCCGGTACACTTATCCCCTCTTCCTCGAAGCCTTTAAGCAGGAAATCCCTTGAGGGCTGCTCGTTAAACCTCACTATCTTTATCCTCTTTATGAACCTTCCAAAGAAGGGTTTCTCGTACTCTAAACTTTTCAACATGTTCTCCAGGACCCCCACCATGCTCCCCGTATATATTACGGAGGTATTCCCACAATAATCGTAAATGTCGTGAAAGACCGAAGGGAAATTAATACCGTTAACCTTCATTAGTTCTTGAGCCTCATCGAAGATCAACGCGGCTCTCTTCTTGCTGTCACAAGCCAACAAGTTCCCTCGTGATTGAACTCACGTCATCGCCCCTAAACCTCTTGAGCTTTGGCCTTATCCTAGCCAAGTTAAACTCCAAGAGTGGGTTTTCGTCGACGCCTAGGGTATTTGAGATGAGTCTGATCACTCTTCCGCCCAAGGTGTACTTCTTCACAGTCTCGTTTATTCCCTCTAAAAATAGACCGAAGAACGAGGACTAGGATACCTCTCCTTCTTAGGGTCATAAATTCTCATGAGGTTCAGTTTAACTACTATGTACCTAGGGTCGTTGACTGTGACGTTGACCATGCTGGTTTTGCCCACCCTACACACTCCGAAGACAGCCAACCATACCTTATCTTTCAATACTCTCCCTTATCCCCCAATTTCCTTATCCCTATCAAACAGGTCCCTCCTGTCCTCCTTTGGCCCGACGTCGAATAACATTTTACGCCTCCGTAATTATTACGCCGGCGTAACATGAAAACTTGATGTAACCGCGTGTCTTTGAACTAGACTTGGTCCAGGGAGGGAGTGAGGCCAAGCTGAGGACTCCCCCGAGGATGAGGGAAGTGGCATAGAAGATTGGAACATTCATCTTAGAACATTAGAGACCCCGCCCGTGAGGACGGGGAGTTAAGTATAAATACGAGTTTGGTTTTAAAAGTTTTGGGACGTTCCCTGAAAGAGTTAAAGTAGCAGTACCATAGCCCGTGCCTTAATGAGGGGTACGGGTCGGGGGTAAGTAAACACCCTGAAGGGGAAATGAAGGTGCGTCGTGAAGACCACTAGGAACCCCAAAGCCCCGTCCGTAAGGGCGGGGTAGTTTACCGGCTGAGTGGTGTTAGGGTGGTCACCAACCACCTCGAACACGGGATTCCAGTACTTGAACAGCCCACCGTAAACGAGTGACGAATTGTATATCCTCGAGCAAGGCTAATAGACTCAGGGTTGCCCGTGACGTTATAGATTTTAAGTGGCGCATAATAGTCGAGAGCTTGGTCGTCCGCCAAGTATGTGTGAACCAGGATACTCCTCCAAACCTAGGCGTCGCCAAAGAGGAGTAATATAGCAGAGCCGCCGTATAGTTAAATGGGAAATGAGTGTATGCGTCAACTGTTGTTGGACTTTCACCAGTGAGATCACACTCTAAGATATGCACATTCAAAAACACGACTAGTGCAACAAGTAGGGTGACCGCGGTGAGCCACCCCGCCATAAATGGCGGAGCTTCCTGAATCATTGCCCCACCTTGGCCTCCTCTTTTTTTAACCCTAGGGAGGGTAAAGGAGGTAGTGGGCGAAGCTTCCCAGGCACAGCGGGTGGCACCCACCCTGCTCTTTTTAGGAAGAGAACCAAAGAAGCGTTGAGACCCGGTCCAATAGTAAACCCACAGTGGGGGCAGTTAAAGATTCGGTCTTCCAGTGTTAAACCCTTGTTGATTCTACCGCACAGGAAGCACTCACGGGATGTGTTTTACGCTGGAACAGGTAAAACAAGTTTTTCTCTTTTTCGAAACTCCCACTCAAGCACAGCTCTAGCTCCGAGAACGAGGAATCGTGGAGCCTCATCCTTCTCTTTTTATTTCGCTCTTCTGGATTAAGCCCTGGACATCCAAATCCTCTAGCACCAAAACGTCGTACTCCTGTGAAAGAAGAGCCCCGAGCTTGAAGAACAGGTCACGCCTAAAATCCTTTAAGTGTTCGTGTTCCTTCGCAAGTTTCGTCTTTGTTTTTAGCCAGTTCTTCGAAAGAAACCTTTTTCTTGAAAGTGTCCTCTGTAGCACCCTGATTCTTTCAAGAGAGCGCTCAAGCGGTTTTGGGTTCTCTAGGCACCTTACCATCTGAAAGTGTTGCAAGCCTTGTGAGACCCAGGTCCACACCCACAGCTTTCTTTGGATTCTCCGATTGCTCTCTTCTGCTTCAGCCTCCTCCACCAAGAAGATTACGTGGATTCGACCAGAGGGGTAGAGTTTAACGCACACTTGAGACACTCGCTTCAAAGGAAGCTCCGTGTGTACTATCAAAGTGAAGAAGCCGATTTTGCTTGAGCCGAGCCTTCTTCTTTTTGTTTTTTCCAAGACCAACTTCTCTTGTATCAGAAAGCTTCCAGCCACTCTGAGGGTACACCAAAGAAAGGTATTGGTGAGGCTTCTTTTTCTTGGGCTTGTTCGCGAGCCCATCAAGGAACCTCTGACGCGTCCTCGTAGAACCTATCAGCAACCTGCTGCGCCACCTGGGAGTGTAACACTTGAAACTCCTTGTTCTCTTTCTTTAGGTCCAAGGCGAGCTGTCGAAGCTCGTTTTTGCTCATGCTGTGCCTGTTTCTTTCATACTCCTCTTTTTCTGCGTGTAGGAGCGTGTTGTACAGTTTACAAGCTACTTCGAGCTGAGTTTTCAACACCCCCGCCGTGGTCTTCGATGTGTACGCTCTGAACCTGTACGCCCTCACACGCATTACCAAGTGTTATCCAGACCCTATATTTATTCTTTTGGGATCCCCGCTCTTCAAAGGCGGGGTTTTGGAATATTCATAAATATTTCCATTGAGGGAAGTCCGTGTATCTCCTCTCTAAAGGTCGGAGTTTTACTGCTTCCCTCAAACTCCCAACATTTTTATAAATAAGACCCAAGACCACCTGTGCGTGGAAGAGGGGTACACGCACCGTCAAGGAGGGGGTTGTCTAGGAGGCCTGAAACTGAGGATGGAGGGTGCTTCCCCCAAGTCCCGCGATGTGGGTGTGTGCTGACAGGGGCAAAGCGAAGTGGGACCAATGAACCCGCGATGGGTCTAAATGAAGCGCTGAAGCCCAAGCTCTACTATGCGTATGATAGGCGTGCACCTACGTAGAGTGAAACCCGCTCAACATTCAAACCCACCATCACATCCTGTGCATTAAGCCTAATTGATCGTGGGAACAGCTGAGTCGGAAAACGATAAACGTATTTTTACAAATTATAATCAAGAAACCATCCTTTATGGAGGAGTAGCTCACACTAGGGTGAAGCTCTCTCTTCCACTTTTTCGGGGAGGTGAAACATGTGGCAGTAGTGCCTCACGAATGCCTTCGGGTCTAGCGGTGGGTTTGCGAGGCCTAATGTGTTCAAGAGCTCATGGTGGGCGCGCATGATCGCCCGCTTCTTCAACCCGCACATCTTCTCAAACTTGGTGAATGGGATGAGCATGAAGCTCGTTTTTTAGGCTGGGTACACGCAGGTGAGGGTCAAGGCGAGCGTCATCCGCTTCCTTTCTCCTGCGGCTTTCAAGTAATGTTCGCGCAAAACTCGCGCGACCTCCACGACCTCTTGCGGAAGGTAGTCCATCTTGAATAAGAAATGCTTTTTTAATGCGTCGAAGCTTTAAAAGATACGGGACACGACAAAGACCGGTAAGCCCCTTTGGACGGGTTTGGAATTACGAAGTGTACAACATAATGAAGCGAGTCATATGTGTGTATGGCGGGCTACTCTAGTTTTAATTTTCACCATGATTAATGACTGGAAAACCATATTTTTCTTGTTGGCTACAACTAATTGCGTGTATCGGTACTCCAGGAGATGCGCGATTAGTGCCAGCGTTACTGTGATTTGTAAGTTACAAAAACACATTTTTTGCGACCACTTTCTTGTTAAATCTAGTCGGAACTAGACAACTTTTATTACTATGTTTATCGTGGTCAACTAGGGGTTGGAGGATTGAGTGTTGAGGATTTCAGGGCGGTTGTTGCTGAGTGGGTAATGAGTGGGCTACCCACTGTTAGAAAGAGGGAGTTTGAGCTACCGCTTGAGCCGACAAGTATTATATCCGTTCTAGGTCCACGCAGAGCTGGTAAGACTTATCTCCTATACCACACCATTTCAAGATTACTCGTGAAAGGTGTGCCGAAGCAGAATATACTCTACGTGGATTTCGAGCATCCGCGGCTCACCGAGGTGAAAGTAGAAGACTTAGACAACATGCTTGAAGCTTTCTATGAGATTTCTAGACCTGACCCCAATTTCCCTATCTACCTCTTTTTGGATGAAATACAAAAAGTGCGCGACTATGGTAGATGGTTCAGAAAAAGGCTAAACGCTAAATTCTATATTTCTGGTTCAACATCAAAGCTATCTTCTAAGGGTGTTGCGGAGGAGTTGAGGGGTAGAAGTGTTGACTATACTGTTTACCCACTTTCCTTCAGAGAGTACCTAAGCTTCAAAGATGTCATAATTGATAGACCTGAGCTCATTCTTTACAACCGCGAGAGAAGAGGTCTTGTGCTCTCAATGCTACGTGAATACCTCCGCTTCGGGGGGTATCCCGCCGTTGTGCTAGAGCGAGAAGAATCGCAGAAGATCAGACTTTTGAGAGCCTACTTTAACTCGGTTGTTGTCAGGGATTTCGCATGGTTGCAACCTGTTCTCGCTGAGCCCTTTGTAAAATTTGTTGTTCAGAATTATGCGGGTTATTTTTCGGTTAACCGTGTGTACAATTACTTGAGGAGTTTGGGTTATAGGATAGGAAAGGAGAAGGTGCTGGAGTTACTCAACACGGGTGTGGAGTGCTTCTTTATTCATCCATTAGAGCTTTTCGTCAAGAGTGAACGAAGAAGGCAGATGAACCTAAAAAACTTTACATAGTCGACACGGGATATCCCGTAGCCCTCGGCTACGAGTTCTCAATAGGTCGCTCGATGGAGAACGCCGTGATGCTTGAACTCAAAAGAAGGGAAAGGGAGGTCTACTACTGGAAGGAATACGGGAGAAGCCAAGGACAGGAGGTTGACTTCGTGGTATCCAAAAACCATGTGGCAGAAGAGCTCATCCAAGTTACCTACGCCGAGGACACCGTGCGGGAACGCGAACTGAGAGCTCTGAAGAAGGCTAAGGAAGAGACGGGCGCAAAGACCCTTACACTAATAACGTGGGACTACTACTCCCAGCAAGGAGAGATACGAATAATACCCCTCTGGTACTGGCTCCTCGAAGGATCCTATACACAATTCTTAGTGTCGGAGGATTGCTCATAAGTAAATTCTAGAGGGTTATTTCATGTCGGGTAACTTTCGCCCAGGCGATACGATGCTGTCCGAATAAGGCGCTCGAAGTGTGCAACTACGGGAAACTTCGTTAAGAGAACAAGAAAAGAAGGAAGGCTTGTCGGTATTGGCTTTTCAACCTATACTCTGTGGTTTTGGTCTATTGCGCCGTCGAGCTAAGTGGTGGGCGCCATGGAACAGAATTGTGACACGTAGAACCCAGCAGCTTGTGGATATCTTTACGTTAAAAATTAACAAAAAAAGGTTGTTGCGGTTCTGCCCAACTGGACTGAGCTTCAGGAAGACTTCTACTTTCTGAAGCGGTTTCGAAATCGAGCATAGACGATTGCACTCAGCCAAAGCCACGAATTCGGTTATCGTAGTGGACTTGGTTCAACCAAGTGTGGGTTGCGGTTGACGCTTGCACAACCCATCTCGTTCGGTGTTTCACACAAACTCAGGTTTCTTCGTAGACTGAGAAAAGGTGTGTGGGTGAACCAGTGATCCTCACACATCATGGACCATGGTACCGTAAGGTGGTGATCTGGGCTGGTTTCAGAGGCCACGTTTACCAGAGCTTCTGGTTACGAAGCTCTGCTGAGTCTTTGGTATCTCAAGGAACGAGGGTTTTCTACAACGTCCGAGGATACTTTACACCCTTCCTAGAACTATTCGCGCACTGCTACACCGAATGTGGGTGATTCGTATGAAGTGTTATCCAAACAGAATCTACGCGATTCAAAAAAAGTTTAAATCGCGCTTTCTTTAAATAGATTCATGGTTGATTTGGCTCAACGCGTTTTACTCTTTTTACTACTTTTGTCGCTTTTTACTCCTTTCGTTCACTTCTCTCCTCCATCGCCATTCGTTCACGCGTCTTTTAAATCGCTTCCTCACGATTTTGTTCCAAGAAAGAATTCGGGAGGCACGCTACAACCTCTTCCGCTTGGTGCACCAACTGGTCTTGCGTCTTATGGTTCAAAAGCCAACCTGACTACAGACGCCGTTAAGGGTTCGCTCACGTTTGATTCGCTCAACCTGGGCGTGGACATCATTCCTCCGCCCTACTCTTCGAACTACACATACTTAGGAACGGGGTATGCGAGCTTACAGCTCAACGCAGTTTTGTGGATTCCTGGTCACGGTGTTTACTGGACGCAGAACGTGATCTTTATCGCGTCTAACGCAACGATGAAACCGCAGGTTGAGCTCATAAACAACATTTGGAACTTTAGCTCGCTCAGCGCGGTGATGAAATCGCAGTACGTTCACGGTAACGGCACGGTTGCATCACCTGGTTTCTACTACTATCTCGACCCCGTGGTCTACAACCTAACATTTCCGTTTACGATAAATCTTAGCATGACGCTATCAAACACGAGTAGCGGTGCGGTAAGAGTTGACTTTTTGTACTCGATAAAAAGCGGAAATGGCTCAGTTTACTCTGGCGTGTACGACTCGGTTGTGCTCTTTCCGAAGCTGAGCGCCATCCGCTCTTATTACCAGATAGGCTCTTACGCTCCGATAGAACTTCCTAGCGACCTTGAATACGTGCTCGGTGGACCTGGCGGTGGTTCGTTTGCGGTTGTGCTAGGAATTTCTGGTTCGATATCGCTTTATTACGAAAAGGGAGGCGTGTTTCTTCCTGTGCGCGATGCGTATACCTACGGTTCGGACACCGCCGAAACAGTGTACTTTGTCACGGTGACGCGAGACTTTGAAAACCCAGAAGTTCCTCAGGGCGTTCTAAGCCTAGGAAACCTTAATAGCTACAAACTATGGCCGATTTCACCAATACTCGAAGTCACGCTCATCACAGGAATTTCCAAGCTTGTGGTGTCTGGGTATTTGATTTACCAGTCGGGCACGGGTTCGGCTTTGGCCCCGCTTTCCTCTCAAACGCTCACGCTCAAGCTTGTAAACGCGCAAAGCGCGCCTGTAACCACGCTTGTAAACCTTAGCGTGCTCACTTCAAGTAGTGGAAGTTTCACGGCGACACTACCAGTCGAAAGCGCTTTAGCCGACCAGCTTGTTGTGTCTTACGCGGGTAGCACCGCGTTTGACCCAACCCTTTCTGTGACACAGCTCACCGTGCACTCTTTGAGCGTAAGAGGTGTTAGCTCTTACACGGTTGGCGTGAACGGTGTGTTGGTGACACTCGAAGCTGGCTCAACAAATTACGTCGTCACACCGCAAGGAAGTGAGCTCACACTCACGATTGCGAATGAAACACAGGTTACAAAAGGCGAAAGGGAGGTTGCAAGCGTGTTCGTAAACGGCGTGCCGTTTCACGGAGAAAGCTTGACGCTTTCAGCGACTACGCCCACCAACGTGACGATAGCGGACACCGTTCAGTACTTGGTGAACATCGAGCAGAGGACTCCTACAGGCGTGACAAATCAAAGCGCGTGGTACAACGCGGGTTCCTCACTTCCTCTTACTTCACAGCGGTACATCCTTGTGAACTCAACGACCAGATACGCGTTTCAAGGTTGGGTGGTGAACGGCGAACTTGTGAACTCAACCTCTGTTGTTTTGAACGTTAGTTCTCCTTTGACAGTAAACAGCTTGTACGTTGAGCAAGATCTTATCACACTTTCTTCGCCGCTTTCAAACGTGAGCGCTTGGGCGGCTTTGGGCGAAGAGTATTCGCTCAGCGCGCCGATAAGCTACGGCAACTTCTTAGTGGGCTATCACTTCAAGCAGTGGAGTGGGACATTCGGCGGCTCAGCAAACCCGCTCACTTTTGTTGTTTCAAAACCCGTGTCAGAGGTGGCGGTTTACTCGGCAAGCTATACTGGTGTAATCGCCTTGTTCGTCGCGGTATTCCTTTTGGGTTTGGGCATAGGTCTTCTTCGCAGACGCGCTCAAGCTTTGCCGCGCTCAAACACCAGTTAAATTCATATTTCAAAATATGATATTTCAAAATATGATATTCGCCGATAGGGAAAGGGAGCTAAACGCGCTTAACCAAAGACCTCTCAAAACTTTGAATTTGTCGTGATTTACGGCAGGCGAAGAATAGGCAAAACCTCGCTTGTTCTTGAGGCGCTAAAAGATAAGCAACACGTTTACTATTTGGCTACAGAGGCAAAGAACAATTTGGCGAAGTTTAAGCAAACTGCACAAGCAAAGTTCCCAGCTCTAGCGCACGTAAGAGAAGATTGGGAGTCGTTGCTACTTGCTTTGAAAGACAAAATCGTCGTAATCGACGAGTTTCCTTATCTTATTAAGGAGGATAGTTCGATCGTGTCAGTTTTTCAGAAGATAGTGGACGCTTTAAAGCATAGCAAAACAAAACTCATCTTGCTTGGTTCGTCAATTTCAATGATAGAAGACGATGTTTTGTCTTACAAGAGCCCGCTTTACGGTAGAAGAACAGGCTCGATAAGGCTCAAAGAGTTGAGGTTCACCGATTTACGGCACTTTGGTTTTGACCTTATGGAGGCGATCAGGGTTTACGGTTTTTCTGGTGGCGTCCCTTACTATATCACCAAGGTTAGAACACCGTTCTACAGCTGGATCAATGAAGAGCTAAAAAAGGCAGATTCTTTCATAAAAGATGAGGTCGACTTCGTATTAAAGTACGAGTTCTCGGAAATTGCGACGTACAAGGAAATTCTGTTTGCGATTTCCCAAGGTAAGAACACTTTGGGTGAAATCAGGGATTTTGTAAAGGTGAAGGGCGAAATTTCCTCCTACCTTAGAAAGCTTCAAAGGATTGGACTTGTTACAAAAGAAGTTCCGGTAACGGAGGGAATTGCTTCAAAAAGAGGAAGATACAAAATCGTGGACAATTTTACGAATTTCTGGTTTAGGTTCGTTTATCCGAACTTGAGCGCAATCGAGGAAGCGCTTTATGAGCTTCCCGTTAAGGATTACGAGGAGTATTTGAGCCGTGTGTTTGAGAAAATAGCCGAAGAATACTTGAAACAAAAATACAGGGTGAGCAAAGTTGGAAGATTCTGGTGGAAAGATGTGGAAATAGACCTGCTTGCGCTTGGAGAAGAAAGCGTTGCGGGTGAATGCAAGTGGAGCGAAGGCGTCAACCCGAAAGAGTTGGTATACGAGCTTAGGCAAAAGCTCAAAAAAGTTGGCGTGGAAGCCCAAAGATTTGTTCTCTTTGCAAAGAGCTTTTCAAAACAAGAAGAACAAGCGGAGCTTGTGGACTTAAACACGTTGAACGAGTGGTACAGCGCTACCACTGCAAAAATTCGCAATCATTGACTTGCTAGATAGCAAAGCGCACACCTTTGCTAGCAAGTGTAATCGAACTCGTATAACGCTTTTGAATCCGTAAGTAGTGCCACGGCTAGGTTGAACGCACTACTGTAGAGAAAACGCGCTAATGGGTAACAAGAAACGCGTCAAACTCTACAAAGAACCCAGAAAGCGAACAGCGCTGACACAAAGATCTCTGTTTTGCTTTTTTGTTTGTTCTGTGGACACTAAAAGGGTTACCACTAGTCAAAAACAAGAGAGACGAGACGTATTCAAAGCTCATTGGGGCGCCTATTACGCTAAAAAGTGTACACCGCGATTCCAAATGGTAACAAAAGTGGCAGTCAAGCTTGCGTAGCGTACCAGCCTGTCTACTCTTATAATCGAGCATTAATTGTTTATTAGCTTTACCAAAAATCGCGGGTAGCAATCCTTGTGCGAAAAATTTGCTCTACGCTCGTGAACCTTTGGCGAAAACCACTTGGATAGCGCTCGATAAGGTTTAGCAATTTTAGAAACCACAAGCGTCTTTTTAAATTGGTGTGTACGCTTGCGATGCAAGTTCGTTGAGCACAAAGTTTTCGGGTATCTAGCGCTCGTCGTGTTTTTAACCTTGATACCGAAGGAGTCTGCGAGCACAAGTGGAGCTCTTAAGTGGCTTAGCTATCTCACCTTACTACGACTTTTTTGGCTTTTGTGTAAAGAGGCTTTGTACACTTTTTGAATGAGTTTCAGGTCTTTATGGGCAAAGTAGGAGCGTCGAATAGACGTTTTAGCTATCTAGGTCCCTTAATTATTGCTTCTTGCAGTCCGCTTCTGGCTAAGCGTTGTGGTCATGCGCCTCTGTTGTGTAATCGTAGATGTAATCGTGCGCTTCAAGCGCATAGTTTGGCACCTCCCCTCTTTTCACCGCCTCGAAAAGCTTTTCACGCGAAGGTTTGCCCTGAGAATCTCGAAACAGCGGCTTTCCGCTTCGGTCGGCATAGAAAACTGCGCTCAAAATGTTTTCTCTTTCCTCTTCGCTTTTGTCCGCGATCACGAAAAGCACGCGCGCGCTGTGCTGCACGTAAAGCGGACAAAGTAGCTGCCTTTTTAAAACGTCCATTATCACTGGCGCTTTCGAGCGGTCAAATCTTGGGGATGACGCTTCTAGCTCCTTTAGCACAAGCGATTTTGTAACCCCGAGCGTGGACGCTATTTTTTCTGCGGCTTCTTCGTAGCTTATCTCCTTTTTGTAGTCAGGCGGTGCTCCATAGGCGCGTGAGACTATCTCTCGCACTTCTTCAAGCTTTAAAAGAAGCGACGCTTTTTCAAATTTCGAAAGCTGCTTTACGATTTCGTCTAAAGCGGTGTTTTTTGCTAGAAGCGAGTTCACAAGCTGCACCAACGCGTCCCTTTCTTTCGTAACACACGCCGCTATTATTCTCAGTGCGGCGGTGCGGTCGTAGTCTTCGAAAAACGCGTGCGTCCACTCGTTGTGTAGCTTCCACAGTTCTTCGAAAAGCTGGTTTGTGAACTCGCTTCCCGCTTTGACAAAAATCGCGTTTTTTGCGGGTATTACGCCGTCTTGTGTCAACAACGGCGCCTTGAGCCATCCGTCCTTCGTCACCTTCGCTTTGTTGTGTATCACGCACCAAAGCCAAGAAACAAAGATGCGGTAGGTCGCAAGGTCGTTCATAAACCTCACAACACGGCCAGAAAACGCCACATAGTCGTCTATTGCCGCAGCGAGGTTACCGTTTAAAACCTGAAAGCCGTAGTTCGCCGCCATGTAAAACGCGTGTTGTACGTTTTCTACGGTGATTTCCTTACTCGGTATGTCGTAAAGACTCGACCAAAGCTCCCTTCCTTCCCAAATTTGAGAAGAAAAAAGCTTTTCTGGGGAATCGAGCTCCTCTTTTGAAATCACCCAAGGCGTTATCTTTCCGTTTTGGTCGAGTAAGCGAAGACTGGAAAGTAGCGCCCTTTCGCTTTGAGTAAGACCACTTTTTATAGAAGGAGCGACCTTTACACCTTTTTCTTCCACCCACTCCTCTGGTGCGTCGAGTAGCTCCTGCAGCTTCTCTAGCGGTGTGCGTAGCGGAATGTTTCCAGCTTCGACATAGCTTTTGTCTGGGCTTGCCACCCAGCTTTGGCGGTACAAGTCGTAAAGCCTTCCCTTCACCCTTCCTTTCAAAGCGTCCTCAAGCGTGAGCTTTTCAACGCGAGATTCGCAAACAAAGATCAAACCGATAAGACGCTCCCTTAGCTTGTCAAGCCACATCGCGCGTAGTGTCACAGGGTTGTGGCGATGTCTTGAGTACGCATCGCTTTGTTGATAGAGCATCACCGCGGCCATTCCTCCAATTGGCGCACCGCCTTTCACTTCACCATGTTTTAAAGAGGCCATAAGGTTGAGTAGCGCGTTGTACCTTTGGTACGCCATCATATGAGGAGAAGTCATTCCCATAATGCTTGAGTTTTGCGGGTCTGAGAGAACGCGCTCATCCTTCCACATCTCGATTAGGCTTGCGGTGTAGTCCCACCTTCCCACGTTTGTGCCGATAAGCCAGTAGCGCCACATCCACATCACAACCGGTAAAAACCTTCCCAAGTTTGCTTCTTCGTAAAGCGCCTTGAACTTGATGATCGATCCAGGTTTTTGTGCGCCAAGCAGCCTTTCGAGCGACCACACGATTTTTGCGACTATATAAGCTTCAAGAGGTGTCTGAACTTTTGGCTGGTAGTAGTAAACGAGTCTTCCTTGCTTTCTCAAAGACTCGAAATCGTTGAGCGCGTGTATCACGTAATCCACGATCATCGCGTTTGCGGGCTTTCCGTCGACAAAAACGTTGAACGTGCGTAAGTGCATTCCAGGCACTCTGTGAAAACTTGGCGGCCAGCTTTCACGCGGCTTCTCAATCCTATACGTTTTCACCTCCCCTTTTTTGGAAACGCTTACTTCGAAAATTTCTCCTTTGAGTATTCTTCTTTCGTTGTCACGAGACGCAAAAAGAGGTATTGGCTGATCGCTTGGCGCACCAAAAGGCACAAAATCCGCTGGCGCAGCGTCTTCATCGTCTGGACCCATCGTCGAACAAACATCGGCGTTGATCTGTTTAATCGCCATGTCCACTGGCTCCCACGGTCCTGTGATTTCAAGACCCGCGTTTTTTAAAGGAAAGACGTGCTCTGGCACGTCGAAAAACTCGTTGAGCCTCCAGCTAAGCTCGGTTTCTTTACCAAGAAAGTTGTCGATCAAACCCTGAACGATTTCGCGAAAGCTTCTCTTTGTTCCAAAAACCGGGTCTTCGAACACTTCGTCCCAGCTTGGAAAAGCGTACCTCTTTTCGACGCTTTGTTTTGAATCGAGTAGCGCCCTTCTTTGTTTGAGCGCTTTCTCAATCAGGGGTTCAAGCTCGCGAGAAAGCGTCTCGATCACCTGCTCCACATTTTGAGAAAAAAGCTGTGGAAAGCTTTTGAGCACCCGCTCATTGATTTTTACTACCATTTTTGTGCCACCCCGCTTAAGACGAAGTTTGTTTATCACGCCTTGTGTTTTAAGCGTTTAGGGTGGCACAAACAAATGGGGCGCTAAAAACGCATAGAGTAAGCCTATGATAATCAAGTAAACTAGAATTCCAATCGCCCAAGGAAAGTTGTTTCTGATTACATGACCCTCTTTTCTCACATACTTTGTGGTGGAAACACCCGCGCTTGCGGTTTGAGGCGCAACGGGTTTTCCAAGCTCTGCGCCGACAGAGTTCAACGCGGGTGTCAAGCCAACAGGTAAACCGCTGATTCTTGCTACGGTCACTTGGTACGCACCAAAAAGCGCGTTCGAAGAGGTGTTGCTACCAGAAAGCGCGCAACCTATCCAGCCAAAGATTGGAGAAACAAGTAGGAAAAGTGTACCCAAATCAGCAGATTTCCAAGCGAGAGAGTAGGCCATTCCGCTGTAATTAAACACGTAGGCCAAGCCCACCACGAACACGCCGGTGAGTATTCCGCCCCAATACTGTGAAAACGAGGATTTTACCGACTCCCACATCGTTTTTGCACCAGCTCTGAGCGCAAGGGATATGAGAAGCCAGCAAGTGAAGATCGCAGTGCCCGCAACAAACGGGTTGAAAACGAACGCAACGGCCACACTCTTTTTAAGCAAAGTAGAAAAAGCGGTGGCCTTTAATGTGTACAGCGAAACCTTTGTGAGAGGTGACCAAGGGCCAGTCCACAGCGTTACAACGACGATCAGGATGAAAAACGCAAGCCACGCCCAAACAACCTCTCTCTGCGTCGAGCCTTTCGCGTTTTGCGCCGCGACCTTTCCCTGTTCAAGTGTCACGATTGTCCTAGGCTTCCACACCCTTACAAAGCTCAGGCAAACAGCAAAGGACACAAGCGAACCGGTTATGTCTGGTATGTAAGGTCCCAAGTAGCTTGCAACTGGATACTGTCCAAGAATGTAAGAAAGAGACGCGAGAAGCGCAAGCGGCCAGGCTTCCCTGATTCCTCTCCACTTGTCTAGAAGGTAAAGAAGAATCCAAGGGGGTAAAAGCGCAAGAATCGCCACAACCTTTGCCACAGAAGAAGAAACGAAGATAAGCGGAAGTCCTGTGACAGCGGAGAGCAGTATTATGGGTGTGCCAAGCGCGCCATAAGACACGGGTGCGTTATTGGCCAAAGCGGAAACCTGAAGCGCCTTGAGGTCGTCCAAGCCCAAATATATAAGGATCGGCGCGACAAAAGCCCAAGGATAGCCAAAACCCACTAGTCCTTCGAGTAGCGCACCAAAACTCCAAGCCATGATCACAGCCTGAATTCTTATGTCTCCGCTTGAGTTTCTGACCAGCCAGTTTTTGAAAGCTTCAAACTTACCGGTTTTTACGAGAATGTTATAGGTGGAAAGTCCCCAAAAAACTATCCAAGAGATGTTCCAGCTACCCACAAGAGCTCCGATAAGCCAAGCCTTGACCGTGCCTGAAGGAGGCGCGCCCCACAGCGAAACCGCAACGATGATCGTGATGATTGAACCTATTAGCGACGCAAGCCAGGCGCTAAACCTTAAAACCGCAAGCATTATGAAAAGCGCAATGAGCGGTATCAAAGATGCGATAATCGTTAACACCACATTGCCTGTTGGATTTAGGGGCTGGGCGAACACCCAAATCATCTTTCTGTATAAAATCTTAAATATAAACATTTTGTTTTAATATTAGTAAACACTTAAAAGTTTTTATAATACAAAAAGTAATGGTTCAACAATTGTCGGTAACCCATAGTGTTTAACGCTAAAAGCACGTGCAGTTTGCAAAATTTACACACGAATAGCAGGAAATTCGAGTTGTCGTGAATCATTCATTTTCCAATACCTTAGAGTGAAGTTCCAAAGGAGCAACAAAAATTTGTTCGTCTAGCTGGGTCTGTATGGTGAAGAGTCATAAAACAGCAAAAAGCCTAGTGAACGGTTTTAATAAAGCTCGCATCACTTTGAACCGTGAAGTTTTAGAACTCGACAAGCTTACCCTTGTAGTCTAATGTCTCTTTGAATTTGTGAAAAATGTTATTGCAAACTAGTAATAGAGCGTTGATATGGAAACATCTTCGTCCTGCGTTCACGCATTCGTTGTGAAAAAGCGAATAAAAAGCCTTTTTGAAACATCGTGTGATTGACTATCGGATGCGCTGATGAGTTTTAGTTAATTTTATGCGCAGTTTTTGCTTGCCAATGTTTCGATATGTGGTGCGGCGTGATATGGGAGGCCTTTGCAATTTAAACATCGGAACACTCGCGAGGCTGTTTTGTAATTCTACACGCGATCGAGATCTACGTGTGCTGATACACCCGATCATCACTTGGAAGGTTTGATTCAAACAATTCGTACACCGCCGACTCAATTTTCGAAAATTTAATACCCACTTTATCGTTTATCAAAACATGTTCACACAAAAAGAGTTAGACTTTCTCAAGCGACACGAAGTGTGCGCTTTTGCAACCTGTGTGAACAACGTGCCTCACGTCACACCGGTTTGCTATATCTTTTTAGACCGCTTTTTTTGGATCGCGATAGACTACGACACAAAAAAGTACAAAAACATCAAAAACAACAAAAGGGTGGCGCTCACGGTCTTCGAATACAGGCCGTCAAGAGGAATAATGGTTGAAGGCTTCGCAGAAGTTGTGGAAGAAGGAAATGAGTTTCGTGAAATTTACCAAAGATTTTACGAAAAGTTTGAATGGGTGAGAAGAGACCCTTAGGAAGAAAAAGAAGCGCCTTTTATAAAGGTAAAGCCAGAAAAAAAGGCAAGTCTGGTTGATGTGAACTACCCGCCCTCACCAGTAGATCAAAATTCGCGCTTGGCGTCGACTGTGCCCCTGCTACGAATCTTTGAACTACTGTCACGGGAGGGGACTTCCGCCCCCTTAACCCCCGTAAAGTTAAACGATTAAGCGGAGCGTTTGCGTGAGTAAACAAAGAGCACAAGCGAAAGAAACACCTCTTCTTCTGGCGTGCCCCCTATCGCCACAAACTCGTTTTCAAGGTCGTGCGCGTGGGAGAGTAGCTCTTCGAGCGCTTTTTTGGTGTGCTCATTTTGAACGCGCATCGCTACACGCTTAAGCCTTTCAACATATTCGTCAAGAGCGCTTCTAAACGAAGGAACTGTGCGTCCCATTTCAAACAAAAGTTCATTTGGTTATATATACACAAAAGAAATGAAGTGTGAATTGTTCAAAGGATGGGTTCTTGACGCAAAACCGTTGGAAAAGGGTGTCGCTCTTACGCTTTCTGATGGAACACAAAGAATCGAAGTTGCGCTTGAAAATGCGTGTTTTGACCTCTTGTTTAAGCCCAAAAAGCAAGAAATTGCGACACAGCTTCTTGAGCATCCAGACGTGAAACAGCACTTTGTGGAAGAGTGGTTCGAACCACCTTGGTACACCACCACGACAAAGGTGATGCGTTTTGTTTTCACTTCTTTAAAAAGCGTTGAAAAAATACAAAAAGCAATGCTCGAACAAGCCATTGCCGAAGTTTATGGCAGATTCCCAGATAGAGTTACACAGCTATTTTGGAAGCTCGGTTTTCCGCCAAATACGCTCATCAATTCGCGCGCTGAAGTACTGGAAAACCCGCAAACCGAGGATTACGCACAGCCTGATTATTCGTGCGCGGAGATCAGGTTTTACGACTGCGCTGAAACGTTTTTTCCGTTAACACACGCAAAACCCACAAAATTTAGCCTTTTTGTGAAAAAAGGAGGAGAGCGCTTTGAAATAACGAAGGAAGAGATAACAAAACTTGGTTGTTACATAACAGAGTTTGAGAACGTCGACGTTTTGTGCTATGCTACGCGTTACCACTTCTTGCTCAAAGAAGCTGGTGCGAACCTCTCTTCACCTCTCGTTTTGCACAGGAATTCACCTACAAGCGAGGGTGTGGAAGAGGCGCTTGTAAGGCTTGTCGAGTGGAGCAAGATTAGCTACACACCTCTTAGATCGCTCGCATCTTCCTCTATCGGAAAGCCCCTTACCGCAAACGAGGCGCGCTTGGCTCACAAAAGAAGATACCTTATACCAGAAACCCAAGTGCGACTCGAAAGTTGGAAAAGCTTGGACGAGCTTGTCACGCATGATAAGGGCGGGTTGCTTTTCAGGCCAAAAGCTGGCGTTTACTTTAACGTGGCGCAACTAGATTTTCGCTCGATGTACCCTTCTCTCATCGCAAAATGGAACATATCGCCAGAAACCGTAAACTCTCCACTTTCTGTCTACAACGTGCCAGGAACAAAACACTTGATTGAGTTTGAAAGAAGGGGTGTTGTTCCTGAGGCGCTTGAGTGGCTCATCGAAAGGCGCGAAAGGCTAAGAGCGTTGTCAAAGGAGCGCAAAGATAAGACGCTAGAGCTTAGGCAGCGGGCGATAAAGTGGCTGCTTGTCGCTTCTTTTGGTTATCTTGGTTTCAGAAACGCCAAGTTTGGAAAGATAGACGCTTACGAGTGTGTAACCGCGCTTGCAAGGCATGTGATGAATCGCGCGCTTGATGTAGCAAAACAAATGGGTTTTCGCGTGTTACACGTTATGGTGGACAGCATCTTCTTGCAAAAAGAAACATGGAGCAAAAAGAGCTTGAAGAGCTTATAGAAAGCGTTGCGCGCAAAACCGGGCTTGAATTAAAGCTTGAAGCTTTGTACGATTGGGTGGTTTTTTCAAAAAACAGGCACTCCTTTCTTTGTTCACCGCAACGCTACTACGGACGCGTTGTAACGGGCGAACTAAAGGTTAAAGGACTTGAATGCGTGAAAAGAAGCGCGCCAAACTTGATAGGAACAACCCAGCGTGAGGCGCTGGAAGTGCTAAAACGCGCGCGCACACCCTGCGAATTTTTTATGGCTTTAAAAGAGGCAAAAAGCGTTTTTGACAAAACGCGTGAGCTTATTGAATCGGAAGGCTTAGAACCCTGGCTTTTCGCGTTTTGCGTAAAAGGTGCAAAAGAGCACTTCGGGCGTAGCGTTGACGCGTGTGTGTGGGTTATTAAAGGAGAAGAAGGGTTCTATCCAGCGCAACACGGTTATCACAAAATCGACAAAAAGCACTATTTGACACTTCTTGAAGGCGCTTGGGAGCAAATCGAGCCTTGCTTTTGATCCACTTGTTTAGGAAACGCGCAATCATTTTATTCAAACGGCTGTTTACGATTATTACTTGGTAGCACGTAAGTTAATGCCTTTACTGAAAAATCCTTTTAAGATGAGCGTGATGCATATAAAGGTAAAACGTGTAAGAGTTGGTGGAAAAAATCAAATGCTTCTTAAAGGAGTTGTAAAGAATGAGTGACAAGGACAAAATAGAAGAGCTTGAAGATTTGCTTGGCGCTGGTGAACTATTAAAAACGCTTGAAGATTTCGCAAAACACGCGCACAACGAGGCAAACAGGCTTAAAGAGCTAGCAAGCCAAGCTAAGGATTCAGAAGCCAGAGCGCTTCTTGCCGCTGCAGCCATGGATCAAGAATTGGCTTCTCAGCTTGTGAAAATGCTTTCACCGCTTTTTTGGTCAATCCTGACTGTTCTCAATAGCCTTGCCCAATCTATAAACAAGCTAGTGGACATGATTGATCTAATGGTGCAAGTTGTGCCAAGCTCAAAGGAAGTGAAGGCGCTACAAAACAAGCTGGACGAAATCTCTGTGGAGTTTCGTGAGACAATGGGTATGGTCAAAGAGCTTTACGAAGCGATAAAGGAAGTGACAAAGCAAAAGAAAGAAGAGGATAGTAGCGGTAAACAGAACTAGTTTTTCAAAACTTCGTGTGTTTTAAAATACTAATAATTCAGCGCGTGTGAAGCTATGGAGAGCACAAAAAAGATACGCTAGCGAAAATGAGCCTTTTTAGTTGAAACACGAAGCTTAATTAGCGCGATGACTCTGCGGATAGCGTAACCCTCAGAAGTATGCCCACGAAAGCGCTAAGCCTCTACCTTGGGTGGAGAGTGGCTCACACGGTGCGCACAGCCAAAGAGTGGTGCGTAGCGACCGAAACCCAAAAACTTGGGAATCTCAAGGTTTGTGAATCAGCTGACGTTTTTCCGAAATTCAAAAGGTAAAATCATGGGTAGCCAACAACGTTTTAGCACCTCGAAAGATGTAAAATGGCTCAAATTGGCTTTATCTCGCTTTCCAGTGCTCGAGAATCACGTGTGCTGCGTTGTGGCCTGGTGCTCCTGTGACACCCCCACCTGGATGTGTTCCTGCGCCACACAGATAGAGATTCTTAATAGGCGTGGTATACTTTGAACACTCGGGTGTAGGTCTAAATGACAGCATTTGGTTTAGCGTCTGGTCTATGTGCGTCACGTTGCCTTCTGTAAGGCCAAACACGCGCTCTAGGTCAAGCGGAGAAAGCGCTTCTACGTGGATTAAGGCTCTTTTTAGGTTTGGCGCGTAAAACTCGAGCGCGTCGAGCGCCCTTTCTAGTGCTACTTGCTTTAGTTCATCCCAGTTTCCTTGGTAAAGGTGGTAGGGGTTGTACTTTGCGATAATGCTAAGCGTGTGCTTTCCTTGCGGTGCGACGCTCGAATCCCAAGCGGTCTGAGAGAAAACGTCAAGCGGTGGTTCACTCGGTATTCTTCCCCACTTACATTCGTCGTAAGCCTTTTGAACGTATTCCACGCTCGGACTGATGTAAACAAAAGCTCCATTCTCGGTAAACGTCGAAGCCGCTTTAAACCGAAGGGGCTCGCTTAAAGCCAAATTGATTTTAAAGGAAGTGCCTTTCGCGTTGAGCTTTTGTATTTTTCTTCTGAATTGTTGATCAACGTCGTCCAAAAGCTTCAAAAAGGTGCGCTTCGGGTCAACGTTTGAAACAACCACCTTTGAAAACATTTTTTCTCCAGTTGAAAGTTCTACACCTTTTGCTTCGCCGTCGACGACAAGGATTCTTTTCGCTTCACACGACGTGATAACGCTACCTCCATAAGACAGAAAACATTTCAAAAGCGCCGATGAAACAGCGCCAGTTCCGCCTATCGCATAGCTGTACTTCGGTTTTCCCACAGAAGTGGCTAGGATGTAAGACGTTCCGATTGTGTCAGCACCCATGCTTGTGTTGAGCACACCGTGTAGGCAAAGCGCAGCCTTTACTTCTTCGCTTTCAAAACACTCATCGAGCAAATCTTTTGAGCTTGTAAGCACGATCTGGCGCACCACTTCTTCGATGTGCGTTTCGCCCATTAGCTTGAGCAAATCCCCAAGTGAAGGTGGAGGAGAAAGGTAAAGTGGTTCAACTGTTTCCGCAAAGCCACGCATAAAATCCATGAATTTGGGATAGACGTGAGCATCTCTTTTCGAAAACTTTGAAATTTGTTCAACCGTTTTTTGAATTGATTCGTAAAACACTAGATTTTTACCACTTGGAAAGGGAACAAAAAGTTGCGGATCAATTTCTCCAAGCTGAAGACCGTAGTGAGAAAGCCTCAAATCTTCGATGATTTTTGGGTTCATGCTTGGAACGTAGCTTGCGCGTGAAATTTTAAAGCCAGGCCACAGCTCTTCAGTGACCGCGGCGCCTCCAACTACGCTCCTTCTTTCAAGAATGCAAACCTTAAGCCCAGCCTTTGCCAAGTAGCACCCGCAAACCAAACCGTTGTGACCAGCGCCCACTATCACTATGTCAAACTCTTTCAAAGCGCACCAACACTTTAAAAAACTAAAGGCTTTTAAAACTTCTTAAAGACGCCGCGATGAGCGCACCTGCGCCACTCATTAACCCGCTTATCAACAAAGTTAGAAGCAAAAGCGCAACACCGTTGATGCCAATCACAGCACCCACTACCTCCATTAGTCTGATCAAACCGTCTTTAAAAAGCGGTAAAAGCACAAGCAATGTAGAAAGCACGCCCGCAAGAAACAGCGCGACGAACGCGTGAACGAGCTTTTTTTGTAAAAGACCAGAAACGAAACCTGTTATCACAAGCGCGTACCAAAAGCCAGTAAGCAACGCAAAGTAGCCGAGCACGCTTCCCAAAACGAGCGAACCCAAAAAATTCTTGGAGTTCACGCCTTTCACCAAAGTTCAATAGTGTCCATTATAAGAGAGCTTGGAAACTGATTTGCCGATGGTATAAAGTAAAGCGGTAGGTAGTTTCCTGATATCCATATAGAAACGTAGTTTGAGTACAGGTTGCTCGCTGGGTTTTCGCTTTGACCGCCTGGATAAACGCCGTAAGAGTTGGAAACGTTTTCCATTGAAACAACCATCACCCAGCTTTGCCCGCCAGCCGGCCAGTTGCTTTGTGGACCACCGCCCGACGCGTCGTTTGGCGTGTTGTAATCGCCACCTCGTGAAAGTGGTCCGACGCTCAAAGAAGAAACGCCAAGTATGCTTGGAAAGTAGAAACCGTAGAAGTGACCCCATGTGAAGTTGGGATAAGATTTCAAGTGTACCATTGCTTCGGTAACTGCGCGTGACAAAAGCGTTGAAAGGCTCAAATTCGAAAAAGGTTTTGCATCACCAGTGATTATGATGTGCGCAAGATCCACGTCTAGTGAGCTCAAACCGCTTGTTTTTGGAAAACTTCCACCCATTCCCGAAACGTTGAAAACATCTATGTAGGTGGGAAGAATCCCCGTCTTATAAAAGAAAGTGATGAAGGTTTCGTTGAAAAGGTACATATACGTGAAAAACCAGATTGACGCCGCAGTGGAGTTTGCGTACATTTCGTAGTTCCAACCTCTTAGCTGTTTTAGCGCTTGCAAAACCAAAGGATCGCTACTATTTGAAAGGTCTTTTAGGATATAAGGAAGTGTCAAAGCGGCTTCGTAATCTGTGTAGTTTTTGCTTTGTAGCGTCATCATATCGTAAACGTTTACTAAGGGGTGAGTCTCAAGGTAGTTCACTTCAAGCATTGCGCGAAAGCCAGGCGAAAATGTCATGGTGTTTCCGAACCAGTAAGGATAGGCGGGGCCTACTTGTCTTTGGTTTGAGCTCACGATGAATCCCGCTTTGGGGTTTACAACTTGCGGAACCATGTCGAAAGGTATTTTTCCGCTTATATATTCTTGTCCATCGCCTGGCATTATACTACCTGGGTTATAAGGTAGCCCGCTTGTGCTGTTAAAAATTGGGTAAAAAGCTGGGGAAATGTCTGCGATTGTGCTATTATCGGCAAAAGCGAAATTTTGAAAAGGTGCGAACCAAGCTCTGAGCGCACTTCTAAACTCTTCCCAGTTGTGAGCCTTCATTATTTCAAGAAGACAACCGATGTCGTTTGAATAGAGGTTTCCCATCCAGCTCATTACAAGCGCGTTTGTTCCGTTTTGCGCAAGAATTGGACCAAGGTTTGTCCAGTTAACCTTAAACCCATTAATCACGTGAAGCGTGACTGGTTGCCAGCTTCCGTTCCAGTAGTATTTGCCGTCTTTCACAGCCTGGTCCCAGAAGAAGGTACCACTGGATATCGCCTGGGTGTCGGTGAGCGTCCAGCTTATATACCGATTGAAGCCAATCACAACAACTGGCGCACCCGGTAAAACAACACCGTACACATCATAGTTAGGATCCACTAGTTGAACTTGGAACCATATCGCAGGTAAACTAAAGGAAAGAACGGGTCCGCCAACGAGTATGGGTTTACCTGTGTTTGTTCTGTTACCACTAACCACCCACTCGTTACTGTGAGTGTCTGGGTAAGCAAAGGGCAGGAAAGGCGGAGGGTCCCACTCCTTTAACACTTGGTGCGCAAGAGAAGCGAGTGTGGAGTTTACCGGATAGGTGTGCTCGGACATGCGTAAAACATAAGCATTTGGCGCTCCTTGAAATCCTGCGTAGTAATACGACTGAATCGGAGAAAAAGTGGGAATAAGCGCGTACGTTTCGTTACCCAAAACATGATAAAGCAGGGCAAACTTGAGCGCATCGTCACCGAATTCCAGCGTGGTTTCTAGCTCTTGAATCGCAAAGGAGTCTACAGGAGTCCAGTTAAACGGTTTAAATCCAAGAAGTTTGAACTCAAATGGTAGCACGTGTTGTCTTTTTGCGTATGCTATATAGTCGTTCACGCCTTGTGAATAAGCTTCGAGTGCGACAACCGTGAGGTTGTCCAATGGGTTTTTGGTTGCGTTTGCGAGCACGCGTTGCCAATCTGTGTGGGCGGTTAGTGGTGCGCCTACCATCGACCAAAATTTGTCATAGCCATTGTACGAACTTCCTAGCATTTGAGAAAGGTTACCCAACCCAGTTAGAGCAAAAAGCTCCATTTGAAACAGTCTGTTTTTTGCCTGGATAAAGCCGAGCGCCAAAAAGAGGTCGTGATCATCAGAAGCGTAAATGTGGTACACACCGTTTACATCCTGTATCACCGTCACTTTGTGTAATAAACCCGGTAGTGAGTAGCTTTGATTAGAAATCACCAAATTTTGGGCATTTCTCTCTACTCCGTTTTGTGGGTTAAGGATCACCAAAAGAGGTGTGAGCTCGCCGACCAGAATTAGCACAATCACAAGTGTGACTCCAGTGACAACTCCCGCGATGCGGAGCACAACACTATTTTTGCTTTTAAGATAAAAAATTTGTGGTCTAAAGAGGTGAACCACATGCCGAGCAGAACTTTGCGCCAGCTACGTTTGTCACACCGCAGTGAGGGCAGTGTATAACTTCAACGATTTTTTGATCTATATGGCTTGCGCCAACGCTTGCCGCGTATTCGTCTATCACCTTAAGTATTTTTCCTGGTAACTTGTGTTGCTCGTACAGCCCCCAGCTTGCTGGAATCATAAGAGGAGTAAAGAAGAAAAAGCCGGCCGCTTCGACTATCGCTTTGTCAGCCCACCTCCCCTGCCCTAATGAAACCACCGTTCCTTCATTTGTTTTCTGAATGTGCACCGTAAGAGCTTGGCTTAAACCCGTGACGGTGCGTAGAATTCCAGCTTTCCTGATTTGAACGTAAATATCACCGCCACTATTTAACTTTTGTACTTCATAACCTTGCGCCTGAAATGTTTGAACGAGTTTTTGCGCTAAACCTTCTGGGTCGACTGTAGTTGGATACGTTTTTTGAATCATACTTTTTGAAAGTCAAAGAAATTTATAAATTCTATGAAAATTAAAATCGTAAAAAACAGTATACAATTAGACATAAATATAATATTCGTTTGTACATGTCGTATTTACATCGCCTTACCGTTCTGCAAGTTCGTAAAACTATCCCAAATCTCATATAAAGAGATAAAATTGTAAAGTATTCACACTTTAAAATTTTGGACTGCTAAAAACGCCAACCTGCACAACAACACAGATGTTTCGTAAAAATTTCTTAAATAAGCCACACAGGTTACCATTAGAACATCTTTAAAAAGTTTGAATTTTTAGCTTTAGACGAGGAGCAAAAAGGCTTGGCTTAAAATTTCGTAGATACACTTAGGTAGAGTGTAACAGTTCTGACTTTCTCCCCGCCTCTCAAGGGTTTCCTTCCAGAGCGCTCATCATACATCGATTCGGGGTTACATCTCTCTTGGTCGGGTGGCTCAGAAAGCCCCACACTCAAAGAGGAGGGAACTATCATCCAACTACAGATTCTAAATGCCCCTCCACAGTGCCATTGAGCGCTCAATCGAGCTAGTCATTAGAATCACCACTAAGATAAGCGGGCTATTCATCCCGCTTGGGCAATTTACGCCCCTTAACCCCTTCTTATTTAAAGCATTGCCTTGGTTAAAAGCGCAACGCAAAACTGAGCAAATCCTCAATGTGGGTGTAAAGGCTTACACACTTGTTGCAGTGTCACTCAGGAAATTGGGGTTTTAGAAAAACCCTTTCTCGTAAAAATCGCTATATAAAGAGAACATGTGCACCATGGTGATTTTAAAGGAGTGCTAATTGTGTGAGTGGGCGAACTTTTTAAGGATTTGACACAATGCAACATGAGACCTAAAAAGGTCCTTTGCGGTAAAATCAATAACTTTGGAACACCACGCTCCATTGCTCTTTTTGGTTTCACTTTTGTTTCGTTTTTAAAGCGCATGAGGTGGTCAGTTTACGCGAACGCTTCTTGAAATAGTACAACTAAAGCTTGGGAATTACGTTTTGAAAGCAGGAGAAAAGACTCGTAATAATCATGTTAATCAAAAGGCGGGTAGATAGCGTGCAAAAGCGGTTTTGAGTTGAGGTCTAGTTTCTTTGTTTTATTTTTGCAATTTCTTTGAAAGACTTGACCATGCTTGTGATTCCTATTCCGCCCACAGTGCCTACTACAAGAAAGAATCCCACGTTTATTGCGTCAAGGTTTGGGATTGGGTTTCCTGTGGGTATAGCTAGCGAATCAAGTGTTGGAAGAAGCGCTACGAGTAAACCGACAAGCAAGAACGCAATCCCACCATAGTAGAGTGTTCTACCAGCCGTGGTTGTTCCTATGTACTTTATTTCATCTTCGCTTAGTTTCTTTATTTTTGCTAAGTTTGCAAAAAGCGCACCAAAAATCGCTTGCATCACCATCGTTCCTATACCAAAAAACACACCAGGTAAGGGCGCAAAGTAAATCGAGTTTACCTGAGGCGCAAGTATGAAAGTTATGATTGTGGCGTAAGCGCCAAATCCAAAGCCAGCAATGAGCCCGTGCACAACGGTCATTTTTAGTGGAACTTCTCTCTGTTCGCTTTCGTGTAGAGGAAGCCTTTCCGATTGGCTTGAATGATGGGTTTTGCCACCGAGTAAGCTGTCAATTGGCAAGTGTAAATATCTACCTTTTAACACATAAGAACCGGCAATCGCCATAACAAAACCTACGAGCATATACACAGGTCCATCCAAGTTGTATTTTTGATAAAACGCCGCAAGCCCAAGAAATCCAAGCGTAGTTAGAAACGCCCTTTGCGCCGTGAAGCCAAGCGAAAAGAGAAGACCCGCTTTCATTCCCGATTTTGTCGAATACTTTCCTATTGCATAACTAAACGTTATTGGCCAAGTGTGCTCGTCTGGTGTTGCGCCGTGCATCATGCCAAGCAAAAAGGATATCACGATTATTTCGGTAAGCGTGAGACCTGTGGGAGGGTTTAAAATGAAACTCAGGTTCATTTCTGACCTATATTAGGGTAGCCCTAACAACTATTTAAGCTCTTCCATACACTTGTGTGTGTCATCTGTTAGGCGGATGTCAACCATCTGCTTTATAGCTCATTGGCGATTTATCCACAATTTTGTGGGGGGTCTTCACGATCGTAGCACCAAAATAATCAGCCTACGAGGCTTCTAGACATGCGCTGTTTTTTACCATCGCTGTTTGAGGTTTACTCGTCCACATTCGTCTTTACCCCTTCTAAGTGATTAGCACGATGCCGCACATCAAAGATATATTCATTTTTCTAGGAACTTAGGCGCGTCACTATCGAACAAAGAAAACTTGGGTTACAAAATAACGAAAGCTTAGCTCTTTCGGGACTGGATGACGATTTAATACCATATTTTTCTTTTGATGGCGTAGTTAAAGCGATCAGAACTACGGTTTCGATAAAGGCCGACTTATTAGCATGCTTTGTCAAACAACTATCTGATACCCATGTTTTGGCCGAAAGAGAATTTAATCTTAATGAGAGTAGATCGAAAAAGAGGTTGAGCTACTATCAAAAGTAGCTTTGTTATAACTTTTCAAAAACCTCGCCTTTTACGGTAGACCCAAAATAGCGAATAGCGCTGAGTGTAACCCATTCATGAATTTTGGATTCTACCGTTTAGCTGGGAAGTCAGGACTTATATTATTTTCACGCAAACCAAAGTTATGGCAAAATTATTGTTTGTCGTGCTGTGCGACCCTTCTAACTTGTCAGAATCGATTAAAGCAGCTCACGCTTTTCACTACGCCACCGAACTTAAGAAGGTAGGGCACGACGTTTTGGTATACTTGGATGGGCTTGGCACAAAGATTCCGTTCGCTGAAAGTCCGTATAAGGGGTTAAAACCCGCCTATCAAAGAGTGTTGTCAGACGGAATTCTTCTTGGTGTTTGCGGTTACTGCGCCTCGCCGGCGCATCTTAACATCGTTTCGAAGCTTTCAAATGTAAAAATCATAGGAGATGAGAACAACCACTACGCTTTTACGGATTTGGCAAAAGAGTACCAGCTAATTTTGGTTTAAAGTTTTCCTTAAAACCGTTTTAAGCCCACGCTTAACTATTTGGAATATACAACGAAATTAATGGTTACTAATCAAGCTTATAATTTTCTAAAAACCTGTTTGGGAATTTTGTGGCTGTTAGACGCAACGCTTCAGCTACAGCCATTGATGTTCACCAAGCTCTTTCCAGAAGAGGTGGTTTTACCAGCCTTTGAGAGTTTGCCATTTAAAGCGTTTTTTATTGGCACACTTTACCCCTTAATCCTTTCACACGTTTTTGTGTTCAACCTTTTCGTGTTCTGCGTTCAAGCATTACTCGGTTTTTTGGTAATTGTGTACCACAAAAGCGCTCTTACGCTTTCTTGTGCTTGGTCTTTTTTGGTATGGGTTTTTGGAGAGGGTTTTGGTGGTATATTTGTAACACCGCCAAGCGTTCTTTTGGGTTTTCCTGGCGCTGCGCTACTTTACTTTTGGCTTTCGTTGATCTTAATCTTTTGGGAAAGATGTCCACAACTTCGTTGTTTTGCTGGAATCTTCCTTCTTGCCTGTTCTTTTCTGCAATTTGACTCGGTGATGTTCACTCAAAACTTTCAGTCTGCGGTTTTCAGTGGCGATGCTCTTCCAAAAGAGCTTGTTCCTAGTATTGAATTTGTCAAGGTCTTCGCTTCGTCTTATCCAGTGCTCATGAATTTGCTGGAAATTCTTTTGAATTTTATTTCAAGTCTTCTTATAATAAAAAAGCGTGGCTTTGTCGTTGTGATATCCTATTTGGTTTTTGTTTGGTACTTTGCTCAAAATCTCGGTGGGATTTTGACAGGTATTGGAACGGATCCAAATAGTGCGCCTCTCATCGCTCTTTTGAGCTACGCGAGTTACAAATCGGAGCGCGTTTTTGAGCTAAGAACCAGCTGGCTTAAAGTGTCTACCCATGCTTCGACTCTGTTTGCATTTCTTAAACATTTTAAGAGTTTTAGAGTTTCAATTTTCACATGATGTCGCTCATTTTCCAGTGGAAGTTTTAGCAATCAAAGGGGTTGAAGAGAATTTGACATTAATTGGCATCGCGCTTATATATCATTCAAATTTTTGTTAAATCAGAAAAATTCAAACACAAAAGACAAAATTAAAAAACTTCAAACGACAAAGCTTGTAATAGTGTGGCCACAAGTTTTATATTTGATACGCGTTACAAACTTATGGAAGAAAAAGAGCTTTCTCAACACATCAAAAAGATTCAAAAGTTTCTCTTACCAGGGGAACGCGTTCTCGTGGTTGCAACCCAATCACGCTGGAAAAGAGGCGGAAAGTTCATCAATCCAGGAACGATTTACGCAACAGACCGAAGGCTAATTATCAGAGACCCTTACACGCTCGGATTAAGGGCGGATATCACGATAATACCCTATGACAAAATAACTGGTGTGCGAGTGAAAAAAGGACTTCTTTCTACTTCGCTAGAAATCACCGCGGCTGGTTTAGAAGGGGGAAAAAGCGCGGTCATCAAATGGGGAGAGGGTGGGGTTGGCGAAATCGACGCAATAGACTCGGAAAAAGCGGAAAGGATAGCTTCTCTAATAGGAGGACAAGCGGGAAGGGTGAACGCTCAAGTTCAAAACGTTAGTGTAGCAGAAGAGCTTGAAAAACTTGCACAACTACGCGAAAAGGGTGTAATCACGGAAGAAGAGTTTCAAGAACTCAAGGCTAAACTCATTAAGTCTCAACAAAACTTTTAAGCACGAATGAATAAAATAGTGTGAACGCGCGTGTTAGAGGAGGAGTTGGTAAGGCTACTTCCCAAGGTTCTAAGAGAACACCCTGAGCTACGCCAAGAAATACTCTCGATTTTAACAGGGAGCTACGTCACAACTTTTGACGCTTTAAAGGTGCTGGAGCACTTAGAAAGGTTAAGAGAAGACTTTAACCGCAAAGTTGAAGAGGACAACAAGAGATTTGAGGGTATAGTTGCGGAGCTCAAGTCTTTAAGACAAGACCTTAACGCGCTAAGAGAAGACTTTAACCGCAAAGTTGAAGAGGACAACAAGAGATTTGAGGCCATTATGCTAGAGATTGAGCGCCAAAGGCAGGATTTCAACACACTTGCGGAGCAGTTTTTGAGCTTTAAGAAGCAAGTAGGCGGTTTAGAGGAAACTCTGGGCGCTTTTGTTGAAAGCTACTATATCACAAAAGTTGTTGAAGAACTGGATCGCTTTCTATTGAGGTAAGAAAGAACATTCAGGTTACTAGTGGGGAAATCGACGCTGTAATAATCACGAATGGCACGGTTTACGCACTAGAAGTGAGCGGGGTCGTTCGTGGAGAAGACGTTGAAAAGATTAATGCAGCAAGCGTGTATCTCAGTAAAATGAGTGAGTTCACAGGTAAAAGTGTAAAGCCAATCGTTGCTGGTGTGCGTTTTGATAGACACGCACTTGAAGAAGCAAAGCGTCTAGGGGTGGAAGTGGTTTACATTTAGAATCTTATATAATAAAAGAGTGGTTTTTAGAATCAAATTCTTACAAAGCCCACGATTTTAGTACAAAACACAAAAATCTGAGTGTCTTTTAAAAACCTATGATATTTCAGAATCTGATTTTACATTTGGTTTCATTCAAAATTAACTTCAACTACAGAAAAGCCTTATAGTTACGAGTATACAAAGTTTCAATATTTGCGATTTGATATGACATTGTGACACAAATTGTCTTAATTTTAAGATGAATTTTAGTACTGTTCAAATATAAGAATTTTTTGATAAACTATCACTTAATTGCTTTGGTATCTCTACGCATGTTTCGTAGACACGTCCTACTGCCTCATGTCCCAATTAATGGATATTTTACTCTTTCTAGCTTACCCTGTATTATGTGAACATCGCTACCGCAAACTCCAGAAGGTGAGCTACCCCCGCTCTCAAGAGCGGGAGCTTCCTGAATCATCGCCACGCCTTGCCTCCTCTTAACCCCTAGGGATGGTAGGGGAGGTATTGGGCGAAGCTCCACAGGCACACGGGTGGCTCCCACCCTGACCTTTTTAGGAGAACAAGAGAAGCGTTGAGGTCGCGGTCAATAGTAAAACCACATATGGACAGTGAAACACCCGGTCTTCCAGTGTTAAACCCTTGTTGATTCTACCGCACAGGAAGCACTCACGTGAAGTGTTGTACGCTGGAACAGGTAAAACAAGTTTTTCTCTTTTTCGAAACTCCCACTCAAGCACCGCTCTGAGCTCTGAAAAAGAGGAGTCGTGGAGCCGCAGCCTCCTCTTTTTGGTTCCACTTTGAATTAAGCCTTGAACGTTTAAATCCTCCAGCACCAGCACATCGTACTCCTGTGCAAGTAGAACACCAAGTTTAAAGAACAGGTCACGTCTGAGATCCTTAACGTGTTCGTATTGTTTAGCTAGTCTCCGTTTTGCTTTAAGCCAGTTGTTGGAAAGAAACTTTTTCCTTGAAAGCCTCCTCTGGAGCAACCTAATCCTTTCAAGGGAGCGCTCAAGCGGTTTTGGGTTTTCTCTAGGTACCTACCATCGGAGAGTGTTGCAAGCCTTGTAATTCCTAGGTCAACACCCACAGCTTTTTGGGCTCCTTCGAAGACAGCTCTTGGCTCTCTGGCTCCTCCACTAGAAATATCACGTGGATTCTGCCTGAAGGGTTGAGTTTAACACACACCTGAGACACTTGGTTTTCTGGAAGCTCCCTGTGCATCACTAGGGTAAAGAAGCCGATTTTACTCAGGTAAAGTCGAGCTTTTCTCTTTTTGTTCTTTCCTTGTCCTACTTCTCTTGTATCAGAAAGCTTCCAGCCACTCTGAGGGTACACCAAAGAAAGGTATCGGTGAGTCTTCTTTTTCTTGGGCTTGTTCGCAAGCCCTTCAAAAAACCTCTGACGCGCTTGGTAAAATCTATCAGCTACTTGTTGGGTAACCTGCGAATGCAGCGCCTGAAACTCTGGGTTCTTCTTTCTCAAATCCAAAGCGAGCTGTCTCAATTCGTTTTTACTCATCGTGCGCTTGTTCCTTTCGTACTCTTCTTTTTCTGCGTGTAGGAGCGTGTTGTACAGTTTACACGCTACTTCAAGCTGGGTTTTCAACACCCTCGCCGTGGTCTTCGATGTGTACGCTCTGAACCTGTACGCTCTTACACGCACGCCGAATCTTCCCCCGCACCCGTATTTATGCCTTTGGGATCCCCGCTCTTCAAAGGCGAGGTTTTGGAAAACTTATAACACTTCGATAACTACCCAATTCGACTTGGGCTTTAGGTCTTGTACATCTTTTACCGCAAAGTCGTGCGCTCTTTCAACGACAACTGCTTTCATTATGTGTTACAGGCGAACGCAAAAAGTTTTACAAAGTTTGTTCATTAAGTATTTTCTTTACTTTTTCTTCGGAAATATTACCGCCTGTGAGCATCAAAACCACTTTTTTACCTGTTAATAATTGCTTGATCTTTAACGCCGCGGCGGTTGACGCAGCGCCCGCAAGCTCGGCAAGCTGTCCTGTGTTGAAAAGCAGAATCCTTACTGCGTGAAACATTTCGCTATCTTCAACAAGAACTATGTCATCAAGCGTTCCTCTTACTATCCTTAATGGAAATTGGTAAGCGCTTGCTGTTGCAAGACCCTCGGCTTCGGTTTTGACACCGCCAGTGTTTACGAGTTCTCCAGTTAACCAAGCCTTGTAGAAAGCCGGAGCGCCACTTGCTTGCACTCCTATCACTTTGATTTTAGAGTCGATCGTTTTGTAAACGATACACGCACCGCAAATCCCAGACCCTCCACCGATTGGGTTTATCACAACCTCCACTTCTGGCAACTCCTCGATCACTTCCCAGTGCATCGTGGCGACACCCGGATAAAGGAGCGGTTCGTTTATGCTGTGAATGTATAAGTTCGAGTTCTTTTCTGCAAGCTTCTTTGCGTATTCGTTGGCTTCATCAAAGTAGCGACCGTGAATCAAAACCTGTGCTCCGAGCGCCCTTGTCGCCTCTTGTTTTATTGCGGGAACGCCTTCTGGCATCACCACCTTTACGTCTACGCCAAACAGCGAGCCTGCGTACGCGATCGACTGTGCGTGGTTACCGGTTGAAGCGGTTACCACACCACGCTTTAAAGCTTCGTCAAGCTTTTTCACCATGAAGTAAACTCCGCCCCTTACCTTGAACGCCCTTGTTGGTTGCAAGTTTTCAAGCTTTAAGTAAGCGTCACACTCTAGCATTTTTGAAAGAGAGCGTGAGTAAATAAGCGGAGTTCGCTTCAAATATTTGTGTACGACCTGTTTTGCTTCAATTACATCCTTTAAAGTGGGAAATTCGTGTGCTGACAATTCACCTTTTAAAAACGGGCTTCGACTAAAGCTTTTTCAAAGAGGGGAATGCACACCAAGTTCTTTTTGCAGTTCTTTGTCGAAAGTTAATAACTGCGCTTTACGCCTTTTTGAGACGCTTAGCACGAGTTTGTCATTAAACCTTTCGAACGAAATGCGCTCTTTAACGATTCAAGTGCGCTCAAGACGTCTTCTTTTTCAACGGGCGCGTATTCAAACGACTCTAGCAAATCAACCACTTTTTCGTAAATGCTTTGCCCGTCCACTCCAAGTTTTGCAAGAACTGCGACGAACTCTTCGAGCACGACGCTAGGGATAACACACACTTCGATTGAATCTATAAGCGCACGTGCGGTTTTGTGATGCTCCGAATCTTGGATAGTGTCGTAAATCAGTGTGTTTGTGTCGAGCACGCACTCCATTCGATCGCTTCACTCCATGCTTTTTCTAGAACTTGATTGAGCTCGTCTTTACAAAAATTGGGGGTTAAGGGGCGGAAAGCCTCGCCTCTTTGAGGAGCGGGGATGGATAGCCCCCTTATATTTAAATATGAGTTCTTCTATTTTTCTCTTAGTGACGCTGATGACGCTCCTCCCGAGCTCGATTGAGGGCTTAATGGGACTGTGGGAGGAGCAACCAGTATCTCTCTTAAAGGGACTAGAGCTAGGCGATGAAAGTTCCCTATTCATGTGGGGGAGCTCTGGCGCCCCCTACTGCCCACCAAATGAGAGATGTATCCCCCGAATCGATGGTGGGAACGATGAACCCCTTGGGAGGGAACCCTCGCCCTTGAGAGGCGGGGAGACGTCAGCATTTCAATCATCCTGATTTGAAATATAAACATTTTACGGTAAGATGGTATAATACTAGTTTCGCGCTTGGTGAAATGTCGTAATGGCGCGCGTTTTCTTAAGGCTGTGTGATCGATTCCCTCGCGGATTTTGGAGTTCTGTTGATTTTTGTAAAACGTAATCTCGAAGCATTTGCGCAAACGTTTTCGCGAGCATCAAGGCTTTTTGGGATTTGTGAATTTCGGCTGAAATCTATGCGGCCTTAATAAGCAAAAATTTATACCTCTTTTTGTAATACTTAAAACGAAGTTGGAAATACAAGGTGTTGCTGATTTACCGCTACACGAGGGGCATGTGCCACGCTGGCTCATACCGATTATGCGCGCTCTTGCGCGCGCAATTATTGACGTAATGGTTCTTGAGCTTGGCCCACAAAAGTGTGTGCAAAGGTTTTCAAACCCTCTTTGGTTTCAGGCTTTCAACAACGCAATAGGAATGGACTGGGACTCTAGTGGCTCGACCACTGTGACCACGGCGATTCTTAAGTCTGTGGTCAACCCAAAAGAGCACGGTTTTGCGGTTGTAGGAGGAAAGGGTACGCAATCAAGGCGAATACCAGAAGAGCTTGAAGCGCTTTCTTCAACGTTGGATTTTGAGCCTTCGAAAATGATCAAAGTGAGCAAACTCGTCGCAAAGGTGGACACGACGCTTTTACAAGACGGGCACACGCTTTACCACCAAGCGGTTTTTGTCGCAAAGGGCATGTGGGGAGTGGTTCAACAGGGAATGGACGTTGTAAAGCGCTTTGCAAGAAGGTATCACTGGGTTGAAAGAGAAAACCTGAAGTTCAGCGTTGAACCGCACGAAGCGATTGCTGGAGTTAAGGGAAAAGCGATCAACGCGTTAGAGCAAAAGTGTGAAGGACTAAGAAAAGTTTTGGTAGACCTTGTGAACGAAGATCCAAAGAAAACGATCGCTCAGTATCAAACACTCGTGCACTCTGGCGGGCTTGATGTTTGGCTCAAACAAGCATCACTTGGCGGAGTTTCAAAAAGCAATAGGCTTGTGTACTATAGACCCGTCGACGTTGAAAAAGTCGAGCTCGTTTTGAAAAAGGTAAGAGACGCAAAGCCAGCGACGCTTGAAGAAGCGCTTCTTGCGGGTTTAGGACCTTCTAGCGCGCTTGCGCTTTACCTTATATCCGACTTGGTTTACTCCGAACCTCCTTCTTTCGAAGACCCTGTGACACTGCCTTACGACCCGTTTAAGTACGCTTTCACAGTTGGTGGAAAAGACGGCATTCCCTATCCGGTTGATCCAAGCGTGGCAAAGCAAGTACTCAGAGCGCTTGGCGAATTCATCGAGCGCGCAAAACTCGAAGCAAAGCAAAAGGAGCGCGCGCTCACAAGGCTCAAAGCGTTAGAACCTCATAGCGATTGATTCCCAGCCTTCCAAAAAGCCTCTTAAATCTTTTATCCAAGAAGAACACTTGGGCTGAGTCTTCAGGGCCACGAATAGCCCTGCCAATCGCCTGCTTTGTTGCGATCACCGCGTCTTCGAGCATCAGCTCCCAAGTGCTGATTCCTCTTTTTTGCTTTAGATACTGAGCCATCTCCTTGAACTCTTCGTCTTTGACGTTAGGGTAGGGCACGCCTAGTAGCAAGACTCTAGAAACCACACTTTTTCCTTTGTGCTTGAACTCAACGCCTTCAATCAGTTTGCCTCTTGCAACCGCTGTGATAAGGGTTGGTTCGCCCTTTTCACACCTTTGATTTACCACTTCTAAAACCTGAGCGATCGTCGTCCTCTGCGACTCACACACATTCGATGCGCCTTTGAACCACTCAACTTCTTCGTAGTTTTGGGTGACAAGTAGCGTTACACCATGATTTGCCACAAGCGACAACGCTCTTCTTATTGCCTCATCTCTTACGCTTTCTCTTTTTTCGTAGCTCATGTCTAGTTTTGTATCGAGAAAATACTTCACATTCTTTTCAAAAGGGTT
>Ga0074075_13919_pt1 | contig 39507 bp, 36 predicted proteins | sample YNPg_E_FD_63712 | JGI IMG/M metagenome (GOLD analysis project Ga0074075, IMG submission 63712) | Hot spring microbial communities from Beowulf Spring, Yellowstone National Park, Wyoming, USA - YNP_Beowulf Spring_E v2 (version 2) | ecosystem: Environmental > Aquatic > Thermal springs > Hot (42-90C)... | reverse complement strand
TTTATTAACTCTTCCTTGCGTAACGACATTTTTGTTCGCCTAAAGATATAGGTTAAACACATATATTTAAACACATATATAAAATTATTTTGTAGAACTAAAATTGCATCTAGATAATCGTCGGTGAGCGTGCAATTCAAAAGTGGAAGTTTTTATCTGGACACATGAAAAGAAGATATTTTCAAAATTTTAGTGATAGTGAATGAAGATTGTATAGATAAGCGTTCATGCGCGTTATCTCCAGTTGGTGTACATATACATAAATAGCTACAATAACTCGAAGGGTGTAAAGAGCGTTTTCCTTGGATGTTGTTGCAGAAGTTTCTTGTTAGATGCTTGAGATACTCAAAGAATCGACAGAGTTTATCCAAAGGTTTGGTCTACATGGTCTTTTGAAATCGGCTCGAACCACAGCCTCTCGGTACCGAGAACCGCGATACGGTTGAAGATGATAGGGTCATCAAGGCACCTTCTTTTGAGTATTCGAAGAACCTGAGTTTTTGTGATGTGCATGTGAGCAAAACCCCAATGGATTGTTTCGTGAAGCCGTCACCCGAACCCAAACAAAAGTTCTACCATCACACAACGAGTCAACCGCATCACTCACGTGGCTTTGGGTCGAAGCTCAGCTTCTATTCAACGAAGTCCATCATTCAATATTCGATTTTAGGACTCTAAAGGCAACCTAAAGTAGAGGTTTTTCTGAGTATTCAAAAGCATTGAGCAGAACTTCCAGTTGAACTCGAACTTTTGTTTCTTACAGATTTAAATTTTTGAAGAATATGAAACCATGTGCCCCACGGGGATCACTAAATCAAATCCATGAAGCCCCACCACTTTAAACCCTATCTGACACAATCACGCTTGAGCATAAGATTTTTAGTTCCGGTGCGGAACTTAGTTCCGGTGCGGAACTTGCTATTCGACCCAAGACCCAAGTCGTCAAGAAAAGAGCTCTTTGACAGGGAAAAACAGCTTGCTCGACCGCTCAATTGGCAAACCGTTAATCTTGGTGCTTGGCATAAGGCGAATCGGAAAATCTTTGCTACTTTTTAGAAAACTGGAAAGGCGTGTACATCGACCTTAGAGGTGTGAGAAACACCGCTGATCTTTACCGCAAAATCTCAGAGGGGCTTACAGGTTCTCTTACAAAACTAAGGGATGTGATAAAAGGAATAAGCGGAGTGAAAATCGCAGGTGTTGAAGTCACCCTGAAATGGAGAGGCGTTGATTCCATCAGTTTGCCGCGCCTAATCGAACAGCTTACGAAAAAGCAAACCGTGGTTTTCGTTCTTGATGAAATACAAGAGCTACGACCACCTCTTTCTTTCGAACTCAAGAACACGATAGCGTACGCTTACGACAACCTGCCAAACTGCACGTTCGTTCTGAGCGGCTCACAAATAGGTTTGCTCAAGGATTTTGTTGGGGTTGATAACCCAGAATCCCCGCTTTTCGGCAGGTACTACACCGAGGTTCGTGTTGAAAGGTTCACAAAAGAGCAATCACGCGAGTTTTTGCAAAGAGGCTTCGGTGAACTAAAGCAAAGTGTTGAGCGAAGTGTAATAGAAAAGGGTGTGGCGCTTTTTGACGGAATACCAGGCTGGCTTGTGCACTACGGCATGAGCTACGTCGAAAGAAAAAACTACGACGAAATCCTAGAAATCGCAATTAACACCGCAAGAAACGAGCTTTTAAAGCTAAACCAAAGGGAAAAACAAGTGGCAAAAGCGATCGCAAACGGCGCAAAAAGCTGGTCGAGCGTTAGAAAGCTAATTGAAGAAAAAAGCGGAGAAATAATTCCCAAATCGACGCTAACGCGTACGATTAAGGCATTGGAAAAACTGAGCATAATACAAGACTACCGTTTTCTTGACCCGGTGTATCAGTTGGCCGCAAAGCTACTTTAAGCTTTAACTGAAAGCGCTCGTAAAAGCTCGGACTTTCGATTTTGCGTTGTTCGAAGCTTTTAAAATTGTTCATGTTGCAAAAGCAAGGTTTATTTGTAAGAGTGGGCTACTCGTAACATGTCGACTAAGAATTGCCCAACGTGTGGCGTAAGTGTTCCAGAAAACGCCGCGTTTTGTCCAAATTGTGGAGCAAACCTCAGCTCTTTTCAACCGCAGACACCTCCTACATACCAAAGCCAAGCGCCTCCACAACCTCCCACACCACCTCAGCCACCCCAGAGACCCACTGGTGTGGTTGTGCTTGCGGTGCTTGAGGTGATCGGTGGGTTATACTCTATATTGGCTGGTGCTGCCGCAGGAACAATTTTGGGCGCGATAGCGCCTTTTCTTGCGGCTTTTGGCGCTTTGTTCATTGTGATAGGAATCATAAACCTCGTTTTGGCTTGGGGGCTTTACAACGGAAAGAGTTGGGCGCGAATCGTCGCGATGGTTTTTGCGGTGATAAGCCTTATTTCAATTCCGATTGGAACGATCATAGGAATCATCATACTTTACTATCTCACTAGGCCACACGTCAAGGCTTTCTTTGGTGCGACCTAGATTTTTCCAAGAACATACTTTGATGTGAGCTCATTTTTTTGGCGCGTCAAACTCAGCGGTAAGCATATAGTCCGCAAAGCCTCGAAAAGAAGGGTTTTTCCAAGCGGTGTTCGGCGAGTCTCTTTTTGGTTTTCTGAAACCTCCAAGGCAAGCGAAGTGCTGGTAGCCAATGCCTTCTTCTTTGAGTTTCGCCTCTAAAACCTCTGAGTTGTACTGCGGATTCGTTTTTGAACGAGGAAACCTCCTAATGTCCACAACGAGATTCACTTGGTTTAGTTTGAGTGGCTTTACGAATCAAAGGGTTGTAAAGAGTGTCCAATTGTGAAAAGCGTTTGCGCCACAAGCAAAATACGTAAAAGCTTTTTTAAGCTTTTAAAAACTAAGCTTATGACGGTTTACGTGATTTCTGGTCCGCCCGCTTCAGGAAAGTCAAGCGTTTCACAAAGAGTTGCTCAAAAAACCAATCCTTGCGCGCTGATATCCGGCGATTTGGTGCACCACATGATCTTTTTCAGAAACCCTCCTTGGGTTGACAAGGGGCAGTTTGAGCTCACTTGGAGGAACATCGCTTGCCTTGTAAGAAATTTCGTAACCTCTGGGTATAACGTCATTCTGGATTACGTTTGCTACCCACACGAAGCAAAGTGGCTCTGACATCCCTCCCCGCCTCTCAAGGGCAAGGGTCCCCCGAGGTCTCAAGGGTTACACCCCTTTACGGGTGCTACTCCGTTATGCAGTACTAAGAATGACAACGGTTTTTTCATTGTTGAAACTACAGTGCCGATAGCCTTCTTCAGGATGTTCAATGCACCGTTTAAGTCGCTGTGCAGTTTATGCCCCTTAGGGCAACCTTACTACTCCTCTTGGATGCCTATTGACTTCAACGTCGTGGTGAGCACAGTATCTCGATGTGTTATACTCAACAACTTCGTACACTTTCATACCGTACTCTTGAGCCTTTAATTCAATCGCGTTTACTAGCTTGCGATATGACCACAAGTTCACGGTGAACTTATTACCCTTCTCTTGGGCAATATTGTACGGGTAGCCCAAGTAGATGGTTGAAACTCCTTGGTCGTGAAGCTGCTTTAACAGATGGGAAGCTAAGTTTCTGTACAAGTGAAGGAGACGTCTGGTTAACTTCTTAAAGAGTTTCCTCTTCTCTCTATTGAGTTCTTCTTGAGCCTCATATTCACCTATGTTCCTTGCCTCGTCCGCTTGGGACTGTACTTCAGCTATCTTCTTTTGAAAGTAGAAGTAATCTTCCTTAGCCCTAACACCCTTGTATAGCAACCATGTCCCGTCATCTACTACAACGCTTGCTAAAACGTTGATGCCTAAGTCGATGGATGCTACCTTGATTTCCTTTGGTGCTTTAACTTGAATGGACTTCCTCTCTCCTCTCACAACCCACTTACTCTTCTTTCCCGTTCTAGTGACCTCAACACCTACCTCAACTGGGATTGAAGCATAGCAGGCGTTCTCAGTGTCGTCGTAGTATATTTCCAGCCTACCTTGTTTGCCGTACCATCTAAGCCTACCAACAAATTCAATTTCTAGACCGAAGTCCTTGAGGATGAGCTTGTGGTTCTGCTCATCCACAACATAACGGTCTTGTCTAATAACCAAGAGTAGCTTCCTCTTTTTTGTCTCTCTGTCTTTCCAGTAACGGGGTGGTGAAACGTGATTCATATGAGGTGGCAATTTCCCTTGTTTCTTCAGCTTAAGGAGTGAGAAGAACGATGACCAAGCCTCATTGTTCTTGTTGATTACTTGTTGTGCATTAACACCTAGTATGTCCTTGTACTTCTCATAGTACTTCTTACATGTACCTTGAAAGTCTACTTGGTGTTGTTGAAAGAATTGTTGTCTTCTCTCATAATTAACTTCGTTGAACAACTTGGCAGAGATGTTAGCTAATTTTCTTAACTTTCTTTCTTGGAAAACCGTTTGGGAGAAGTCTGACTACATTTGTCCTCGTGTTCTTATACTTGACTTCGTAGATGCCCTCCTCTGGTATTGCGGGAGAAATCGGCTCCCGCTCCTCATGCCCCATTAAGTTGACCAGAGGAAGGCATCTGAAAGATGAATAGACGTTTAGGCTTAAAAAATTTTACCCCGCCCCTAGAAGGGGGCGAAGCTTGTCGTCCGTTTTGTCAAGCGAGCTTGGTCAAGAGATAAAGTACGCGGTTTTAATGGCAAAAAAAGACTCTCTCATTAAAAGAGACTCACAAAGAGAGAACAAAATGGGTGAGCGTGTTCTTCAAGTTTACGAGGAGCTCAAACAAGTTGACGCAAAACACGTGATTTACACCGATGAGTTAACCATAGAGCAAGTGGCGAATGAGATTCTCACGCAAGAAAGATTCAAATTAAGTAGAGCGTAGCTCTTCCCAAATCTTTTTTGTGGAGCTTGTGCCAACCCTGAAGCTCATAGGGTGAGCGCTTCTTTTTGACGCATCAAGAAGTGTTTTGATCTGCTCCACGCTTCTAATCCCACCAGACACTTTGATTCCTATTTTCGGGTTGTAAACGCGCGAAAGACGCGATGAGTGCGACGGTTAGAAGGTTGAGCTCCAGTGGCATTCGAAAGCGATTGCGCAAACTGAGAATCTTCAAACCCTGTTGATGTCTTTATGAAGTCCGCTACCGCTTTGCATCACAATCTTGTAAAGCTCCCTCTTTTCTTCTAAAGTGGTGTACGCGTCTTCCACTATTACCTTGATCAAAGCGCCGTTTGAGTGAGCGGCTTTAACAAGCTCTCGAATGTCTTCCTCGACTTCTCTGAAAGCGTGAGATTTCACAAGCGCAATTGGCGCCACCACGTCAATCTCGTGCGCACCCTTTTTTGCGAGGTTTTCTACGCTAAAGCGCCTTAACTCTGTCGTGGAACAGCCCAAAGGAAAGTCCGCTACCACGCACGCTTTGAGCGCCAACCCCTCTTGCTTTATTGTGTTTAAAACGAAATCAAGGTAAACCGGGTTGACGCAAACTGCGTAGCAACCAAAAACGCTAGCTTCTTTAACGAGGTTTTTTATGTGTTCAAGCGCGGCGTAAGCCTTGAGCTGTGTGTGATCTACCAGTTTTATCAAATCTTTCATAATTTAGAAGTTTCGATGCCCAATTTTTGCGTTTCGCAACTTTTCGGTTTTAAAGACAAGTAGAATTTATATGAAAACTATAATTTCGATTATACATATGATGGTTATAGTCACTAGGCAGGAAGACTTGAACCGATGGAAAAACACTGGAAGCCGTGTGCTCGTTTATGGTAGGAGAAAAACCGGAAAGTCTTTTTTTGTGAAAAATTTTACGAGCTGGGACGAATACTTTTTTGTTAAAAGAGACGGAGGGATTCTCGATACACGACGCATGCAAGAGATAAGTTACGAATTTCTTAAAGAGTATATGCTAAGAAGTGAAGGAAAAAGGTTTGTCATCGACGAATTTCAAAGACTGCCCTCGGACTTTCTGGATTTTTTACACGCATATCACGAAACACTAAAAGTTACGCTGATAAGCTCAACGCTTTGGCTTTCGTCCAAGTTCTTAGGTAGAGGTTCTCCCCTTTTAGGAGTATTCGAGGAGTTTAGAATGGGGCTTATAGACGAAAGAGACGTTCTCAGATTCCTTTTTGAAAGAGAAAAAGGAAGCGAAGTGGTCGAAAAAGCGGTGTATATGAGGGAACCTTGGATAATTCCAATGGTCAACGGTGAAATGCGCGATGAAATAAGCAGGATAATCTCGGAACAAAAGAACACTTTCGCAAGCCTAATAGGAGAAATATTTTCAGAAGAAGACAGACTGCTTAAGGAAAGCTATATGGCTGTGCTCACAGCGGTTTCCACAGGAAAAGTGAAATCTACAGAAATATCTTCGTATTTGTTTTCACGAAAGCTCATAAAGAGGGACGACCCGAGCACAATACAAAGCTACTTAAAAATTCTTGAGCAAATGGGTTTGATTGAGAAGGTTCACGTGATCAATAGAAGGTACAAGCAGTTTAAGGTTTCTTCGCCTGTGCTAGACCTTTACTTCTATCTTGAGGGAAAATACGGTTTTTCGGAGTTGGAAGTTCCACAAAGCGAGATAAGAAAGGTGGTTGACGAAAAAACGCCGCGCTATGTCGAAGATTTCATAAGAACACTGCTTTCAAAGTTGTACGGCGAAAAAGCGGGTAAAATTGTTGAAAAAGATTATGAAATAGACATCGTGCTTTCGTCGTTTAGAAGCACAAAGCTTGTGGGCGAAGTCAAATGGAAAAGTTTTGTTGGAAAACACGAAATTCGAAGAGTTGAAGAGGTTTTGGAAAGATTTAATTGCGAAAGAGTGCTTGTAGTACCTGATTTTTCTGCTCTAGAAAGGGAACCCAAAAACATTCGCGTGCTTGACAGCTCAAGCTTAAGGGATTTACTCTTAAGACTCGCTACTCTTTAAAGCGTAGGCTAGTTTAATTTTCAATCGCACACTTTGAATTGGCAAATGTTTAATAAAAACCCTTGCGATTCAATAAAAAATGTCGGCGAGTGTTTTAAAACAGTACATCGAAGCAAGCCTTGGAAAAAAAAGACTCACACTTTTTTTGAAACGCGCGACGCTCTTAAACGTTTTTACAGGAGAGCTTTACGAAGCTTCGATAGGCGTGTACAAGGACAGAATAGTTTACGTGGGTAGCGCAGAAAGAGAAGCTGAGCGCACGCTGGACGCTAGCTCTTTTGTGGCAGTACCAGGCTTTATCGACACCCATATGCACATCGAAAGCACAATGCTTACGCCCTTTAGGTTTGCGCAAGCGGTTTTACCACACGGCACAACCTCGGTTTACGCAGACCCCCACGAAATCGCAAACGTACTCGGAAAAGAAGGCGTAAAGATGATGGCTGAAAACGCGCGCTTTCTTCCGCTTAGATTCAACTTCTACTGTCCGACGTGTGTTCCTGAGTCAAACGCGGTGACCGCAGGGGCGGAGCTCAAACCAGAAGACATAAAAGAGCTACTCGACTCATCGCTTGCTTGCGCACTCGGTGAAGTGATGGACTATCCAGCGGTGCTTTCAACGGAACAAAAGATGCTAGAGATTTTAAAGCTTGCGCGCGAAACGCCTCTTGTTGTGGACGGCCACTCTCCTCTTCTTTCTGTGGACGAGCTCAACGCGTATGTGACCGCGGGTCCTGAAGCAGACCACGAAAACTTCACAACTGAAAGCGCTCTACAAAAGCTCAGGCTTGGAATGTTTGTGAAGCTTCGTGGACCTGAAATCCTTGACGTGCCAAGATTCGTTTCTATGATCAAATCGCTAAAAAGCGCCCCGAACATCTTGTTTTGCACAGACGATTTGATGCCGGACACGCTTTACGAAAAGGGCCACCTCGACTATATCTGTCGTAGTTTCGTGGAGCACGGACTAGACCCTGTAGAAGCGGTGCGTAGCGTGACGCTAAGAGCGGCGCAGCACATGAGAAATCACGAAATTGGAGCGATTTCTCCTGGAAGGCTTGCGGACATCGTGTTACTAAGAAGCCTTGAGCACTTTGAGGTGGACAGCGTTATCGTGGACGGTGAGCTTGTAGTGCACAAACGCGCTTTTGTGCGTGAGCTTCCGAAAAAGCAGTTCGAAAAAAGCGCGCAAAAAAGCGTAAAGCTCAGAGAGCTAAAGGAAGACGATTTCGAAGTAAAGCCGCCAGTAAAAGACGGGCAAATTGTGGTTCGCACTATCGAGTTTGGAAGTGGCGGCTCGGACGCTGGAATGGGTTACTTGAACACGATCGTAACAAGCTTTGGACGCGCCAGCTTGCGAGTAAAGCAAGGCGAAATAATTTTGGACGATAGCGTTGCTTACGCGTTCGTGTTTGAGCGCCACGGAAAAGGCGGAGGAAGCTCTTACGGCTTTGTCAAGCTATTGAAAGAAGGCGCGCTCGCAACAACCGTTTCACACGACTCTCACAACCTTGTGGTCGTTGGAAAGAACAAAAAAGACATGGTAAACGCGGCAAACGCGCTCATTCGTTGTGGAGGTGGGTTTGCCGCATCAAAGGGCGGGGAGCTACTTGCGCTTCTTGAGCTTCCGATTGCGGGTTTAATGTCAGAAGAAAGCGTTGAGCTTGTCGCCAAAAAAATGAAAGGTTTGAGACGCGCGTTTCTCGAACTGGGAGCGCCAGACCACCCTTATATGCCTTTGATCTCGATGCTCTCTCTTTCTGTGATACCTCACGCAAGGATCACGAACAAGGGTGTTTACGACGTTGACCGTCAAAGCTTTGTCGACCCAATAATCGAAGTGAGGGAGGAGTGATTTGCACCCTTCATCCATTTTGATTCGCGGTGCGACGGTTGTCACGATGGACGAAAAAAGAAGAATAATAAAAAACGGTTGTGTGTTCATCGAGCACGGAAGGATTCAACATGTTGGAAGAGAGGACGAAGTCAGGGAGAAAGCGGATCTTGAAATACACGCAAAGAGTATGGTGGCACTTCCCGGTCTTATCGACTGCCACGTTCACTTGGCGCAGGCGATTCTAAGGGGTGTTGCGGAAGACCTTCCTTTGATCGAGTGGCTCACGAAAAAAATTTGGCCGTTACAAGGAAGCTACACAAAGGAAGAAGGTGTGGCTAGCGCAAAGCTCTGCATGCTAGAGATGATAAAAAGCGGCACCACCACTTTCTTGGAATCTGGCTTGCACCCTCGGTACGGAATCGACGAAATCGCGCAAGTTGCGGTGCACTCCGGGTTGCGCGCGTTTCTCTCAAGGATGATCATGGAGGGCTCAGGATACGCCTCTCAAAGCGGGACGCTTCACCCTGGGCTTGTTGAAAGCGGTGAGCAAAGCTTTTCCGATGCGCTTCGGCTTCACAAAAAGTGGGACGGACGTGAAGGAGGTAGAATCAAGTTTTGGTTTGCTCTTCGCTCGCTTGGTGCGGTGACTAAGAGCGTGATCGAGCAAACGTGTAGCGCGGCAAGAGAGCTTTCAAGCGGTGTGACGATGCACCTTGCAGAAGTGAAAGAAGATGTGGAGTACTCGAAAAAGCAGTTCGGTGTAACACCACTAGAGTTCGTGAAAAGCGCGGGAATGCTACAAACAAGAAGCGTTTTTGCGCACATGGTTTGGCTTGAAAACCACGAAATCGAAGCGCTTTCAAAAAGCGCATCAAGCGTTGCGCACTGCCCTTCTTCAAACTGCAAACTCGGTTCTGGAGTTGCGAAAACGTACGAAATGACACGCGCTCGCGTGAACGTCGCGCTGGGAACGGACGGCGCACCTTGTAACAACAGCCACGACCTGTTTCGAGAAATGCGCCTTACCTCCTTTTTACAAAGGGCAAGGCTTTTAGACCCGACTGTTATGGGCGCGCAAACCGTTTTGGAAATGGCGACGATCAACGGCGCAAGGGCGCTTGGAATCGATCACGAAGTCGGCTCTTTGGAAAAGGGAAAGAAAGCGGACTTGATTCTTGTGGATTTGTCAAAGCCACACACAACTCCATCGCCAGACATCGCCGCGACACTCGTTTACTCTGCAAGCGGTTGCGACGTGGACACTGTGATCGTCGACGGCAAGCTTTTGATGCAAAACAGAAGAGTGCTCACGATCGACGAGGAGCAAGTTTTAAAACAAGCAAATGAAGCGCTTTTGCGCGTTTTTGGATAGGATTTAAAAATGTTTGGGAGAAACAAAACTTGTGAAGGCTCTGGTCACAGGTTTTGAGGGCTGGCTTGGTAAGACCAATCCAGCGGGTGTCATCGCGAAATCTTTAGACGGCGCAAAAATCAACGACCTTGAAGTCGTTGGAAGAGAAATACCCGAAGACTTCACAAAAATACCCAGCGTGATAAAGCGCCTTATCGCCGAAGTTCAGCCTGAGATTTTTTTGGGGCTTGGCTGGGACTACACAAAAGGAATTAAGGTGGAAAGGATTGCGCTAAACGTGATGGACAGCGACTTTTGGGGCGAAATCAAACCGGACAACTACGGAAACACGCCGCACAACCAAAGGATTTTTGAGCGCGCGCCTCTTGCGTTGGAGTCCACGCTACCCGTCGACCAAATCGTGCAAACGCTAAAAAACTCGGGGATCTTCGCTTTTCCTTCTTACTTTGCGGGAACGCACTGCTGTAACACTGTGATGTACTCAGCGCTTTACTACTCAAGAAGGTCAAAAAGAATAGCGGGTTTTGTTCACATACCGCCAATTCCAGGAATGTTTGAAAACACACCCACGATGGAGCTAGAGCAAGAAAAAAGGCGATTGAGCTCGTGTTACAAGTTTGTCGCACGCACTTCAAATCCTGACGAAGCGACCGTTCTTCTCAAAGCCAACACCTTCTTCGTAAACTGGCTTACCTCTTACCACAGTGTGCTTCACTTTTCCTATAAGCTTCATTCCGTGGTACAACACGTTTTCTTTCGCTTTCGTGTGTAACTCTTCGCCCTTTACCACCCACTCCTCTTTCGGGTCGACTATCGCAAAATCGGCGTCAAGACCTACCATGATGTCTCCCTTTTTTGTTGCAAACCAAAGATTTTTGCGACGTTTGTGCTCAGCTTTTTTGCGAGCGCTGTATACGACAAACCAAGCCTTTGAGAAAGTGTAAAAAGAAGAGGAAAGCGTAGCTCAACGCCCACAACGCCAGGTGGCGCCTTCCAAATGTCTTCGTACCCTTGGTCCTTTTCGTGCTTTGCGTGAGGCGCGTGGTCGCTCACCACGATGTCCACGGTGTCGTCGAGCAAAGCGTCGAGCAAAGCGGAAACGTCTTGCTCATCTCTTGCTGGAGGGTTGAATTTGGCGTAAGGTCCAAACTTTTGCAACGCTTGCTTTGTGAAAAAAAGGTACTGCGGACAGGTTTCACAGCTCACCTTTACACCCTGCGACTTTGCCGCGCGAATCACCTCAAGCGCTTGTTTTGTGCTCACGTGAACGATGTGAATTTTTGCGTGAAGCTCTTTTGCAATTCTGATCACGTTTGAAACCGCTATCGCTTCCGCAAAAGCGGGTCTAGACTCAGCGTGCGCGAGCGCGTCGCGCCTTCCTTGCGACTGAAGTCGTTTTGTGAAAAGCTGGACGATTCCGTCATCCTCTGCGTGAAAGCTGTGAACGAGCCCTGTTTTTGAAACCGCTTCCATCGCTTCGTAAATTGCGCTCGTCGTCGTTGCGAGCGCCCCTGCGTACTCGGAAATTCTTTCGGCTGGTGGGGAAACGGTGTAGCTTTTGAAGGCTATTGCGCCAGCGCGTGCGAGCGCTTCGACTTCTTGAACGTTTTCGGATCCTGCGGCGCCGTAAAGCGCAAAGTCCACGTACGCCTTGGAGCTCACTATAGAAAGCTTTTCCGAAAAAAGATTCGCGTTTGTGACCACGGGTTTTGTGGTGGGCATGTCGAACACGCACGTCACGCCACCAGCCGCGGCGCTCTTTGTGCCACTTTCAAAGTCTTCTTTGTGAGTAAGCCCCGGGTCTCTAAAGTGAACGTGAGAGTCGATAAAACCTGGAAACACCAAAAGCCCGGATGCGTCTAGCGTTCGCTCGGCGTTTTCCGTGTCCAGTACACGAGAAATCCGTGCGATTTTTCCGTCAAGAACAAAAATGTGCGCTTCGAACACTCCTTGGCTACTCACAACTTTTCCAGATTTTATCACCAAGTCGTAAGTGACCATTTTGTTCACTTCTTTGGTGTAGCTTTTATTTTTATCATCGTGCGAATAACGCGTTTAGCGAGTGTAACTAGTTTTCAAGCGCGGAAGCTCTTTATCTTGCGGTTAAAACGCTCAAAAGTTTAAATCTGTTTGTGATCTTTTTCTTGTATGTCTGAAGAGCTTGTGGCAAACATGATTTCTAAGATGCAAAACCATGTGATCGTGATGGGTTACAAGTATCTTGGGATGTATGTGGTTGAGCGCTTAAAACAGTTGGCGCTTGACTTTGTGGTTCTTGTTCGTGATGAGTCCCAACTTCCTTCTTTGCACAAAGAAGGCATCCCAGCAATTGGCTCTCCTATCGCAAGATCTTACCAAGCGCTACTTAAGGCTGGTGTGGAAAGGGCTTCCGCGATAATTTGCACGTTTGACGACGACGGCGACAACCTTCTTGCGATTTTGAACGCAAAAAAGCTAAACCCTAAAATCAGGGCGATCACGATCGTAAACGACGAGGAGCTTTACGAAGCTGCGCTTTCTAGCGGCGCAGATGTAGTGGTAGCGCCCTTTGAGCTCACAGGCCAAATTCTTGCGATGTCCACCGTTTCTAAGGGCGTTTCCGCTGTTTTCGTGAAAGGAAGCATGAAGAACAAGTTCATAGCGGAGTTTCAGGTGAACAGAGAAGTGTCTATCAGGTTTGGTGAGCTTTGCAAAAGCGTTTCTGTGATTATGGTGCTCACCAAAAACGGCGAGTTACTCGCAAACCCACAAGACGACTATATCGTAAAAACCGGTGACGTGATATACGTTTTAGTGGATAGCTCAAACCTTGTTGAAGTTGAAACACGGCTTGTGGAACTTGGTGTGATCAATGGTTAAGCGCATTAAACCCTCCGAAAGGCTTACTGGAAAAATAAGAGACGTGCTCGACGTTCTGTTTTACGGTCCATTTGCGGTTTTAAAACACATCAAAATTCAGCTTGCGCTGATTGCGCTCATGTTTGCGTTCGGCACTTTCGTGTTCATGCACTTTCAGGATTTAGCACCTCTTGCCGCGTTCACCGCATCCGTTTCCACGATAACCACGATAGGAATCTACGCGCCAAACATCGTTAGCATGCCACCAGTTGAGCAAGTTATAATGGTGTTTATGTTTATCGTTAGCGTGGGCTTGGCCGCTTCTCTTGTGCAAAGCATCGTCACAACCGTCGTAAGTCGTGAGGTTTTAAAGGAGGAGCTTGTGATAAAGAAGGTCGGAAGGCTTGAGCGTCACATCATCGTTGCGGGTGAAGGTAGGCTTCTTATCGATGTGAGCAATTCACTCAAGAAGCTACACGTAGAGCACGTGATTTTGACGTCAGAAAAGGATTCCGTAAAAACTTTTATACATGGTGGCACTCTTGCGATTTACGGAAGGCCTGTGGACGCACAGCGAGCGCTAGAGCTTGCAAACGCCAAGCGCGCAAGCGTTTTGGTTTGCACGTTTGACGACGACGGCGACAACCTTCTTCTCGCGATGAACGCAAAAAAGCTAAACCCTAAAATCAAAATTTTGATAAGCGTCAAAGACAAAGCGCTTGCAAACTCTCTACAATCATCCGATTTTGACATGGTACTACCGGTTTTCGACATCACTTCACACGTGCTCGTTCAAGCGGCGCTTTCGCAAGATGTGGTCGGCGTTTTCCTTCGGAAAAACGACGAAACGCGTGAATATCCGTTGATTTTGGAGTTTGTCGTAAAAAGAAGCCAAAAGCTCGACAAAATGCACAACCGCACGATAATGGTGCTTTCAGACGGAAAGATTCTTGCAAATCCGTCGCAAAACGCACAAATCAAACAAGGAGACAGGCTTTATGTCTTTTCCGAGACGCTAAAAGAAGCTCAAGCGTTAAAGGCGTTTTTCGAAACACGCTAAGGAGGTATTTGCAGCATCACTGCAAGTAAGAGCACGCAAAGCATGAGCGCTATGTTCAAATACGAAAACGCTCGCGAAACTCTTCTAATACTTGAAAGCTTTGGGCTGAGTTGCTCTCTTTCGCTTTGGTTGGTTTGCATCAAGCGAACAAGCCTTGAAATTCTTCGCCCAAGGTAAACGTTGTTAAAGTAAATCGAAAAGATCATCACCAAAACTAGCACGCTTTTTAAAAGCAGAATTTTTGCAAAAATTCCAAAACCCAAACCTTTCAAGTACCACGTCGCGTTGTAAACACCCGTGACAACCAAAATGACCAAGGAAATGTCGACGATTTTGCCAAACCTTTTTGCGACGCGCACAACAACTTGGTTTCTCACGTCTTCTGGTGAGTCTTTTAGCGCTGGTAAAAGCGCAATCCACATAAAGAGCGAACCTCCGACAAATATCACCGCAAAAACCAAGTGTGCGTAAAGCGAAAGCAGTGGAAAGAGTGACACATTCGAAATTTGTGCACCGAGATATTTAAACCAGTTCGATCAGGCTGATTTGGTCTTGTATTCTCAAAAAGTAAAAAGGTGTGTGAGGTTTTACGCCGTAAACTAGGGTTGCGCCGTCAATCGAAGTCACGCGGATGTGCTTGTCAACGAAGTAGTAAACAGATTTGGTGAATGGTGAAGAAGAGGAGCCGTTGAACACAACCACGTCCCCATTCTCGCTTGCGCTTGACAAAACGGAGTAAAGCGCGGAAGAAAGCTTTTGCCGCTCATTTGAAAACCTTTGTTGAAGAATACACGTTGAAAAAGCGAGCATAACTTTACGAGAAGGCGCGTTTGCTCTCACCTCTTCTTTAGCGCTTTCTAGCTCTTTCACAAACTCGTCGACTGAATTGGGAATCGCGCTTGCAAGCTCATTTTTTGTGAAAGAGGGTGTAAAAATCCTCACCCTGCTTTTTACCACTTGCTCGGAAAACACTTTTTGGGCGTTCAACAAAATTCGCTCCATGTATTTGTCGAGATGGGACACGATGAGCGCCCCACCACCGTGCGCGACAAAGTTTGACAAAGCGGCCGCACTAAACACCGGTTTGAGCTCGTTTCTTACGTTTGACGAAAACTCGTAACCCACGCTACACCCAAACTCTAAAACACCGAACACCCTATCGAAATCGCGTATTCCGAGCGTGCACAAGTTTTGTGGTTTACGAACCACTTCAAATCGCTCAGGCAGTTTGAAGAAGTCGCTGAGTGGTGCGACCGAAAGCTTTGCGTCTTCTAGCGTAAAAAGAAACACTGGGTTTTCCACTCTTACGCCTCGAAGCTTTAGGATTTTTAGTCTTCTTAGCGCTCTACCTTTCACCGTTTCAAACTCGGTTTGAATCACGCCGTCTGATGCGTACTCCAAAGAAGAAAGCTCAACCCTTTCAGATACAAACACGACCTTTGCGCCAGCAACCGGTGTTGAGGCAAGGTGAACAAGCGCGGATTCGGTTTTGAGCGCTTCGTTTTGGGGTAAAATTCTTGCGAACGAGTCCCACGAGTCTACAATCACTAGAGAGTTTTCGTGCTTTAAAGCCTGCAAAAACTCTTCGACCAAAAGTTCAGGCTTGCCAAGCCTCACGTCTCTTATACTGGTTTCTGGTAAGCTTTGTTTGAGCCAAGGAAACTGTTTGTCTATGTTTTCTTCGGAAACGCGCGTTGAAATGTAGCTCACCACGCTCGGTTTGAGAACGAGCGCAATGGTGAACGCCAACGTGGTTTTTCCACTTCCTGGCGCCCCTTTTAAAAGAAGCGTCGTTCCTCCACTCTCGAAAAACTTGCGAAACAGCCCAAAAAACTGATTATCTACTTTATCAGTCATTAGCCACTGTTTGCGAAACGTCAAGGAGAAATTAAGCTTTTTGCTGGGCTTGACTGATATGGCAAAAAGTCACAAAAAATTTTCGCTTTCGAAATCTTGGTGAATAGGAGTTGCGTTTACACAGAAAAATTTCAAAAACTTTATAAATCATTGTACAAACACCACGATATGCGAACAAAAGGTATTAGTCGTGGAGCGATAATAGCAGCAATAATTGTGGTGGTCATCGTAATTGTTGGAGCTGCTATTGCTCTTACGCGCACTCCTTCGAAAACTTCGACCACCGCAACGAGCTTTTACACTACTACGACGACATCACAATCTTCTTCAACTTCCACCACCTTACCAAACACGCTTGTGATCGACGAAGCTTCAAGCCCTTCGACCAACGATCCAGGGGCTGTGATTGACAACAACGGTTTAGAGCTTGCGCAAAACACCGAGCTTCCTCTTATATTCTTCAACAAATCAAGCTATTCCCAGTTTGTGCCAGTGCTAGCCACAAACTGGAGCGAATCTCCAGACGGTTTGACTTACACCTTTACACTGAGAAAGGGTGTTTACTATAATAACGGTGACCCGTTTAACGCTTATGTGGTGTGGTGGAACATTTACAGGGATATGTACATAAATCAGCCAGCTGATTTTATCTTTTACACGTATTTTAACACATCTGGCGTCAGTGTGAGAGATTTGAACGAGTTTAACAATTCTAACAACGTGCCCACAAACTCAACTCTTCTTTCGATTATGCAAAATCCCCATAACAGCGTGACGGTGATAAACCCTTATGAAGTGCAGTTTCACTTGACCAATCCTTTTGTGGCTTTTCTGTACACGATAGGCACAGCTCCTTGGGTTTTTGTTGACCCTCATGTCGTCGAAGAGCACGGAGGTGTTGTGGCAAATCAGCCAAACTCTTGGATGTCTGTGAACGGAACTACCGTGGGCGATGGACCTTACATCTGTGCGCAGTACGTTCCAAACCAGTACGCAATTCTTGTGGCAAATCCAAACTACTGGGCGCAAAATCAGAGCACAAACTTCTTTACGGCGCCTCCACACATTGAAAAGGTTATCATTTACTATAAGACAGATGAGCTCACAAGAGTTTTGGATTTAGAATCTAATAAAGCGCAAGCTGCGATTATCACTTTTAACGACATTAAGAACGTTTTGGGCGCAGACAAGAATCTTTACATTCCTAACACAGGACTTTCTGGTTCGCTCGAATTTATCACGATTGACACGGAAAAACCACCGACGAACAACCTGCTTGTGAGAAGAGCGATTATTGCCGCAATAAACGTCACCCAAATTGAGCAAGAAGTTTACAACGGTTACGCGGTGCCTGTCGTTGGCCCAGAACCCCGAGGATTCTTTGGGTACAACGATTCCATACAACCTCCAGCGTACAACGTTACGCTCGCAAAACAGCTACTAAAACAGGCTGGCTACCCGAATGGTCAAGGCCTTCCACCGATCAATTTCGTATATCCGCAAAGCGCCTATCTTTCACTTGTTGCTCAAATTCTTGTACAGGATCTTGCGCAGATTGGGATCACTTTACAACCTCAGCAGGTTTCGTTCGACACCTGGTTAAGCCTTTCAACAGTTCCGGGCAATGCGTCTAACGCGCCAATCCTTGACTTTGGTTCTTGGACCTACTACCCTGACTTTAGCGCGTACGAGTTTATCGTGGATCAGCAGCTTGGCGCCTTCTTCTTTATGAACAATCAAACCATAAACCAGCTTATTTTGGAAAGCAACACTCAACTCAACTCCACGCTAAGAGCGGAAGAGATCTCCCAAATTACGCTATACGTTAAGCAAAACGCGGCGGTGATCTGGTTGGGTCAAGACGTCGACCTTTATGACACTGGAGGAGGATTTGGACCAGTGATATGGAACCGTTGTCTCACTGGCATGTGGTACAACACCGCGTTTAACGGCGTTCCGTTTAACTCTGTGTACTACGTGTGCACGCCAAGCTAGTGGTGATGAAATGGGTTTAGTGAGCTATGTCGCAAGAAGGCTGCTATCGCTAATACCAGTAGTTCTTGGTGTCACCTTTATAACATTTTTCATTTCGAGAGTGGTAGTACCAGATCCTGCAAGAGCTTGGGCTGGTTTTAGGGCCACCCCACAAGAGCTTCAAGCTCTTGAAGCGCGTTACCATCTTAACCAACCTCTTTATTTGCAGTACTTTTATTACATGAAGGGTCTTATAACGGGTGACTGGGGGATATCACCAACTACAGGTAGACCGGTGCTTTACGACATAAGGCTTTACTTTCCTGCCACTATAGAGCTAGCGCTTTCTTCGATAATAATCACGGTTATTCTCGGAATTCCGCTTGGCGTCATCGCCTCACTTTACCACAACCGCAAAGTGGACCACTCAATCCGCTTTCTGTATCTCACTGGCTTTTCATCTCCTCCGTTCTTTATCGCACTACTAATGCTGTTCTTGTTTGGTTACCTCTTTAAGCTGTTTCCAACTCAAGGGGAGCTTTCTCCGTTTCTTACACCACCCAAGACCATCACAGGAATGTACGTTTTGGATAGCTTACTCACTGGTAACTGGGTTGATTTCTGGGATTCTCTTAGACACCTTGTCATGCCTTCGATAGCGCTTTCTTTGACGTATTTTGGTATAGTCACAAGGCTCACAAGATCATCGATGCTCGAAATCCTTCAAAAGGAGTTCATAAGAGCGTGCTACGCAAAGGGTCTTAGCAAAAACAGCGTGGTGTACAAACACGCTTTGCGTAACGCGATGATCTCAACCACAACGATTCTTGGAGTTTTGCTCGGTTCTTTGCTAAGTGGGGCGATTGTGATCGAGACAATTTTTTCTTGGCCAGGAATTGGCTACTATGCTACACAGTCAATAGAAAATTTTGACTTTCCAGCGATTATGGGAATTACGCTACTTTTCACTTTGAGTGTGGTTTTTGCAAATCTACTTGCGGACATCGCATACGCTTTGCTAGACCCTAGAATTCGCGTTTGAGTGGTGGTTTTCGTGCTTGGTGTCAGAAGGTTATTAAAAGACGAAGAGCTAATGGTCACCTTGAAGATAATAAGCTCAAACCCGATGACGCTTTTGGGTCTTGCGATTTCACTCGTTTTCATAATAGGCGCTTTTGCAACGTGGGTAAGTGGAGACAGAATCTTACCTTATAATCCTTATACCCTCACAACGCAACTACTCAAACCCCCTTCTTTTTCTCATTTGCTTGGGACCGACGACCTAGGAAGAGACGTGTTGAGCAGAGTGATTGCCGCATCTCCGATTGACGCAATGGTCGCATTTTCCGTGGTTGGGCTTGCGCTCTTACTTGGACTTTTTACTGGTGTGATAGCTGGGTACATTGGGGGACTTTTGGAAGAGGTGGTGATGAGAATTACTGATATTTTTCTCGCATTTCCAGGGCTCGTTTTGGCTTTGGCGATATCCGCCGCGCTAGGCCCTAGCATTTTGCACAGCATTTACGCGCTTGCGCCAGTTTGGTGGCCCACGTACACGAGGCTTGCAAGAGGCGAAACGCTTTCGATAAAGTCTCAACAATTTATAGAAGGCGCAAGAGCAATTGGTCAAAAAGATAGGTATATCATTTTAAGACACGTAATTCCAAACATTCTACCCACGATGTTGGTTTACGCGACGATCGACCTTGGAAATGTGATTCTTGTGTTCTCCGTTCTAAGCTTTGTGGGTTTGGGCGCTCAACCGCCCACACCAGAGTGGGGGCTAATGGTGGTTCAGGGTGAGCAGTATCTAAATAGCGCACCTTGGGTGCCACTTTCCCCAGCTTTGGCAATCCTAATCGTGGCCATTGGGTTTAGCCTTCTTGGAGATGGTCTACGGGACGCGCTTGACCCGAGAATTAGGGGAAGCTTTGGGTGAAAAGAATGGACACACTTGTTTCTGTAAAAGCGCTTAAAGTGAGCTACAGGACTTATAGGGGACTAGTGAAAGCGCTTTCAGAAATTCACCTTGAAATACCAAAAGGCAAAATTGTGGCGCTAGTTGGGGAAAGCGGTTGTGGAAAAAGCACGCTTGGACTTAGCATAATCAGGCTTCTTCCACCAAACGCTCAAGTGAGTGGCGAAATATTTTTTGAAGGAAAGGACATTTTAAAGATGGAAGAAGACGAGTTTTCCAAAATAAGAGGAACTGGGATTTCCATGATTTTTCAAGAACCCATGAGCTCACTCGACCCTGTGTACACGGTGGGCAAACAGCTTATCGAAGCGCTTGAAGTAAGAGAGGGAAGGGCTCCGCCAAAAAAGGCTTACGGCGTGTTTAAAACCATTACGCAAAAACCAAGCTTGATCGTGAGGCTTTTTGGTGCAAGCGTGAATGTGAAAAGAGAGTACAACTACACACAAGAGATAATTGACGTTCTCAGAAGAGTCCAAATAAGCGACCCAGAAAGGGTGCTAAACAAGTATCCGCACGAACTATCGGGCGGAATGGCTCAAAGGGTGATGATAGCACAAGCGCTTCTTGAGAAGCCTAAGCTGCTTATCGCGGATGAGCCAACGTCAGCGCTTGATGTAACAAGCCAGGCACAAGTGCTTGAGCTGATGCGCAGCTTGAGAGACGAGCTTGGCTCTTCAATAATCTTTATAACACACGACCTTGCGGTTGCCGCGCAAATCGCAGACGAAATCGTTGTTATGTACGCAGGTGAAATCGTAGAGCGTGCGCAAACGCTTGAGCTCTTCAAAAACCCGCTTCATCCTTACACCCGAGGTTTGTTGGGTTCGTTTCCCAGATTTTACAGAGAAGATGGCGTGATACAAGAAGCGATTCAGGGAGATGTGCCAAACCTTTTGAATCCTCCGAGCGGGTGTAAGTTTCACCCACGCTGTAAATACGTGATGGAGGTTTGCAAGCAAAAAACGCCACAGCTTAAAGAAGTAAAGCCGCATCACGAAGTTTCTTGCTTTCTGAGTGGTTAAAATGGAACCTCTTTTAAAGGTGAAGGACCTCACAAAGTACTACCCAGTGAGGACAGGCTTTCGTTTAAAAAGAAGAAAACTTTGGGTAAGAGCAGTTGACCACGTAAGCTTAGAAATAGCGCACAACGAAACACTTGGACTAGTCGGCGAGTCGGGTTCGGGAAAAACCACACTAGGTAGAACGATTCTTTTACTCGAAAAACCGACGAGTGGTCAAATAGTGTTTCAACACTTGGAGCTCACCAAATTACCTTCTCACAAGCTTCGTGAACTAAGAAAAAAGATGCAGATTGTGTTTCAAAATCCCTCATCGTCGCTAGACCCAAGACAAAGAGTAAAGGACATACTTTGTGAACCACTGAAAACACTCGGTGGCTTTGAAACACAAGAGCTAAAAGTGCGAGTTAGCGATGCGATCCGATCAGTTGGGCTATCAGAAGAGTTTCTCAACAGATTTCCTCACGAGTTGTCTGGTGGTCAAAAACAGCGCGTTGCGATAGCGCGTGCGCTCATTCTTGAACCCTCTTTCGTGGTGCTCGATGAGCCAACGTCCGCGCTCGATTCTTCCGTCCAGATTCAGATTTTGAATCTTTTGCGTGAGCTACAAGAAAAAGAAACTCAGCTATCTATTTATCACCCATAATATCAGCGTTGTAAGATACATGGCAAATAGAATAGCAGTGATGTACGCAGGAAAAGTGGTCGAGGTGGGAAAGGCGAAAAGCGTGTTACAAAAACCACTTCATCCGTACACTTCGGCGCTTATCGCTTCCGTTCCCGAGCCTGACCCAGAAAAAAAGATCAGCGCAAAGCCACTCAAAGGCGAAGTTCCTAGTATGGTAAACCCACCCACTGGTTGCAGGTTTCATCCACGTTGCCCGTTTGCGCAACGCGTGTGTGCGGAAAAAGAGCCTGAGCTAAGGATTGTTCAAGACGGTCGCTTGGTCGCTTGCCACTTTGCTTAAAGCGCGTATCGGACAAACTCGTTTTCACACGGATTTCCTTTCGCAATCCACGCTTCTTTCCTTTCTGGAATGTAAATCATGCCATCAAGCGTCCTACTTCTTTTTTCTTTAGGGCGTTTTGTGTCAACGTGACGGCATATTCCATAAGGGTGGCCTTCGTGGTCTCTTAGCACGTTTTTAAGATATTCGAAATCGATAAACTTTGCGCTACGTAGAAGTTGTCCCATTCTTTCGCAGCGCAGGTTGCTGTTTTTGTAGTATTCACCGCTTGTTCTTTCCTGGTATCCTTCAACTGGACAAAGGTAGTGATTTGCGTGGTAAACAAAGCTTTGTGATTTCATCACTTGAACGCCACTTGGAGAAGCTTCGACGTTCGCAATTTCGTAAGGAGTTCCCATCATAAAGTTCAAAGAGTACGCTCTTTTTGCGCGTGCTATAGCGTTTATTGCGTCTTCAAGGCTTTTTTGATTCAAAACTTCTCTTGCTACGCAAAGCATTGGCACGCCCACTCTTGGAGAGCTAAAGTTCAAAGCGTTGATACAAAGCGCAAGTCCGTAAGAGTTTATTCCCATCATGGCTGGCGCTCCAGCATAGGTGTAAGTGATGAAATCGGGCGCACTCTTACGCGTGTGTTTGATTAGCACCACGCATTCTCCATCAAGCCAAGGCTCAACACCTTCGTCGTTGTTCTGACCGACATAGCTTAAGCGTTCACTCGTCACCAAAGAGTGAACCGCAAAAGAGGTGCAAAGTTTTGAAAGTTTAGGGTAAAACACTTCGTTAAAAGCGGCTATAACCAATATGTGATCCAAACTGAGCTCCGCCCCTTTTGCTATTCCGTTTAGCTCTTCGTAAATTTCTTCCGAGTATTCTCTAATCGGGTTTGCAAAGAGTGACGCTTCTCTTAAAACACTATCCTTGTCGAATCCGAGATGCTTAGCGTAGTACTCAAAATGCGATTCAAGTAGCCTTGAAATCAAACTCTTGTGCGCTTCTCCGTAGGCAAATCCACGTTCAAAATCACCACCTTTTACCTCTAAAACTTCGTACAAAGAATTTTTAGAGATTTGTGTCATACACACGATATCAGTAAGAGCTTTAAAAATCTTCTAAGCGCTTTAAACCACACCTTCTTCGCTCAGCTTCTTTAAAAGCAAGTGAAAGTAAATCATTCCTCTGTACGAACCCCACTTAGAGGTTAACTTGTTCACTTCTTCGTAACTCAGCTTACGCTCTGTTCCTAGCCACGAACCAAGGTTTTTTGCCGCGCCAACGTCGTCTGCGGGAAAAACTTCTAGCCTTCCAAGGCCACGTAACAAGGCGTATTCCGCAGACCATCTTCCGATACCAGGAATTGCGTCTAGCGCCTTGAACGCTTGTTCGTTTCCCATTTTTTCAAAGCTTTCGTCGTCTAGCTCACCCTTTAAATAAAAGCTTGCAAGCTCTCGGATCACAACGGATTTTCTAAAGCTAAACCCAAGCTCCCTAATCGAAGAAATCGGGGCGCTCACGATTCTAGAAGGGTCGGCAAAGGAGTGGCTTGATGAGCCGTCGAAGCTCTTTCCAAACCTTCTGGAAAGCCTTGAAAGAAGCGTGAGCCCCACTTCGAGCGAAACCTGCTGGCATGCGACCGCGTTCACAAGCGCTTCAAAAAGTGTGGAAAAGCGCGGAGGCTTTAAACCCATGAATTTCCGAACGAGCGGAAACACTTGTTCGTCGCCTTTCACCAAATCGTAAAAACGAGAAAGCTCAACGTAAACGCCCAAGAGCTTTTGAACCCTCTTTTCCACCTTAACTTCAAGCTCTTGCACAGGCTCTTTTGAGAGAGCCCTGACAAAAAGTTTTGGCTCTTCGTTAGAGCCTTTTTGCGTGACTTCTAGTAAAACCGCTTTTCCGTCTATGAGCTCAATCCTGCTAAAAACTTCCCTTTTGAAAGAGTCGACTTCGTTTGCCACACTTCTTTTGAGCGCCCAAACTGTGTACTTTAGACTAAAGGGGGGAATGGGTGATATTTCTAATGACTTTTCCAATTCCTTAGCAAAATCACGCTCGTATGTTTAAGGCTTTAGCACGTTGAACTAAGGTAGCTTGACATGAGACAGAGCGGCGAAATAGTAGAGCGCTTGAATCACAAAGTACTGAAACTCTTGGTCGCTTGCGATTATGTCCGTTCCAAACACACCCGTGTGTATCACGCTTCCTTGTAAGTATTTGTGCTCGTAAATCGCGACAACCCAGCCTTTGTGGTGTAGATTGGTGAGCCGCCAGTAAGCGATTATCCAGTCGGTTGTGTTTGTCACAATGTTTTCCTCGTGTGGCTGGTACGAAGTGAAAAGCGGTTGCGAAAACCTTTGCCTTAAAGCTTCGCTTAAGGGATGCGTTGTGTTTGCCACCGCGCCTTGTATCGAATAACCCTGAGTGAAGCCTGTAGTTACTGCCCACCCAGTTTGTGTTTTCATCGTACCACCTTGCGTAAGGTCCTCTCCACGCCGCGGTTTCATTAAAAACCCAGCCGTGACCCTTGATCAGCGTCACCTTTTTTGTGGCTGGGTTGTAGGAAACCTCAGCAAGTTACAGGCGCTCAAAAAGAGAATATGCCCACCGCTTGCGACGAAGCGCTTGTACGCGAAGTACTCTTTTTGCGTGACGTACTCTGTAAAACCCAAAATGATCACGTCAAACCTTCTTAAACCCTTTGAATCAAAAAGCGCACCATTGTTCACGTCTATATCGCTCAAAATCCAAGTGTTGTTGCCTAGCACAATCCCCGCTTTCCTTGTCTGAAGTGATAAAAGAGTACAATCCGTAGCTATAACCCCAGCCATCGACAAGCGTTTAAAAGGTTTAAATCGGTTTTTATTAACACACCAGGCGGAGTTTTCGCGTACTTTGAGTAAAAAGTGTAAAACGAGGAGTAAGCGGTTGTCGTGAAAACTGGTTTTATAACCGCGATTTTTATGTGGTGACACGAATGTGGACAGCAGCCGACTTTTTCGGGAGTTGCTACGCACTCTGCGATCGCAAAACGCGAAGAAAGCACACCGCTTGCTTCAAGCGCGAAAAACTTTGCGCTACAAAAAAAGCGTGAAAAACAGGATAAGCGTAGCTCGCAATTCGTGTTCAATTGTTTTTAATTAACCTTTCCTAAACCGTATGAGAGTGGGAATTATCGCAAGCGTGTTTATAAGAGCAAGAAGCAGGAAAACCTTTCTCATTGCAACCGAAAAGACTTCAAGGTTTACTCCCCCTTTTACAGGAAGTCCCGCAAAAAGAGCCTGTAAAACAGCCTGAGGTATTGAAAGCGCCATCGTCACAAAGATAACGCTCACGCTGAGTAACGAGCCTACGTTGAAAAGAAGCGAAAGCATGCCAGATGCGACACCTCTTCTTACTGGGGGAACCGAGTTCATCACGCTCGCGATATTCGGTGCGACGAACATCCCCCCTCCGACCCCTGAAAGCACCATCGCAACCACAAGCTCATCGTACGACGCGTGTTCTGGTAAGAAAGAAAACAGAAAAAGCCCCAAAGAAGCGACGATGACACCAGCGCTCACAAAAACGCGAGCGCCGTATCTATCGGAAAGCGCACCGCTCAAAGGCCCTGCTGCCACAAAAGCGAGCGAAAAAGGAATGAGCTCAATTCCCGCTTGTAGAGGTGAGTAAAGAAGCGCGCCCTGTAGGTAAAGCGAAAGGATAAGAAGCAGGCCTCCACGCGCGATCGCGTTAAGAAGGTTTGAAATCGTGCCACCCGCAAACTCCCTGATTTTAAACAGTTTTAAGTCGAGCATCGGAAATTTAACACGCGTTTCAACAAAAAGAAAACCAAAACAAGGCTCAAACCGAGTAGCATAAGAACAAAGTGAAAAATGGTGTAGCCTTCGAACGCGCCCAAGGTGGAGCCCAAAAGAAACAGCGTAAGACCAGGCGCAAAAAGCGCATTTCCCAAATAGTCCACGCTTTCTTTTGTTTGTGGCTCGCTGAGCTCCCTGAGTCTTAAGTGAGCCCAAGTTGTCGCAAAAACTCCCACTGGTACGTTTATCCAAAAAATTGAGCGCCACCCCAAAGCGGACGTAAGAAGCCCTCCTGCGACAAGAGCGATCACCGAGCCCGCAATTCCCACCACTTGGTTTGTTCCTATCGCTTTACCTCTTTCGTTTGCTGGAAACGCGTCCGTGAGAATCGCGTTGTTGTTTGCGAAAATGAGCGCGCCACCTAACCCCTGAACCATTCTGAACAACACGAGCGACAAACCGCTCCAAGACACGCTACACAAAGCGGAACCAGCGGTGAATGTGGCAAAACCGAGCTTGTAAAGCCTCACCCTTCCGAAGATGTCGCCGAGCCTACCAAGCGTAAGTAGCATCGTCGCAGAAACGATGCTATAACCCATCACAATCCAAACTGCGTCGAACGCGTTTGTGTTTGGCAACTCACGCACAATCACGGGTAGCGAAATCACCACGATGTTTGAGTCGAGAAACGCCATAAAAGCCGCAATCGTGGTGTTCACAAGAACCATGTGTTTGTAAAGCAATTCGCAAGAGTTTTGTGGTAAACAAATATAAGATGATAACTCTTAGCGCGATAGTGCGTCGAAAAGTTCGGAAGCTTTTTAGGTTTCTTACCGATTAACCCTTGACGAGTTTTCCACGCTTTACCACGAATTTCGCTTTTGACAAATCTCTGATTTGCGTGGTCGGGTCGCCGTCGATCACCACGATGTCCGCGACTTCGCCCTTTGCTATAACACCCGTTTTAGCACCCAGCTTTCTTATGTTGGACGTGGCCGCTCGAAGCGCTTCTATCTCTTTAAGAGCTCCAATCTCAACCAAAAGAATTGGCTCGGTGTAGTTTTTGCCGACGTCTATTTCCAAGCCCGATTCAAAACCCAAGTCCGTTCCCGCAAGGATGGTTATCCCAAACCTTTTTGCGGTGTCGATCACTTTGGGCACGTTCTCTCTTATTTGCGCTATTTTCTCAAGTCCCCACTCACTCACGCCGATTTGCTTACCGTGCTTGTAAATGAGCTCTTGTATCGAAAGCGTTGGCGTGAGCGCGACACCCTTTTCGGCCATCATCTTTAGCGTTTGTTCACTCAGTAACGAGCCGTGTTCGATGGATTTCACACCAGCCCCAACCGCAATCCTAGCACCTTCGTCGCCGTGTGCGTGCGCCGCCACATACGTTCCCACTTTTTTGGCTTCGTGCACAATGGCCGAAATCTCTTCGTGAGTGAACTGAGGCCACTCAGGTCTATCCCTTTGTGATAGCACGCCACCCGTTGCCATAATCTTGATAAAGTCAGAGCCTTCTCTTAGAACACGCCTTGCCGCTTGAATGCAACTTTCCTTTCCGTCGCAGATTTGCGCAAATCCCAGGTATTCGTTCCATTCAAGTGGAATTGTGTGCAAAAACTCGCCGTGTCCAAATGTTTGAGAAAGCGGTCGACCAGCGGCTATGATATTAGGTCCCTTTATCCAACCTTCTTTCACCGCTTGCCTTAGCGGTATTGCATTGGGTTCACCGCAGTCTCGCACCGTAGTGAAACCAGCTTCGACGATTTTAGATGCCCAAGTGGTCGCCCTGAGAAGTCTTACTTTTGAGTCTTCGACAAGAGTTGCTTTTACCAAGTCTCCTCCTTTTGAGCCTCCAAAGTGAAAGTGCGCGTCGACCATTCCTGGCATCACGAAAAGGTCTCTTGCGTCGATTTCGATATCGGCGCGGACATCAAGTGTGCCAACTTCTTTGATAAGCTCGCCTTCGATCAAAATGTCGCGCTTGCCTAACACGTCAAACCCGTCAAACACCGTGCCACCGCGAATGAGAGTGCGCATAACTTAACCCCGTGTTGCTGTTTATAAACTTTCAAGGCTCGCAGGCTTCACTACTATGGAAGCCAAACGGCGAAATCATGAAACGCGGTGTACCACTTGACGCTTGTTATCACCACGAACAATCTGTCAGAAGTTTTTACTTATAAGCGTTAGAGCGCTATCGGTACACCGCTTTAAAACGCTTAAATAGTAAATTGAAATAACATTCGAAGAGCTTGAACAAATTGTGTATCACAACCGGTGAAAGAAATGAGCGTTAAGGAAGAGATCGTGAATCACATTATAGCCAAGCTTCTTGAAGAAGTGGGAAAAGAATTAGGACTTGTGTGCAAAGCTGAGCGCACGCTTTCTGGTAAAAGGCCAGATATAAGGTGCTTCTTTAATGGTTTACGAATTGGAATTGAGTCGTCATACAACGGAAAAGACGCTGAGAATGACGCAAGAGACAGGTTGAATCAAGGATTGGTTGACGTGGCCATTGCTTTATGGATAAAAGAAGATTTCGGAAATTTGACTGAAAGTGAGGTAGAAGACAGAGTCAAGCGCGCAAAGTTTGATGTAAAAGTCCTTATTCCATTTAAAACGCCTAGGGCGGTCACAGATTCTTTGAAGAACAAGCTCGGCGTCGTTTCTGTGACCACTTCCGATTGGATAACCGATGTGGATTTGCTTTCTTTAAAGACCATTATTCAAGACCTTCCTAGAGAGCTAATGACCGAAACAGAAGCTGAAGAGTACATAGAAAGAGTGAGCTCTGTGCTAAAGGACTTTTCACAGATGGTGGACGACGAAATAGCCGAATTGCTTTATAACTCGCTTTGGAGGCTTTACGGGATGCAAACCGTAAAAGACAGGGAAATAATCGCCACGCAAGCAGGTCTTCTTATAATTTTGGCATGTGCGTTCCACGAACATCTGCGAAACTTAAATCCAAAGTTGCCACGCTTGGACGATTTGATGGCGCACAACCACTCCTCGCTTCTTGCGATTAGAATCGCGATGCAGGATATGAAAAAATTGACTATCAGCTAATCNCAAAAACACAAGAGAAATTGTTTCAATACTTCCACCAAAATTCAACCTTATCGTGCAGTTTTTGCTTGACGAGGGAATAAAACTTGCGCAAAACAACGTTCTACTAAGTAGGGACATTGCTGGTAGAATTTTTCACAGGGTTTCAGGTGATATAACTCAGAGAAAGGGTTTTGCCACTTACTACACCCAAATTCCTGCGGCGATGCTTCTTGCAGGCTTGTGCGCTTATACACTTTTTGACAATCCAAACTTTGTGGAGATGGGGGAAAAAGAGGTACAAAGTTTGCTAAAAAGAATTAGTGAGGTAAAAATAGCAGATTTTGCGTGCGGAAGTGGCACTCTTCTTACATCCGCGTATCAGTGGCTGATGAGGTTTGTGAACACAATCGTGTACTACTGCGGAGTAAAGCAAGACACAAAAAGTGTGGCAAGAAGCATTCTCGAAAACGTGTACGGCATTGACGCGTTAAAGTACGCCGCACAAATCACCGCGATAAACTTGGCGCTTCTTGCGCCAGACGTAAAAAGGCAAAACATAAGAGCGGATTACCTTGGTGTGAAGCCTGAAAACGCTAAAAAAGAGGTTGTGTGGCTCGGTAGCTTGGAGCTACTCAACGACCACAAAAGGTTTGTAACACTCCTAGACTTTATCGAAAAAAGAAAGAAAGCGGAATTAGCGTCACTGGCGAAGTGAAGTTTGAGCTACCCGACGAGTTCGATTTGATTCTTATGAATCCGCCATTTACAAGGGCAACGGGAAGAGTGGGCAAAGAGTTTAAGGGAAAGGAAAAAGGGCTTTTTGGTTTTATCGCGGACGAAAGCGTAAGGCGAAAACTCAAAAACAAGCTCGATGCCATAAGAGAAAAAGCCAACAAAGATTTGCGCGAAATGCTCAAGCCGCAACACAAACTATCAATTGGGCAGGCCGGTGAAGGAGCGCTTTTTCTTTACTTGGCGTACAAATACGTAAAACAAGGAGGCGTGATAGGCTTCGTTCTTCCAAAGTCTCTGCTTTCTGGTGTTTCTTGGTTTCTTTTACGAGCTTTACTTGTTAAGAAATTTCACTTGATGTACGTGATAACAAGCAGCGAAAAAAACGAATACAACTTTTCAGAAAGCACGAACATGAGCGAGTGCCTGATAGTCGCAAAAAGGGTGGAAGAGCACAACGAAAACGAAACAACGCTTTTTGTAAACCTTCTAAAGAAGCCAAAAAGCGCAACTGAAGCGGTGATTCTCACGCAAAAGCTTGTAAATGGCAAGTTAAGCGCGTACGACCAAGTGATCGTAAACTCTGTGAAAAGAGAAAAACTGCTTGAAAATTTGACGAATTGGGGGTTTTACGGGTTTGATTACAAACATAGCGACTCGTATTGAACGTGGTGAAATCGTAAGTGTAGTGAGTGTACCGCTCACGGAATTAAACTCGCTCGTTACAAGTATAGGCGTGAATAGACGTGGTGACATTATTAGCGCGTTCAAACTACCAGTAAAAGGCACAAGGGTGGACTGTTCAAAGCTACTCAAATCCCCAAACTCTTTTCCGATGTTGTGCGGAAGTTCTGAAGTCACAAGAAAAAAGATGATAGTGAAACCCAATGCTTGGGTTGTACCCGAAACAGAAGACGCAAAAAAGATTATAGAGAAATATGCAGCGAATGTTTTGCTACCAAACAGGATTAGGTGGAGCACCACACACGTTGTCGCCTTGTTTTGCGACCAAAGCGTTGTGAGCAACACCTACTTTATGACAAGGCTCAAAGTTGATGAGGAGCGTTCAAAAGCTCTCACACTTTGGTTAAACACAACGTGGGGCATTCTTCTTGTTTTAAAGCAAATGGAAGTAACCGAAGGAGCTTGGACGAGTCTAAACATAGCGCAGTGGAAGAGTCTCAAAGTGCTTGATGTCACCAAACTGGACAATGATTGTGTAAAAAGGCTATCCAAAGTATTTGAAGAATTTTGTGATAAAGAATTCAAGAGAATTCCTGAGCAGTTTGGCGATGAACCCGACGCGCTAAGGCTTTCGCTGGATTTGGAGTTTGTAAAGGCGATAAATCCTTCTATTGACGAAAACAAAGTGCGACTAGAGCTTGCTAGTCTTTACAAAGCTTTAAAAAACGAGCTTAGCTTGATGACTTCGAATCTTTGAAGCATTTTGTAAGAATAAGTTTCAACATGTGTATTTCGCTTTGAAGTAATGGTGGCTTCTTTTTAATTGGTTTTTGGAAACCAAGGTTCTTATAAAAGCACAATTTAACTATAGTTACCTCTTTTACAAGCCCAAAAAACTCGAACTATTATGGATACTTTGAAGCGTTCTGTACATTTTATAGTTGGGATTGAGCACCCGAATTTGGTTTTGAATTAAGTGTCAAACTCTTTTGTGAATCGTTTGTTTTATGTATGCAAACTTGGCTCTTAACATTATAGCGCTAAAATTTGAGTTCACAAAATTTGTCGCTACTCTGTGCGATGTACACACGCTTGGACAAGCGCTGAGTGCCGCGCTGAATGTTGTAACGCTTTATATAACCAGACATGTCTTAAACCAAAAGGGGATGGAGTCCCCCTCATAACCGCCTGGAAAGGCTGATGACTCCTACTTTTACTTGGTTTTTAGAGGTGCGACACGTGGCTTTCCAAGGCGTGTTATGGAAGGATTTAGAGGAAGCGCGTGATGTAAATGAACACTCAGAGCTTCTTACTGATTTGCGTCTTGACGTGTTAATCGAAGGGATCACAAAAAACAAACCGGAAGTAAAGCCCCTGTTTTTAAAACCTCTTACAGAACCATCGAATATAGAATACAGACAAATGGTGTTTCGGGATTTGGAAAATCCGCAAACGTTTGATGCGATCAAAGCGTTTTACGAAAAGATGAAACGGGTTTTTGCGTATCTCAAGGATTTGGATGAGCTTTCCTATCCCTTTCAAAAAGAAAGAAGACTACTTGATGCCTCTGAAATCTACGTAAAAGCTGTTTGCGAACTAGCTAATGCGTTAAATTGGCTAAGTGTTAGCTCTGTTGCATTAAAATCCTTTAAGGAATATCTTTTGCGATACACGAAAAGCGAATCCTTTACAAATTTGGAACGTGATGTGAGCCATTTACTTGAAAAATTAAAAGACGTAAACTTTTCAATAACGATAAAAGATTCAAAGATCATTGTAAGGAGGTGTAAATCACAAAAAGATTACAGTGAAGAGATAGAGGAGGCGTTTTCGAAATTCAGAAAAGAAAGCGTTCAATATCAAAGCAAACCTCCTTATTACGGGACATCCCATGTTGAGGCTTATGTTCTTGAGCTTGTTGCAAAGTTTTACCCTGAAGTGTTTAAGTCGCTTTTGGACTTTTATCGAGTTCACAAAGATTTTGTGGATTCCGAAATTAGCAGGTTTTACAAAGATATTCAGTTTTACTTTAGCTATTTAGAGTTTATACTTCCACTCAAGTCAATTGGTTTACCTTTCTGTTTACCGCGCTTTACTAATGAAAAAGCAAAAGTTTACGCAAAAGATTCGTTCGATCTTGAGCTTGCGTCTCGTTTAAAAAACAAGGTTGTGTTAAATGATTTCGCGTTTTCAGATGGCACGATAATCGTTGTAACAGGACCTAATAGCGGAGGAAAGACCACGTTTGCGCGTATGATCGCTCAAATTCACTACCTCGCGACGCTGGGCTTACCAGTACCTGGTAGTGAAGCCACTTTGTTCTTGGTTGATAAAATTTTCACTCACTTTGAAAGATCTGAAAACTTGGAAAACCAAAGGGGAAAACTTGAAGATGAGCTTTACAGAATAAAGCGTATACTTGATCAAGCCACTGAGAATAGTCTCATAGTAATAAACGAACTGTTTGGATCTGCGACACTTGGCGATGCGCTTTTTCTTGCAACTGATGTTGTAAAAAGAATAAGAAAGCTTGGTTGCGTGTGTGTTTATGTGACATTTTTGGATGAACTAACGACACTTGAAGGAACGATTAGTTATGTCGCAAGCGTCGATCCGCGTGATCCAGCAATCAGGACGTTTAAAATTGAGAAAAGAGCTGCGGATGGTTTGGCTTACGCGTTTGCGCTAGCAAAAAAGCACAAACTCACAACCGAAGAAATACTGAGGCGTGTGAATTGATTCAAATTTCACTAATGTATCCCAACAAAAACTTTGACCTAAAAGAGCCTTGGAACGCTCAACCACTGATCAAGGACCTTGAGCTTGAACGGTTGTTAATGGCGATGGCAAACGGTGACGAATTCATTTATCAAGTATCAAAGGTAGCACTTCTTAATCCAGAAACACAAAAAGACACCATACTTTATAGGCAGGCGGTCTTAAAGGACTGCCTGAACAATCAAAACGCGGTAAGAGAGCTTTACGACATTGCGGTTACAACCACTAACGAAATCAAAAGGTCTTTGTTTTGGCTAGGCAGTAGTGATAACCCATCACTTGTTGTTGATGAATGCGTTAGAGCGCTTAAAATATTTGTCCCCTCTTTAAGAAGAATTAGAAGCGTGGCTGAAAGATTTTCTGAAAAATTTGAGTCCATTGGCTTTTCCACACTCTTTTCTGTAATAAAATCAGAGTTCAGTGACGAGTATTTGACGGTTCTTGAGACGCACTTGAACAATCTAAAATTTGAAGATGGAGTTAGCGCTTGTGTAAAACTGGATGAGGGTAACGCTTTTACAGAATACAAGCTACAAAAACCACAAAAAACGTCATTTCTGGATAAGTTGAGAGAGCGTCAGTACACTTTTCAACTTGATCCAAGAGACGAGGCTGGCGCGCAGATTTTGGGTCAAATGAGAAATAGTGCACTTAAAAAAGCGTCGCTCGTGCTTAATGAAGCAGTGAAAAACGCTTTGAACTTCTTTAACATTTTAAAAACCGAAGTCGCTTTTTATTTGGGTTGCTTAAACCTTTATCAAAAATTAAGAAAGCCTGTGTGTTTTCCTGTCCCTCTTGAAGAGGAAGAGAGGCTTGAGTTTCGCGAACTTTATGACGTAAGCCTTAGCCTTCTTATAGGAGAAAACACGGTTGGTAATAACTTGTCGTGTAGTGGAAAAAGGCTATTTGTGATAACTGGCGCAAACAGGGGAGGAAAAACCACTTTCCTAAGAAGTATAGGTCAAGCACAGCTACTTATGCAATGTGGTTGTTTTGTTGCGGCAAAACAATTTGTTGCTCCTGTTCGTAGTTGCGTTTTTACACACTTCAAAAAAGAAGAAGATCCACAAGGAATGGTAGGAAAACTAGAAGAGGAACTAAAAAGAATGAGCGAAATAGTGGACCACGCAAAAAGAGGCGGCTTGATTCTATTTAACGAATCGTTTTCAACTACAAACGATCGAGAAGGTTCTGAAATCGCAAGGCAAATCGTTGATGCTCTTTTAAAAAGAGAGTTTGCGATCTTTTACGTTACGCACCTTTATGAATTTACAAAGCTTGTGCGTAACTACGAGAACGCGATTTTTCTTAAAGCCGAAAGAAAAGAAGATGGAAAGCGAACCTACAAAATAATCGAAGGTGTACCTGAGCAAACGAGCTATGCAAAGGATTTGTTCTACAAAGTGTTCGCTTATTAACTTCTACGAAAATCGCATTTATTGCTAGGCTTCAAAATTTTGATCGGGCAACGATTTGGAAAGACCTACACTTTAGGAACTAAGCTTAAAAGCGTTAAAATGGTTTATCTTTGGGGGAAAGAGCGCGTAAGGGCGGGGTAGTTCACATCTCACCAAACTCGGGTTTTTGGATAGGGGCTTACCCAAAGAAGTTTCGGGAGCGCTTTTTCACTCACCATATTTCAGTGTGTGATAGGACGCTTTTGTGTTTTTCAAACGTCAAAATTCCAATATTACCCCAAAAGAAAAAGCGCATGTGTCACACACAGACTTCGACCAAAGACCGATCCTTGTGTTTTGGGAAACCACAAAGGCTTGTCTTCTTTCGTGTAAACACTGCAGGGCTGAGGCGATAAGCCACGCGCTTCCAGGCGAATTAAACACTCAAGAGTCACTTGAATTTGTTGAGTCTCTAAAAGAATTTGGAAAGCCCTATCCCGTTTTGATCTTTACCGGTGGAGATCCTCTAATGAAAAAAGACGTTTTTGAAATAGCAAAACGCGCGCGCGAAATCGGAGTACCACTAGGATTTTCGCCTAGCGTCACTCCAAACCTCAATCACGAAAGCGCTTCGCTACTCAAGCGTTTGGGCGTGAGCACCGTGTCCATTAGCTTAGACGGAGCCTTTCCTAAAACACACGAGTTCATTCGAGGAGTGCAAAACCATTTTGAGCAAACGATAAACGCGATACAAATGCTTGTGTCCATGGGCTTTAAAGTGCAGGTAAACACCACTGTGATGGCAAACAATCTGTATGAGCTACCGTATATCGTAAAACTGCTAAAAACTTTGAAGGTTGCGATTTGGGAAGTTTTCTTTCTGATCAAAGTGGGACGTGGGATTTCCTTAGAAGAAATTACACCTCAGGAATACGAAGACGTTATGCACTTTTTGTACGAAGTCTCGTGCTACGACATGATCGTAAGAACTGTGGAAGCGCCGTTTTTCAGGCGCGTGGTAGAGTGTAGGAACACTGGAAGTGTCCCTCCACAGTATGCGCCTAAAGAGGTTTATTTGAAACTCAGCAAAAAACTCAGAGAGCTTTTGGGCGAGCCCTTTTCTGAACCCAAAGCGCAAAGCGTTGGCACTAGAGACGGTAAAGGGGTGATCTTTGTGGCGCACAACGGCGACGTGTATCCAAGTGGTTTTCTTCCTTATCCTTTGGGTAATGTGAGGAGAAAAACGCTTGCTCAAATCTACCGTGAAAATGAGCTTTTGCGCGATATCAGATCGTCGCGGTTTTACGGAAAGTGCGGCATTTGTGAGTTTAAAGACGTGTGCGGTGGTTCAAGAGCTAGGGCGTACGCAAAATACGCCGACCCACTTGGAGAAGACCCAGCGTGTGTGTATACGCCTAGTGGTAAACTGTAAGTGTCCAGTAAGCCTTCGCGCAAATCACCTACACTCTGCGTACCACTTGCTTAATAAAAGCGCTTTTTTGTGGCAAGACGTGTAGCATAGGAAAACCCAAATATGATCGCAAGCACGATTATTGATGTTATCGCAAAACCCAGGAGGTCGCTTGTCAAATAAGAAAATATCGTAAGAGCAAGCGCGGGTGGATGGCTAAACCTAGTGAACGAGATAAAAGTTGCTACAGTAATTGTGTTTAGCGTGATCGACAACAAGTTTGTGCCTAGTAACGCGTGAAAAAACAGTGTTGTCGCAATCACAACTAAGTATGACGCTACCACACACTCGGGCTTTGAGAACTTTAGGTCGCTTTCCAAAATCACAAGATACGCTGTAACATCGTAAGGAGGGGCTGTGAGTAGCACACCCCTGTGAAATGTAACAAAAAAGATTGTGGCAGTGCAAAACACGAACAACAAAAACTTTAGTTTGCGCGCTTTCTCCATAATTTCCAAGCACGCTAAACGAATTTAAACGTATAAGCCACTATGCTATTTAGATAAGGCTTGTGCTGGGTATCACGTAATTGGTGATACGCGTGAAACTCCATTAAGTAGCATCTTGGAGTGTAGTAATATATATATCCTAAAAGCTTAATTATGGTGTTATCGTGAAAACAGCGATCTGGCTCACCGCGTTCGCACTAATCATAGTTATCGCTTTGCTGGTCGGAGCTACATACTTGAATCAGCCGCACACGGTTCGGATAACCACACCTCCAAGCTCGCCTGTTGGGGAAACGCAGCAATCCTTGCGGTGCACCACTACTCTTCCGCCCTCTTTGCCAATACAAAACAACGGGTACACGACCACTTATATCAACATCACCCTAGAAGTTGATTCTTGGAACTGGACTCACGAATCAGTAGTATGGAACGGCGTTAGCTTTACTGCGGTAACGTGGCAACAGGCGGGCACGCATGTGGTGGGGAACACAACAGTTCTTCAGACACTGCCCACACTAGAGTTTTCGGTATCCTTCGCAAACCAAACGGTTGAACGTAACTGGACGTACATGCCCACCTACCCCTTAGACGTTCTACCCAACGTCTCCCTTGCAAACGGCGCTGTACTAGTATCTGGCCTACGCACCTGCACTGACCAAGAATACTTGGTTATATCAGTCAAAGACGTGTCAATACACACTTTTTTGGTGTTAGGAAATTAAGCTTTTGAACTTTTAATTTGAACTTGCAACATTAGAGTGTCAAACTGATCAAGCATTGAATCTACTCTTTAACCTGGCAAAATGGATAAGATACAACTCCCACTCTATACACAGCCTATGGCGTCGAGATCTTAAAACTGTGCGTTCAACTGTCCAAGGTGGTGCCCATCACTCCCCGCTTTTATTTAAACTAATATAAAGGTTATATTTTCCTCAACGCTTTTTGGGCGTTAGACTTAAGACCACGACCCTTGAAATCAAGTGTGAAGGAGTGCACCTATTTGAAAAGAGGCTGAGCATTGACCCAAAGTGTTATGCTATAGTGGCAGGCTCGTGGCTGTGATGGTGCGCGTTTAAAGTCGTCGTGAACGCATATGCGAGGTAATCTGTTTCGAGAGTCGCAAAAACAGCTTCGAACACGAGGGCGCTTTCGACTTTTTATGAACCATCGCATGAGCATCCCAAAAGCTTTCAGAGGCTTTCGCAGAGCGCGCGGACGCCTTTGACACAACGACCGCTTGTTATACGCAAAGCCTATCAAGGCTGAGCGGCTCATCTGACATGGTGGTCTGACGCGGTGGCTGGAGCTTCCAAAACCGCGTGTGTTCTATGGAAGAAGTCCTAATTGAGTCTTTGGCTTTAAGAAACAAGAGTGCTCTACAACAAACGCTATTTAGACTTTGCCGTGACAGCGCTGAGCGCATATTTAAACCCCTTAAAACTCCACCTTGGGGTATTGCTTACTTTGTTGCGCCGCGTTATTAGTTTTGATAATTATGGGAAAAGTGGCGATTGAGAGTTTGGGATACAGGCCAAAGCCTATCGACCCCGACTTTCTCACAAAGTATCCTGAGACAGGAACGCACCACAACCACAAGGTTTACGCAGAGGGTGTGCAAAGGTACGACGAGGACGGAAAGCCTTACCCCACAAAGCTTGGAATACACGGAACGATGGTCGCGGTGGATTTTGAAGCTTGTATCGCAGACGGCGCGTGCATGGACGCGTGTCCCGTGCAGGTTTTCGAGTGGCTTCTCAACCCTGGAAAGATGGGAACAGGCCAAGACCTTGACCTCTCAGACAAGCCTGAGCTCAAAGCAAAGTACGCGTGCGACAAAAGCGATCCGATAAGGGAGTCGGACTGCATCTTCTGCTTGGCTTGCGAAATTTCCTAACACACGCGATCAAAATCACGCAGATAAGGATTTTTTATTTTCAATTACGTACTTGAAAGCGGAGTGAGCGGCGACCGCACCCTGAGCCGCGGCTGTCACAACCTGCCTAAAGCCTAGCCAAACACTAGTGCAGTCACCAGCCGCAAAAACTCCTTTGACACTCGTTCTCATCCATTCATCGACCTTGATGTAACCATTTGGGTCGGTTTCCACACCAACTTTTTTTGCAAACTCCTTTGGTGGCTCAAACCCGATTTCGATAAACACCCCTTGAACCTCTAGCTTTCTTTGCGCGTTTCTCTCTCGTTCTTCAACCACAACCCCGTTCACAGTTTTTTCTCCTTCTATTTTCTTTACCACCGAGTTTAAAACGAATTCAACATTTGTCTTCTTTTTTACGCTTTCGACGTAAATCGGCTGAGCCCTGAACTCGTTTCTTCTGTGAACGAGGTAAACCTTTGACGCGTATCTTGAAAGTATTTCCGCACCTTCAAGCGCCGAATCTCCGCCACCAATTACGACAACTCTTTTTCCCTTAAACAGCGGCGCATCACAAACCGAGCAATAAGAAACGCCTTTGCCCAAAAACTCGAGCTCTCCTGGAACGTTGAGCCTTCGCCTTTCCACCCCAACCGCAAGAATCACAGCGCGCGCCCTAAACTCGCTTCCGCCTTGCGTGTTTAGCAAGAACTCCCCGTCTTCCTTTTTTATCGATTCCACGCGGTCTAAGACGATTGGCACAGAGTACTTTTTTACGTGTTCGTTAAACGCTTCTATCATTTGTTGCGCTTGCACGCCTATCAATCCTGGGTAGTCGTCGACCTCACCCGCTTCAGCAAGCTGTCCACCCATGTTTTCGCCCACAACCAAAGTTTTGAGCATAAAGCGCGCGCTGTAAAGCGCAGCGCTATACGCCGCAGGCCCTAACCCAACGATCACAACGTCGTGTGTGTCAGTTTGCAACTTGTTCTCATCGATTAAAGCGTTTTGACCTCCTTTAAGTTTGTTGAAGCGTTAGCGGAACGACCACTATTTTTCGATATAAGCTTCTATATCAAGTAATTCGTGTGACGATTTTTCTTTTGTATTGTAGTTTTGAAGGTTAAACTCGATTATTCCGTTCGAACATGTGTGTACGATTCTGGTTTGCGCTTGTGGTGAAGCTTTCAGTTGTTTGGGGATTTTTTGATCAGACACACCAACTCGTTTTTTATTGGAATCTAGCGCCTTAAACCCTATTTCGTGCTTCGGATAAACTCAACTCTCCAAGCCAAAGCGTCAACAGCACCAAGGCGAGTGCACTTCCAAAGGCCGATGTCATCGATTANGTGACTAGGCACCTTACACAAGCCTTATTAGACCAACATTCGTATACAAGTATACTTTACAACCGATTAA
>Ga0074075_12729_pt1 | contig 40377 bp, 53 predicted proteins | sample YNPg_E_FD_63712 | JGI IMG/M metagenome (GOLD analysis project Ga0074075, IMG submission 63712) | Hot spring microbial communities from Beowulf Spring, Yellowstone National Park, Wyoming, USA - YNP_Beowulf Spring_E v2 (version 2) | ecosystem: Environmental > Aquatic > Thermal springs > Hot (42-90C)... | reverse complement strand
TCTTCTGTTGGGAGCATGGATATCTCAGTTTTTAAGCGGCTCCCTGACTTCCTCCCCGCTGGCGGAGGTTCCCCTCATCCGGAGATGCATCTCTGAGGGGCGGTCGAGAGGGTCGGAGACCTCCATTTAGGTTCATCGCGATCACATCACGGTCGTTCTCGTAACCACAATCAACACATTGAAAATACCTGTGAGCGGTCTCTCATTCTCTGCCCGCATTTCAGGTGAATGAGGAGTACTTCGGATTAACGAACTCGACTACGTGTTTCTTTGTTTGCCAACCGATCCAATACTGCAAACGACGGTACTGCATTAAATAGAGCTTGTCACGAAACTCCTTTGCCAACTTGCCGACGTTTCTGATGAGGTTCTTCAAACTCTCCAGTTTTATGATGCTGGCGCCCATCCTCTTAGCCCCAACTACCCATACCTTCTTAGCAAAATCCTCGGTGATTTGCTTAGCCTTCACGTGGAATGAACCCTGGTCTTTACGTGGCTGCTCCACCTTGGATATTTCCTTTGTAGGCTCTCTGCTAGGGATTTCCAGCGGTGGGACTCGTGAAGGCGTGTTTGTATCCTGACGTAATGGCTAGTCCTCACCTACAATCTCGGCCACGTTGATGTATACAGCGACACTTGAGTTAGGTTCAACTTTCTGTTCTCCCTTTTCGAAAATAACCTTGAGGAAAGCTCCTCCTTTGACTTCTCGAAAACTACTTTGAGGAAAGCTTTACCTATCCTTTACTATCAGTCTGGATTCCCTCATCAGCTTAGGTAGTCCTTGACCTTCCTTGGGTGGCCTAGGATCTGAAGCTNACCAACGATCTTAACTCTCAATGTTTCTAGGTTCAGGTAGTAGCTCAACCTCGGCGTTAGCCATACCGTTGGTTTGTGGACACTAGGGAACCTTCTTAGGGTTGTTGAACCATGCTTTATTCCCAAAGCGTTACGATAGCAGTCCTCGGCGACCTTGGAAGGTAGTTTAAATTCGCTCCTTAGTTTATCATACAACTCACGGATTTTCCTAACGGGCCTTTCCCATTCTGGTTTTCACGTTCTCCCTCAACCAGAACACGAAACGTGTTGCCTTCACGTAGTTATTTACAAGGACTAGGAGGGATTCAGAGGAGGCGACATTGAAACCGTAGCTCTGATCGCGTTCCTCCTGATTAGTATAGTTAGAAAAAGTATTTAGATTATCATCTGCCCCTAGAAGGGGCGAAGCTTTAAGGCTTTTGTAAGTTTTCAATTTATGAAAGGCCATTATCAGAAATACAGGAAACTCGAGAATATCTTCAGAGCAAGACTTTTGGAACCATTGAACTTGACCCCTTTACTTATAGCAAAGGGAAGGTGACGCACCTAAGTAGTGACTTCTCTCTTCAAGGGAATCTCGTCTATAAGAGCGGAGTAGCTTAACTTCTAGATGCATTACAAATAATGTTTAGAATTGAAGTTTCCATCACCCACCACAATTTGACGCTTAAATTGATCTTTCAAAACTTTCGGTAAAGAGAGGGACTTTCATCTTATCTCCTCCACATAGTGAAATCATGACACTGTCCACTCTTATATCATCCATGACTACAGATGTAACCACCATTGCTTGGAGCCTTTTTGTATTAGCCTGGGCAGTGGGATGGGCATTGAAGGGTTCTCCCCTCCCCATATTTAGAGTGAAAAGAGCTGGACAGGGAATAATAGAGGACGTAATAATGGCCGCATTTTGGCTTGCCTTAGGTACCACAGTATTTGCAGCAATCACATATTTCGCATCACAAATAACAGTTCCTGGTGCCTAAATTGTACGATCCATTCCAGTTACTCTTCTATGCCAACTCCTTGGCCATTTTAACCTACTTCATTGGAACGTTAATCTATGCTCTCCCAATTCCTCTCTATGGACTTAAGAGGTGGGCTCCCAGGCTTGTGTCGGACGGTATATACGCCTCAGTACTAATTAACTCTTTCTTAGGAATTATATTTCTATCCAACGAAATAGCTGAAGCCTTAGGCGCATCATGGGCTGATTTTTTCAGTTGGGCTTCTTCCGTAGTTAATATCCAATTCTCCATATTTAGTTCAATCAGATACGTCTACGCCCTAGTATCTGCATCTGGTACTCCAGGCCTAGATTTCATCCTTGCTCCCCTATCTTTCTTTTCATCTATGCTAACGGGAACAATAACCTCCATAGAAACCATAATTGTGCTGGCACAAATAATAGATTCCAATTACGCCCTATTGTTGGCTTTAGGTGTTGCTCTCTTCTCAATTCCTTTTAGGATTGGGAGAAGTATAGGAGCCGGTCTCATGGCATCCTCAACTGTATTTTATATAGGTCTACCTTACTTGCCGAAATTTATAGCAGGCATACTTGGAAGTGCTCTACCCTCTTTCTCACAACTCCTACAGAATAATCCTTTAGACTTTGTTAACTTGATGGCTCAGAGCGTGTTGCCAGCCATTATAAATGTAACAGTTTTCCTTCCTGCAGCTTATATCTTTATACTGGCAGGGCTATCAGCTGGCTTAGCTACGGCTTTGAGCGGAGGCTCGTCTAGGCTACCCTTCCCCATAGACATATTTTGAGGGGAGATTTTGAAGTCGTGGTCATTGGCAATATTCCTTTTACTGGCCAATACAGGACTGATTTACTTTTATGATAAAAATTGGATTGATCTATTAGTTGGATTGATATTGGCTTTGACAATAGCCTTTATTATTAGGATTGTTCCTCGCTAGCACCTGGCGCCCTCTTCTTCATATTATCCTTTCTTATTTCCTTATTCATAAATAGAGTAGTCTTTTGCCTTCCTCCCATTTTTACCGAGTAAGATTGGTCATTACTCCTATTATTTGTTTTGGATAATACATAGGAATAGACTAACCCACCCTGACCAAAGGGATCTTTCAATCCCCTTTAGGATAACTTATAGGTCTCCCAATTAAGGAAGCTCCTCACCAAAAACTTCATCCTCTGAGTTTGACATCGGGAAACCTCTGCTAACTTTTTAATGCTGATTCTATGTCCTGATCCAGAGAAGAAAAATGGCATCCATAGAAGTTGGAAGAATCTGCGTTAAGACTAGGGGGAGAGAGGCAGGTTCTAAATGTGTTATAGTTGATATAATAGATGAAAATTTTGTATTAGTTACGGGACCTAGCAAACTCTCTGGTCTCAAAAGGAGAAGGAGTAATATATCTCACCTCGAACCCACCAATAAGAAAATAGATATCCAGAAGGGCGCCAGTGATGAGGAAATAGAACAGAACTACAGGAGAGTGGACTCGCTGAGTTCATGAAGGAAAAAGTAAAGCCCAAATTAACAGTGATCTGAATTGTCAATTCGTCCCTTCATAAGGGAGATAGACGATTTTTGCGGTCATCGATCAGAGTGGAAGCTGATAAGGGAAGAAGATGAACTTCTAGACCATGGAAAGAGGCCTGAGGAAAGGACATTAAAGGAAATGTTGTCGAACTCCATAGTTGTTTTGGATAAACCACCGGGGCCTACCAGCCATGAGGTTGCTCATTGGTTAAAGGGAATGCTTGGGGTTAAGAAAGCCGGGCACGGGGGAACCCTAGAGTCCTTACTGGACGGGGAAATCCCAAGGTGTCTGGCGTACTACCTGTGAGCCTAGAGAACGCCACCAAACTCAATAAGTTTCTCACAAATAATGATAAGGAATATGTATGTTTAATGCAGCTACATGGGGACGTAGACAGAAATAGGCTTCAGAGTGTAATAGGTGAGTTTCGTGGCTTCATATATCAAAGACCGCCCGTAAGATCTTCGGTGAAGAGGCGTCTTAGAGTAAGGGAGGTTAAGGAAATAGATCTACTAGACGTAAGTGGAAGACTGGTCCTAATGAGAGTATCCTCAGACGCTGGGACCTATATGAGGAAGATATGTCATGACATTGGGTTGATATTAGGAGTGGGTGCACATATGCGTGAACTAAGAAGGACTAGATCTGGAATATTTGATGAGACTAAGGCAGTCACCCTACACTCTGTTTCAGAGGCACTATATCTATCTAAAACCTGTGGAAGGGAGGATCCTTTAAAGAGAATATTGATACCAGTGGAGTTTGGAACCTGTGGCATGTCAAAAATAATAGTGTCTAACGGGGCGGTGGATGCCTTAACCCACGGTGCTCCTCTAATGGTACCTGGAGTTTTAGCCTACCAGATGTTCTTTGAAGGTGACAATGTAGCGCTGATCACAAATAAGGGAGAGCTTGTGGCAATCGGTACAGCCCTCATTGACTCTGATACTCTCTCCTATGTGGATAGAGGACAAGTGGTAAAGATGGAGAGAATCTTCATGGAGTCAGGAGTTTACCCGCGTAATGTAAAAAATAAGTAAAATATTTTAAGTCGTTTAGAACTAAAAACTCTTTAGATTTGGTAGTAGGATAGATTATTCATAATAAAGTAGCCTTCTGATTCGCTATTTCACCTCAGAGGACTCCAGAGGCTCAACCGTCCCGGCCATGAATAAATGAATAGGACCACGATGTCTATATGGGACCGCAATTAGGTGAAGGTAAACCTTACTAACCACGACTTTAGGCAGGCGTCTTAATTGTGCTTACCCCCATCACTGATCATCATTGAAATTGATTTAGTGCCGCCGCGGGGATTTGAACCCCGGACAACCCGGTGTCCGTGTGAGATACTTCAGCCGGGTGCTCTCCCGGGCTGAGCTACGGCGGCGTTACAAGTTTTCCACCCCTACTTTTAAAGTCTTTTTATCGTTCTCCATTGTGGGGGCCGGGCGACACTCTTGGAGAGCCCTTTTAAGGGGTCAATGAAATAGAGTCTCCAGAGGCCCCTACAATGAGAACAGGCGTCATACAGATTACCCGATTGGACCATATGGTGTTAAACTCCGTTGAGGAGGCCATTAGCTCCATGGGGGTAGAGGTAGAGGTCATTTTACAACCAATTGGTTCTCCATTTAATCTCCTGGACTGGGATAGGGTGCAGTTTAAAGGAGATAGTCTCTTCAGATGGTTTAGGGCTACAGCGTCAGAGACATTGGACGGGGCTTATGATTCGATAATGGGGATAGGTGAAATAGATGCTTTTGACGACGGAAAAGAGTACATACTTAATGTTGTTTCAGACAATCTGTCCATATCATTCATCCAGAGACTGTGGACTGAGGAAACGAAACTTTACCTTGAGAGAGTGAGAAAACTAGTGATTAATAGTTGGGGGAGGGGGAGGGGTATTATACATGATTCCACGGACAACTGCATCTTTCATGAGGTTCAGACGGTGGAGGAGCTGGATAGAATTGTGGCCGCTCCTTGTAGTGCATGCCGTGTTAAGCTTCAAATGTCCACAACGAAAGTAAGGGTATAGAACCCTTCCTGTAATGAAATCTCCATCATATGATATGTCATGGCCTTAACTACCATGCGCGGTTCGTGAACTTCCCTATTGAACTTCTCCCCCCAAACTTCTGCATCTATTGTTGGTGGATCTTCATTTAACCTCACGTCGAATCTACTGAACAGTAGTAACTCTGAATCATATAGAACCAGGAGGGACTCTATCCAATTGTAAAGTAAATTATCCAGATCTGTCCCCCTAACCCTCAAATTCCTACGAATCGACCACTTAACTTTAGATGTGTCGGTAATTAGTTCAAATACAGCCAATGCCGCATTTTGGAAGGCCTCAGATAGGGTCCTCCCAAATGCCTTTATTCCCACGTCGGCAGTATGATCAAAGAAAAGAAATCTTTCCATGGATATCCCTATAGTCTGGGCGCAACCCAAACATTTATGAGACCTTCCCCTTCCAACGAGGCGGATAATTTCATGGGCACCTGTTCTCCAAAACTAACCCTTACGTCACCGAACCCGCTTAACGCCTCAAGTCCGTTTCTTAGCACTGAATTACTATAGGACGAAGCGCCTTCTTTGTCTATATACAAATCATGGAGGGGTTTATCTTTCAGAAGTCGAGCTCTGTAAACTCTTCCAGTCTCCATGGATGTGACCTCAACTACTTCATCATGGCCCATAAACTTCACTTCCTCCGATATCAAAGCTGATTCGGAGAGCACTGTCTCTAAGGTACTGGACTTGCAGGAGAATTCCACAGAGGATGGCGCCTTAGGCTCCGGTCCCCTCTGCACTTGTCCCTCGTTAGCCTTGAATGAAAGTGAACTCCTGATCCTTCTTTTTGATCCATTACAACTATCTTCAACTCTCCGTTAGATTCAAGAAGAAGAAATGAGGAGTTGGCGGACCTCAACTTACTGAGGGATTTTTTAAGGGCACCAAGGTCTAAAGTGAGGGAGACTGGATTTTCAACCTCAAATTCCCTGAAAGCTGTGGGTGGAAGGGAGAACGAGATCAAAGCAACCTTGTCGTCTGTGAGCTTGGCTCCATTGATACCTTCCTTGGTGAAGTTGAGGGCTATAGATGAATAGAACCTACCTATCCCAGTGAAAAGCTTGTACATGAAATCCGAACTTTCATGCATTACTCTTATCATGAAGTTGCCTTCACCGTCTTCTTCTTTCTACTCTCCGTTGTCTTAGATACGCCTTTACTTCCCTTAGCGGGAGGTTTTCTCAAGACCCTCTCTGCTTCACTTAATGTGATTTCTCCGTTCAATAATTGCCTCCATGTGCGATCTTTTTTCTCAAAGTTCTCAATTTCCTGGATTGATACAGCAAGAGGCTCTTCTGACTCCTCCGAATCATCATATTCTACTTCATCCTCCCCTTCTACTTCGTCACTCAACGTTGACACCGTCTATGTTCTATCTATGTCCAATATATATAGATTCCCCCTCTGGTCATATGCTAAAGCTTCCCCCCTTCCAAGCCGAGGTAAGTAGGATCTTAACCATTCCTCGACGTTTCTCCTACCGACTGATAATAGTTGAGCAGCATAGGAGAGATCCTCTGGTTCAACTGTATTAAAGACAAAGACGTTGGATGAGTTGGTAAGAAGAGGCTTAAGGTCTCTGAGTGTTTGTGAAGCCAATACCAATCCTACTCCAAACTTCCTCCCCTCCGCAGAGATCCTGCGTAAAAGTTGGGCCCCACTCTCCTTGGACAGCAAAAAGGGAGCCTCATCAATGATCACGACTTTCCAAAGAGGAGATTGTCCTCTCCTATATACCATGGCAATGAGGGACCTTAGCATGGTTTCCACAACAATATAGCGTATCTCATCCGAAGGAAGTTTAGAGAGATCTATTGTGGAATCTAAGGAGAGCAACTGTTCCAAATTTGCACCTTGCGCATTGAACGGCCATGAGGAGAGAAAGGTAAGATAGGGAAGTAAAGAGGACTCAGTGGTGTCCCTTTTAGCCATGGCTAATCTCAATACGTCTCTAAAAGTAGGTGGAGATAGGGACCAACTCTGCGTATCCTCCTCAGTTATACCCTTCTCCTCATAGGCTTCCATAATTAACTCAGTGAGAACCATGGACTGAAGCGGACCTAAGGAGAATAGGGATTTAACCATGGAACTGACTTCTAAGGCTCTCTCCCTTGGGGAAAATCCCATGAGAGATAAAGGATTAATTGCCACCTTCTCTCCAGACACCGATGAGAGGCCAGGAACATCATGCTCTCCATGAAGATCGATAAGGATAACGGAAACTCCCAGTGAAAGAGAAATTTTACTCAAGAGGGTGGACTTACCAGATCCGCTGGAACCGCTCACGGATATGTTATAATTCTTGGAATTGCTGAGGTCAACGCAATAATCCATATCCAAGGGTAACCAACGTGGACGCCAGAAACGTCCTCTAGAAGAACTTAAGATCACTCCCTTTGCTCTGCCCACGCACACCCCTCCCTTAGAGGCCGACGGATTTAGAACCATGGGGAGTCCTAACCAAGACAGGGTGGTAAGTATGATTCCATCGACACTTCCAATACCTAGGATATATGAAAGGAGGGAAACCACTATTGCTCCCACAGCATAAATCAATGAATGAAACCAAACTATTGATACCAATGCGATGGGGATAGCCGTTAGGAGGGAAGGGATCCCCTGGGTTCCATTCTTCACATTCCTCCATCGTAGTGAGATTAGAACAGGATCTGAGAACCCTGCCCATATGGAGAGTAAAATAAATGCGAGACCTAAACCAACGATGCCGAACATTAACGCCAACCCAAAGTTAAATGAGTAAAGGAGGAAGGTGGAGGAACCGAGGTAGGCAAGAGTTTGAACAAACGAACCGCTGATTACGGCTGCGACAACCGGAATCATAAAAGCTAAGATATTAAGGAAAACATAAACATAAGGGGGTGAAATGATGGCGATTACTGCTTCTAATGCTACAAGAGAGGCCACAACCAAATGCCTACCGTGAGACACTGTTTTATATGAGGTATGTGAGCGTTAAAGCGATTATGCTCACCTATTCTGATCTCCTTACAACGCTGAAAAGGATCGGCTTCTCTGACCCTACACCCATCCAGAAAGAAGTTTTCCCTTTAATAATGGAAAGAAAAAATGTATTGGTAATCGCACCGACAGGCTCAGGGAAGACAGAGGCTGCCGTCATACCAATAATAACTTTGATGAAAAGATTTGGAGCGAGCCCCATAAGTGCCATATACGTTACGCCATTGAGGGCCCTGAATAGGGATTTAGAAAGTAGATTAGTTAAAATAGGAGAGTCTTTGGAAATAAAGGTCGGGGTAAGACACGGAGACTCAAGTCAGAAGGAGAGGAGAAGAATCAAGGACCAACCACCAGACCTTCTCATCACTACCCCAGAGACTCTGAACTTTCTACTGGTGAACAAGGGTGTGAGGGAGAGCCTAAAGAACGTTAGGTGGATAGTGGTTGACGAGCTCCAAGAGCTTATAGACGAGAAAAGGGGGCCGAACTTTCAATAGTCCTGGAGAGAATTAAAAGGGTCTCTCAGTGGAAGGTACAGGTAATAGGACTCTCCGCCACAATTGGAGACACAAGCTATGCACTTAGGTTCATAGATCCCTTAGGACAGGCAGAGGTAGCCAAAACAGACAACATAAAGGAAATGGAAATGGAAGAAATAGTTCCCCAGCCTAATCAAAGAGCAGTTGAGAAGGCGCTAAATACGAACCTTTCTCCCGATTTGATTGCTAGGTTAGAGAAAATAAATGAATTAATTTCTGTTCATAAACCAGTTCTGATATTCACGAACACCAGGGAGACAGCAGAGTTTCTGTCCACATGGTTAAACTCGATGTTCCACCTAAGAGTGAGTGTTCATCACGGTTCGCTCTCGAAGGAGGTCAGAGTCGAAGCCGAGTCCAAATTCAAGAACGGGGAATTGGACGTTCTTGTCGCTACATCTAGCCTTGAGCTCGGCATTGATATAGGTAAGATTGAATTCGTGGTACAATACATGTCACCTCGTCAGGTCAATAGATTAATCCAGAGGATAGGGAGAAGCGGTCATAGAATAGGAGGAACTCCAAGGGGAGTTGTTGTTCCAAGTCCAGATACATTCGATGTGTTGGAGTGCAGATCAATTATAATGAAGGCAAAGGAAGGGTATCTTGAGAAACCCACAATAGAATCTAAGCCTCTAGATGTCTTAGCCCATCAAATTACTGGAATGGTATTGGAAGGTTATGTGGATCAGGAGGAAATATACAGAATTGTGAGGGGCGCACAGCCCTTCAGGGACCTAACTGAGAACGAGTTTAATGAGGTTATAGACTTCTTAGAGCAAGTTAGGGTGCTAAGAAGAGGGAATAGGGGGCTTTCAGTGTCAAGGAGGGCTTGGCGATACTTCTATGGAACTTCCATGATACCTGATTCGTTCAATAAATATACCATAATCGAAGTGGCGTCCAATTCTAAGGTAGGGGAATTGGACGAGGAGTTCGCTGCAACCCTGGAGAACGATGAGGTCTTCGTGTTAGCGGGGAGACTGTGGAGAGTAGTAACGATCGAGAAGGGTAAGATATTCGTAGAGAGAGCCCAAAGGAGGAGCGGACTCCTCCCCTCTTGGTTTGGAGAAACAATACCGGTGGAAGCCGAAGTGGCCAAGAGAGTATATGAGATGTTGATCCATCCTGAAGGATTAAATGAGGAGGTGAGAGCTAAGATAGACAAATCTATCTCAGAAATGAGGAGAAGGGGATTTCCTCTCCCAGGACCAGAAAAGGTAGCAGTGGAGATCATGCGTGATCTAATAGTAGTCCATAGCCCGTTTGGATCAAGGGGAAACAACACTCTTGGAGCCCTACTCTCTCAATATCTAGCCCAAAGAAAGGGGATAAGGACCTCCTATAAGTCTGATCCCTATCATATAGCCCTCGCCTCTGTAATACCAGTCTCGAAGAACGAAATGGAGGAAGTCTTTACGGAGATCGCCTCCCAGGGAGAGGACTCATTGATATCTGTACTAGAAAGGGCGATAGTGGAGTCCCCACCCTTCAAGTGGAAGATGGTGATAGAGCTACAGAGATTTGGAGTGATTGATAGAGATTCAGAGGTCGACATTAACTCCACCATAATAAAGGCATACGTAGATACCTTAGTAGGTAGAGAGGCAATCAAGGAATTACTATGCAAGGACTACGATCTAGATATATTAGGGGAGCTTAAGAGGCTAAGGGTGGAAATTGTGGAATCTCCTTCACCCTCGCCTTTGTCTTCTGAGTTTCTTGAGAGGATATTCGCAGATGTCAAGGAAGGAAGTGGTAATCTCATAGATTTAATAAAGAGAAGGTTGTCATCAAAGGAGTTGAGGGTCATATGTTTGAACTGTTCCTGGTCCTCAACCTTCAAGGCAGCCGAAATTCCAAGGAAGTGCCCAAAATGTGATTCAGTGTTCATCACTCTAACACACTCAGAGGATACAGAGTCCCAGAAAATAGTAAGTAAGTTTCTAAGTGAGGAGAAATTGAGTAGGAATGAAATGAAAAGGCTGGAGGAGTTGAAGAAGGTAGCGTCGTTAGCGGTAGACTACGGTAACTACGCCGCAATAGCAATAGCAGCCAGAGGAGTAGGTCCGTCCAATTTAGATAGAGTCCTTTCTAAGCTGAGGAATGGGGGGGAGGATAAATTCTATGAAGCCATAATGGAGGCGGAAAGAAACTTCATAAAGTATAGGAGATATTGGCAAAGTTAGGAGCGTTTATGCTTTATTTCTTCTACAAGCCGATCTATCATATCCGCAACTGCAGTTGGACTAACCTTAGCTGTGTTCACAGTGAGGTCGAACGACCTCAGATCGGTAATATCAATACCGTAATATCGCTTGAATCTCTTATAGTGACTGTTCTCCCTCTCAACTATCTGCCTAAGAGCCTCAGGATAGGATATCCCGTCCCTTTTAGCTATCCTATTTGCTCTTTCCTGAAGTGGTGCGTTTAGATAGACCAAAATATCCGCTATCCCAGCCAAAAGCCAGCTGTTTATATGTGATTCTACAACAATATTCCCCCTGGCAGCTCTCTTGGCTACCGTCTGATCCACTAATTTATCTACGTCGAAGACCCTTTCGGCCCTCCTATTCATGGATACCACATCTGTATTGGCCTTTGATGCCATTTCCCTGAATATTGCCCCAGCTGATAATAGTTCCAACGAATATCTGGAAGCCACTATCTTGGCAACCGACGTTTTTCCACTTCCAGGAGGACCGCTAATGGATATTATCATTAGAGGCCTCTCACTCCAGCCCTTATGGAGGATTCTAAACAGGAATGGCAGAGATATCCACCAAAGGGTCGTTCGGGCCTCTTCTGGGTCTTTGAACCCTTAGCTCTCACGCCTCTAAGGGCTCTTCCGCAACGTGCACACTTGGCTTTTGAACCAACAGACATTGAAACTCGATTAAGAAAAATCAGTTCACCTATATAGGTTTGGCTGTCTTAATGCTAGAGGGCTGAAAAGGACAAAGGACATTATGAATATGAACAACGTTCCCCCGACCAAGAGGTATTGATGGGCATGTATAACAGTTATAACTGGAACGTAGAAGGGAAAGGGAATCGCGTAATTAAGGAAAGTTACCACAATATAGAAAAGGATCATATATACAGCTAGGGTGTACATAGTACGCATAAAGGTGTACTTATAGACAGTGGACTGTCTCCTCTGAATGTCCTTACTTAGTCTCCTCTTTATTCTCTCCTTCCTTTTAACCGAAGTGACGATGTTGAGCCTTTCATCTAACTTAGAAAGCTGCTCAAGCGCAGAGTATATCTTCTCCCTCAAATAAAACCTGTAGAGCAAATAGGAAGATAAGTCTCCCACGGCCCCTGCTAAAAGAGTTAAAATAACATACACTAACATCTTACCTTCCCGTCATGACCCTCACTATCTCAGAGGCCGCTTCCTCAGCCAACCCTTCCTTGTTTAAAACTATCTTAACTGAAGCGCCCACAAATGTGGCGGACGAGACAGCAAAATATCTAGCGAAGTCCATGACCTCCTTTACCACAGATTCCTCAGAGTAGTCAACTCTACTTCTAGCCTGATCCCTCTTCTGCCTTTCTATTATGAGGGCAGGAGGCGCCTCTATTAGGAAGATAACGTTAGGTTTTAGAATCTCAATTATGTGACTTGGAAGTCCAGGAAGATATCCTTGAGGAGTCCTTATAACTGCATGTGTATCTACCAATCCAACTCCTCCCTCTCCCAAAGCCATAGTGTCCTCATATATTGATTTAGCGGCCTTGAGCTGGAGATCCCTCTGTAGTGCAAGAGGAAGTTTCCTTATTTGGTCCCTATCTTTAACATAGCCACCCTCTAAGGCCCCCTTAAGCATATAATCGCCATAATTCATTATCTTGTATTTCAATCGTTCAGTAGAAAGCAAACCCTCCACCTTCGATAGAACTGTTGTTTTCCCTACGCCCGGAATACCAGTTACTACGCCCAGTCCCATTACTCCTCACCTATAATCCTCTTTAATAATGGGTACATCTCCAGGGACCTCTCGTAAGCCAGTAGGCTATAGTATTGTATGGCAATGGTTACTGCCAGTAACAATCCCACACCGGTTCCATATACGCCTAACAGCGTGGCAACCGAGCCTAATATACCTACTATTAGCGAACTGTAGAACGTTAATGGTTTTATATATTTGGCAAGGAGACCCTCTAAGGCCCTTGGATTACTCCTTATCCCAGGCACTTCAACGCCAGATTCTATTAGGTTCTCGGCCTGAGTTCTAGCATCAAGTCCAGCAACGTTTACCCACAATACGCCGAAGACAAGACTCAGTACAATGAATATGGCAACGTATATGGCAGCGCCCACCGGATCTAGGGCCACCGCGTAAATGCTATGTGGGATGGTGGTGTCAGTGGGGGGAGGAAATATGAAAAGATTCTCTAATTGACTCAGGAAACTACTAGCGGAAGAAGAAACGTAAGAAGCAATGGACGAGAATAGCCCTATGTCAGAGGCCAAAACGCTCACAAATATAACCGGAATGCTGCTAACGTAAAGGAAATTGAGCGGAATGGTCCTCCTAATTCCTCTAAGTCTTTGACTTGTCACTGGTATGTTTACATTAATTGCAGTAAGATAGACAAGTAAAATTATCAGTCCTATAGTAGATAGGAATCCCACCAGGTCAGGCTGGAAGGGTCTTGAGGTGTCAACAAGAATGTTTAACACTCCTGACCCGCTAGATAGGGCTGAGATTAATGAGGGGAAGAATCCAACTGGTAAGTTCTGAGACTGTACCGACGCAATTCCAAACATGTCCCAGAACATTATCTTCGCCACACCAGCTAGGATGAAAAGACTAACACCTGAGCCCAGGCCCCATCCTTTCTGTATCATCTCGTCCAAAAGCAAAATGACAAAAGTAGACAATATCAATTGTCCTGCCACGATCAACATAAGCTCAAGGTCTCCACTATGTACAGTTAAAACGTAGCCGAAGAGGAAGGACTCCAACAATATGAAGATGAAAGCTAAACCCTTCTGGGAAGTGGTGAACTTGGCCCTATCGTCAGTATCATTTAGGTCCATTTCAATGAGCTTCGAACCTACCAATATCTGCATAATGAGCCCGGCGGTGATTATGGGTCCTATGCCAAGTTGCGCAAGCGTCCCAGTGGTTGACGCAAACACGACCTGTTCCAATAGGAAGTTCCCAAAGGTAGTCGATGTTATGCCATAGAGCGGAACTGAGGCCATTAGGAGATATATTATAACCCCTAGTCCGCTGAAAAGTAACTTTGAGGTTAGAGAAGGCTTCTCCTTTGGTTTAGTTATGGCGGGCAAATATTGGCCCAACGTTGCCAATGCATCGATAAGACCCATTTAGCTCGATGAGAATTACTGGGTGGAGTTTAAAATAACTTCTGCACCTACCTTCTCTAATTTCTCTTTGGCTTTTTCAGTTACGGCATTTACCTTTACTACGATCTCTGAAGTGTAGAAATCTCCACCTGATATTAACTTTTCAACGCCGTATTGAGTTAGATCCAGAACCTTCTTGCCTCCCTCTTCCTTGAATACAAACCTCCCTGAGTCAATGCCTGCCTGCAAGTCCTTCAACGTAATTGCACTTACCTTGACTGAAGTTGGATTTCTGAATCCGTGTTTTCCATACCAATTCGGGCAAACTTCACCACCCAAGACCATTTGTGTTTTCCCCATCCCTATTTGTCTCCCGCTCTGACTGCCTCTATCCCTATGTTGACCTACCTTTCCCCATCCCATTGTCCTACTTCCTCTTTTGCTCCTACTCTTCCTGTCCCTTCTCTTCATCTAGCTCACCTCACATCATCTTCTTAAGGAGGGCGTTTATAGCCCTGCCCCTGTAACCGAACTCTCCCCTAGAGCGATAGGACCTAGAGATCTTTCCCTTAAATCCTCCACTGGGAGGGTGAAGCCTAAGCGGCAATCTAATGTTTATGTCGCTCAATCTCATTTTTCCTTCCTTCAGTCCCAATATTATCTCTTGACTCTCCTCTTGACTGAGATTAGGAGCGCATCTGGACAGCATCTCCTTCAATACGTCATCTTCTAACTCTCCCCACGTCAAATAAGGCTCAGCCTCCCTTAGGAGGCCTGTGAAATCTGGGGAGGAGGGGATGATAGTGGTGTTGAAAGTCCTTGTTAACTTCAACTGTTCTAAGGCCAGCTGCACCCTCCAGGGTGTGCCAGCTTGCCCTCTTATCCTAACTACGCCCAATATTTCCATGCTATCTCCTCCTTGCCCAATCAGTTATCGTCACGAACTTAAAGGTATTGTAGAGGGCGTTATAGCCAGCCCTTATCATGTTCTCCCTGGTTCTGGTCTCTCCCCTGGTGAACGACCAAACGTCCCTTACTCCTGCGTAGCTGAGCAAAGTCTTCAGCGGTCCTCCAGCCACAAGCCCTGTACCGTCTGGGGCCGGAAGTAATTCCACCTCTACGCTGCCAGCCTTTCCCCTTACTCTAAAGGGAAGACTATGGGACTGGCCACATGTACACTCCCAACTTCCGCATCCCCTCCTAATCGGAATAACTTTGAGCTTGGCGTCTCTGATCGCCTTTTGAATAGCAACCCTGACCTGTTTGGCCTTTCCAGTTCCTATTGCAACATAACCATCCATGTTCCCCATAATTATGAGAACCTTGTATCTGGATATTTCACCTGCATCTGTTTGTCTCTGCACTATGTCTATGTCCATTACTTCATATTTCAAATTAGGCAATAATGCATCCACTATCTCAGGTTCCAATATGCTTAAGTTTCTCTCGAAAATTTCTCTGATTGAGTTTATCTTACCTTCCTTGACCAGTTTTCCCACACTGGTCCTCGGTTGCCACTGTTCAACATTTATTACTGGTACTTCCTCGCTCATCATGAATCAGCCTCCTTTATCTTTGAAAGAACCTCCTGAAAATGAGAGGGAAGATTCTTTGGTTCAAGTCCCCTCTCTAGGTATTTTGAAAAGACTTTCTTATAGGTCTCAGGATCCTGCTGCTCCAATGACTGCGCGTAACTGGCCACGTGCTCCCCCCTTATTCTTTCCTCACTGACCTCAGCACTCATTGGAATATCAATCCCAGCATCAATAGCTCCCTTAGCTACCACGAACAGCTTAGAGCCCTTGGTAGGAATCCTATTACCAATATCCAGCACAGCCTTCTTTACGCCAACCTTAACCGCTCTCTTGCCTAACAGGTAACCCACTAGGTAGGCAGCTGAAGTGTTGTTCAGATCTCCCTTCCATCCGAATTTTTTAGGCAGCTCAAAGGATGTCGCCGATGCTACCATTACGTCGCCCTTTGGATCAAACTTAGCCAAGCTAGCTATGATGGCGGTATTTGTAAATCTTGCCACCAGTCTTTCGACATCTGAGACAACATAAGTATATCTTCGATAGTAGTTGGTCTTTCCTTCCCTTCGTCTCCTCTGCTTCAGCCTATAGTTAGGACCACCCTTCAACTCACGACACCTCCTCCTTCAAATGGCCCGTTGTAATTAATGCTCGCCTGACATCGGCCACACTTTTGAATACACCTCCCTTGGATCTATCGTAGTAATCTCTATAGATCTCCTTGGGAATTCTACCATTGTCCCTGAGCCAACGAAGATAGCGCCTTATCTTCCTGATAGTTTTCACCCATCTATCCTTCTTTCCCTCCCTTCTTTTCCCCTTTCTACTCCCTGGACCACTCCTTTCACTTTTAGTCCTTTTTTTCTGTTTCCTGAGTTTTAGCCTTTCCCGAGGATATACCTTTTTTCTTAAGTACAACGATCTTCCCTTCCCTTACCAATCTCTTGACCTGAGATCTTGTCAAGGCCTCCTCAACATCTTCAAGTGAGGAGGAGGGGAATCTGATCCTATTCCTGCCTACTCCGGCAACCTCAGAGGCCAATCTTCTCTGGAGTTTCACGTTTAATTCACCCGTTGGTAACCCTCAAGCCGTATTCCTTGGCCTTATTAATTAAAGCTGTCCTTTTCCTAAGGCCCAAGGAACTGGCCAATACAACCAGTACACTCTTTCCCTTCAGGGATTCAAGCTGAGATTCGTTGTAAACCACCACAGGCCTTAGTCCCGAGGGGTGTAATCCCCTGATAAGTTTAGGAGTCCTATAGCCAGGATCAGGCGATGGGGGATAGCCCTTGAATTTCAGTCTTACAGGATTGTCTAGTCCTCTAGGCTTCCTCCATCTATCAGTTCTCTCAAGCTTAACATATTCATCCCACTCGAACCTTATGAAACGGGGCCCCTTACTCCTCCTGCTCTTCATTTTTTTGAGCAATTCCTGATCCTCATTCATTGCTCCTCACCCTTACTGTAGATATATATGCCGTCACCGAAAATTCTCTTGTCAAATCCCCTTATTTTGGAGGCCTGCTCTATATTAGCCGCCGTTTGGGCCACATTCTCCAAGTCAACTCCCTCCACCACTATCTCGTCACCCTTTACATTGACCTTAACTCCCGGCAATATGGGGGCAACCCTTACATTTTTCTCACCAATCAAATTAGTTATCTGAACCGTGTCCTTCACCACTTTCACATTCATGGGGAAGTGAGTCTGAAGGATCTTCAACTTATATGTGTAGCCTTTGGTAACACCAACTAACATATTCTTCACATGAGCTATCACTGAGTAGAATTGTGCCTTGGCTCTCTTATCGAGGAACGCGGCCTCGAACTCTATCTTGTCTCCACTTATTTTCATTTCAACTCCTTTGGCAAATGCAAAGTCTCTAACAACTTCTCCCTTACTCCCCTTTACCCTGATCTTTTTCCCCTCAAGTGAAACTGATATTCCCTGAGGGATCTGGAGCTCCTCCTTTAGATATGTGAGCTGCATATGATTCACCTCAATATACATAACCTAGAGCGATCCCCCCTGTCCTCACTCTAGCAGCCTCCTTATGGGACATCACTCCCTTTGGAGTGGAGATCACTATTATACCAATCTCCTTAGATGGGAGGTACTTCCTAATGTAGTTAGGAAGATTTATGGTGTCCCTGTAGGTAAGAGGATAACGTGGAGTTATTGGACCACACTTATTTATACGTCCCTGAAGTTGGACTACAATTTTTCCCCATCTACCATCGTCCACTTGCTCTACTTCTCCAATGTACCCCTCCTTCTGCATTGTCCTGAGGACGTTTATAATCAATTTAGACGCTGGAGATATTACGGCCTCTCTATTTCTCCGCGCCTCATTGTTGTAGAGAGATGTGAAGGCATTGGCAACTGGATTGAAGACTACCATTTTCTCTCACCTCAACCTATTGAAGCCCATTGAGTAGGATACTTCCCTAAAACATTGTCTACATAGGTAAAGGTTATACTTCTGAATGACGCTATCCTTACTTCCACATCTTCGGCACACTTGGACTCCCTTCCCATACTTCCTTTCCACGGGTGGCTTATACTTGGCCATTTTAAGACACCTCAACTCCCAACTCTTTCTTAAAGAAGTCTACGGCCTCCTCTCTTGTTATCCTATGCCTTCTGGGTAACCTAGAGGGTTTGTTCCTCCTCCTCATCACCCTGTAACCAGGTCTCTCAAGGGTCACGGCTATATCCATCCCAAATATTCCGACCTCTGGATCATATCGTGTACCAGGTAATAGCGTATGTTCCACTATCCCGAAGGAGAAATTGCCGTAGTCGTCGAAACTGGTTCCCTTTACCTTATTTCCCACAGCCTCGAGAGCTCTCTTCAAAAACTCAACGGCTTGTTCCCCCCTAAGAGTCACTTTAACACCTATGGATGTGCCCTTTCTTACCCCAAAGTCCCTAATGCTCCTTTTTGCCTTAGTGAGTACAGGTTTGGCGTGAGTCAGCTCTTCAAGCAACGAGTAAGCCCTATTAAGCCTCTCCCCGGGCTCTCCGATACCTATATTTACGGTAACCTTAGCTATCCTTATTTTCTTCATAGGATTTTCAATTACCGTCTGCTCCGACATTTAGGCCAACCTCAAATCAGGGGCTTGATCTCCAATAGACATTATATTTATCACCTTTGTTTGGAACGACTCTCCGGACTGACTCTCCACTGTGACCAATGAGTCCCTCTTTGATTTGAATTGGGAACTTCTTATCTCCTTTATGGACCCATGTAAACCAACGTTTCTTCCGGCAACAGATACAGCATAGGCTCCCTCTCTGAGAGGGAACTTTCCGACCACAGTTCCATCCTCCATGTTCAACTTAATGGTTGTTAATGTCTCCACCTCAAGTTCAGCCTTATATTTGTCCAAGGGTATCCTAATGTTTCGGCCGTCTTCCAGGTTGAGTTGTATCTTTGAACCGTTGGTCATGGTCTTACCAATAATCCTCACATATTTATATTTCGATTCCTCAGCAGATATTGGCATAAATCTAAGATACTTAACATTATCAGGGAGTACCCTAAAATATTGTTGAGCGGAGGGGAAAGCGATCACGTCCATTAATCCTATTGGGAATTTGTGATCTCGTATGGGTCTTCCATCCACAAGGACGCTCCCCAGGGCAAGCAGTTTCTTGGCCTCACTCATGGTGGATACCACCTTGAGGGCGTCCCTAAGCACTGATCCAAGAGGGATGCTCCTAAGCAATGGATGAGGGCCAGGTGACGCTTTCACATACCACTTAGCCTCCTTTTTCCCTGATGGGGAAAAGGCAGGGGCTGCGAACCTCGTTAGATAAGTGCTTTTTCCCATTCTAGCCAAAGAACTTCACCTTTTCAACTACCACTTTGACCCTCCTTCCTCATAAAAAGCTTCCGTTGTTCCGCCTTCTTCTCCACACTTTTACGTCTAATAGGATCTCCCATCTCCAATTTGGTTACTAGAACCTTAGATGCGCTCACCTTGATGAATACTGGAGTCCCATCCGTCTTCTTCCTGGTGAGACCCTCTATGGTAACGTAACCTTCAAGGTCTACTGAATTAACCTTCCCCTCAAAACCCACATTTGTACCCATCATCACCTTCACTGTATCCCCCTTCCTTACCCTAATTCTAGAGATTCCATATTGGTTTGCCAGGTCATCAGAGAGTTTAGCCGTTAGTGACTTCCTCTTGAGGTGTTTAGGTAAGTTGTAAAGGAGCTTCCTCTGTTTCTTAACAAGCTTGGATACCATTAACCTCACCTATACAATTATGGTCGCAAGGCTGGAAATCTTGGGCCATCTTTCTGCAGCTTCCCTGGCCACTGGTCCCCTTATCTCCGATCCCTTGGGAGTACCGTCAGGGTTAACTATAACCACCGCGTTATCTTCGAAAGCCATCCAGGTTCCATCAGGTCTTCTAAAGGGCATATGCTGTCTTATCACCACTGCCTTAAACTTCTGTTTCCTCACATCTGGGGTTCCCCTTCTCACAGAAACCATAACCAGATCGGCAATATTGGCAAAGGGAACTCTTCTTAATACTCCCCTATACCCATATACGCCTATTATTTTAGCAAGTTTGGCCCCGCTATTGTCTGCCACAACAACCATGGTATTATGCTGTACGGCGGGGGTGTAACCTTTCCTGGCGCCTAGCATCTGCATCTTTTCTGGCACATCACTCACCTCTTCCCTAGAACCACAAAGGAGACCGACTTAGCTAAGGGTCTGGTTTCTCCAATCAGCACAGTCTCTCCCTCCTTTAAGTCGAGACATTGGGGTACTCTAACATGTATTCTACTCTTCCTCCTCTCATATCTCTTATATTTCTTGTTATAATAGGTATATGTTCTCTGAACCGTTCCAAATTTGGCACCCTTAAGTTTTACAAGAGTTCCTTCCACAAACATTCCTCTTACTTTAAGGTGCCCGTGGAATGGGCAGAGCTCATCCTCACAGAATTTAGAGGGCTGAGCCACTCCTGATACTCCCACCTTTTTTGCTAAACTCAATTCTTACACCTCATCCTAACTATCCTATTGGTTACCTTGGACTGCAGGGTAATCCCATCCCGTCTGAACTGACGGGAATCATCTACGAAAACGAAAAATCCGCTTCCCTTAAACACGGTTCTAGTTTTGCCTTTCGCCTCTATTAGCAAGGTTTTCTCACCCTCCCAAATCACTTTTCCCTCAAGTCCCTCAAGCCCTGGGTCAGTATGGGATAAAACTCCCACTTTTACTCCGTTCAGATCACATCTCACTTCTTTCCACCCTTTCTTTCCATAACCATTTTAAGCCTAGCAATATCCTTCCTCACGTTCCTTATTGAGGAAGTCTCTTTCAGGGAGCCCATTTTAGCTTGGGCTCTAAGCTTTACCTGCTGTAGCTGGAGATCCTCAAGCCTCTTCTTTAACTCCTCCAGCTCAAGTTGTTCCAATTCACTCACTTTTAGCGGCATCCTGACTTTCACCCTCCTCTTCTATGAACTTAACGTTGGTGACTGTAACTCCACTCTCGCCCTCTTCGGTGGTAACTTGACGCTGCTCCTCAGGGGATTTCGGTAAAATCTTGTCCACAGACCTAATGGGTTTTGTAATTACTACCTCCACTCCAAATATGCCTGGTTTAAGGAGAGCGGTGGCTATTGCCCTATCAACAATTGTTTGTAACTGCCCTCCCGTTTTGTATACCTGGCCCTCCTTCAACTTCTCATATCTGGCCCTCTCTGTGGTTAACTTCCCACTAATCACTATCTCGGCACCAACAGCTCCAGCCCCCATTATCTTTCTCATACTTATGAATGAAGCTCTCCTAAATTGGAAGCCTTTCTCTAAGTTCTGGGCGAGCCTAAAGGCCATGATTCTGGCGTTGAGCTCCGGCTTCTCCACGTTTACCACGGTGATCTGGGGATTCTCCAGTTTGAAATATTTCTCAAAGACCTGCGATAGTTGCTTTATGCTCTTCCCACCCTTACCTATTATCATGGCTGGACGCCCAGCATATATTATGACCCTAGTACCCATTGGCGTCTTGGCTATCTCTACGCCTGAATACTCAGCCCTATAGAACTGCTTAGCTAGATACTCATCTATCATGGTTCTCATCATCGCTCTTTGAAGGAAGTATTGCTTAATCTTGACCAATTTCAGGACACCTCCTCTAGGACAACCTCAAGGTTTGTAGTCCTCTTATATTTCCTAGTGGATCTTCCAAATGCCCTTGGAAGATATCGCTTCATTACCATACCCTTATGAGCAGCCACATGTGCAACCCTCAAGGAGTCCGCGTCTAGGCCCTTCACAGATGCGTTAGCCTCAGCATTGGCCAATAGTCTACTGAGGTACTTAGCCACCTTCACCGGATATCTGCCACTCTTGATACCCCAGACTTGGTTTAGCCCAGGCTTGTGAGAGGTCCTTCTGTTATACCTATAATAGGGTACTGCCCTTTTCTTAGACATAACGTCCTCAAGAAATTGCTTCGCATCGCTCAATCTCATCCCTCTTATTGCTCTGCAAACATTATAGGCATCCTTGGGTGAAATATCTAAATCCCTGGCTACCGCCTTGGCTATCTTAATCTCATCTACGCCCAAATCAGGATAAGTCCAACTTGGCATATCTCATCCCTTCATGGCTAGGAATAGGCTTGACCTGGTTGCCTTGAGACCAGGTTCTCCGTGCTCCACCTTCTTTATTGGAGAAGAGAATTCGCCTAAGTAATGCCCTATCATCTCAGGTGAAACCACTAGTTCCACAAATTCCTTACCATTATATACTGCCAGCTTCATTCCAATCATTTCCGGAAGAACTACCATGTTCCTTACATGTGTCCTTATGGACTTGTCCTGTTTTTGCTCCCTTCTATGACTCCTGATCTTCTCAAGGAGATTCCTCTGCTGCTCCGTGAAGCCCCTTCTCAGTGATCTTCTCTTCCTAGAGGGTAGCATCTTTATGAATTCGTCCATGGGCATGGACATAAGCTCCTCAATGGTCTTCCCCCTGTACTTGAACTTTCGCCATTCAGGTGGTATGTCAGGCATTGGTCTCGCCTCCTTTACGTCCGGTTCTCTTTGCTGCTATATGACCGACTTTCCTCCCAGGCGGAGCATTCCTGCTCACAGTACTAGATCTACTTACGCTGGGATGAAGTCCTCCTCCATGTGGGTGAGAAACCACATTCATTGCGACTCCTCTAACTGTTGGCCACTTTTTAGCTTTGTTCTTGTACTTGTAGTAGGAAGCTCCGGCCTTTAGGAGAGGCTTCTCCTTGGCTCCCCCTCCCGCCACAGTTCCCACCGTGGCTCTAGCATCCTCACTAACTTCCATTACTTTTCCAGAGGGAAGCCTGACGATCACTTTATCTCCACTTCTTCCGACCACTGTAACATAACTGCCCGCCGACCTAGCCAATTTACCTCCATCTCCCTTGACTATCTCCAGATTACAAAGATTGACTCCCTCTTGGACGTCTCCTACCCTTACAATGTTGCCAGCTGTAACATTCGAACCTCGTCCGTACTCTATCCTTTGACCTACATAGATGCCCATAACAGCCTGATTGAAGAACGTGGTCCCGTCTTCCAGCCTTATTTGGGCCACCGGAGCGCTCATTCCTGGGGCATGAATTATGTTCAATACTACCCCTGCGACCTTCTCATAGACTTTAGGATATCTTACCGCGCCTATTCTATGGGCCTCAGGGGTAACAAATGTTGGAGTTCCCCTACCGGCCCTCTGCTGTCTTAACTTTTTACCCATATCTTAACACCTCACAATACTCCAAGCTTTCCTGCCACTTCCGTTGCTTTGAACTCCTTCTTCAATTTAACGTATGCTTTCTTCTCTCCTGTTGGCGTAATGATTATGTTGACTTTCTCCACCTTAACGTTAAACATGGATTCTACCTCCTTCTTTACTAAGGACTTTGTAGCTTTCCTATCAACCATTAGTGTAATAGAATTCTCTTTCTCAATCACTCTAATTGCCTTCTCTGTATTTAGACCACTCTTTACGTGACTCATGCCTTTCCACCTCCAAAGCGGGACTCCAATTTCTTTAGTGCTGACTCTGTGAAGACTGTAAGCCTGCCTGGCTGTCCGCCTGGTGCAAGATGCCTAACGCTCAACAGTTCAGCTCCCACAACATCGACCCCCGGTACATTGCTAAGGGCCTTCCTTACTTGAGCTTCAGGATCTGACACAACGATCAGTACGCTCTTAGGCGTTAAATACCTCCTACCGCGCATTTTACCTTTTCCTGCTCTAATCTTAATTCCGTCCTTGGCTCTCCTTAGGTCATCGGAGAGGCCTAACTTACCTAGAACCTCTACTGCCTCAGCCGTGTTTGATAGTTTCTCAAAATCCTCCTTTATTACCAATGGCAAAACCTCTCCAGAGAATCTATGGCCTCTGGCCTTTACGATCTGTGGAACCCCCGTTGCCCCAAGGGCTGAAAGTATTGCCAACCTTACCTCCTTTCTATTAACGTTCTCAACTAATTTTTTCTGGGGGGTAGGAGGAAATGCTAGCCTTCCCCCAACAGTGTTTGGGGCAAGGGCAGCCTCCCCGCTTCCTCCTACTCTTGGGACCCTAGCTAAACCTAAGTTTATACCAAAGCTGGCAGCCGGCGTTCTTCTACCTGCCATTGGATCTCTCCCCTTAGGCTGCAGCCTTTTAGTAATTGAAGAGATGTACACTCTTCTGATAAGGTCTTTTCTCACCGGCGTTGAAAATAGAGAGGGAAGTTTCAACTCTCCTGCCTTGTTTCCCTCTAGATCGTAGAGCGGAACCACTCTCTCTTCTGAAGGGAAGATCATGCACCCACACCTTGTTTACTTAGGGTACTCACGTAGGTTATCTGGGGAACTGACTTGGGTTGCCAAGTAGGTCTTATGGGATATCTCATAAATATTGGTCTTCTCTTGGTACCTATGACGCTCCCTTCAATCATTAAATACCATCCTCTCACCAAACCATAGTTCACGAAACCCCCTCTTGGGTTAATCTCACTTACTTCATTAGATATCTTGAGAATCCTCTTATTAAATTCGGTCCTTCTAAAATAGCCCAACTGTCCCGGTTGCGGAGTATAGCTAGGTGTGCCAGGTGATGGACCTCTGGTTCCCACCTTCCTACTTCCCTTTCTATGCTTATGCCACCTGGGAAGCTCCATTACACCGAACCTCTTTATGGCCCCCTGGAAGCCCTTCCCCTTGCTGACACCTATTATATCAATTAATTGTCCCTCTTTAAGAACGTCCTTCACCTCCAGTGGCTTACCCAATAGATTTAACCCGTACTCAAGCTGTGACTTGATATCTCCGCCTCCTATCTGAATTTCCACAATCTCTGGCTTCTTCTTACCTAGAGCCGGTATTGCCCTAGGTTGAGTGGCCGCCACGATCCTCAGCGCTAATATCTTACTGAGATTGGAAGAAAGTTGATCTAGCGCCTGCTTGCTCCTGCTTTCATTGTACCTGAAAGAATTGATTTTCCTCAATAGCGGCAGTTCCTTGGGAGGCGAGATCCAATATTCTGTAATGGCCTGCAGTTCTCCCTTCCCATCCATTCCATACCCTCTGATTGCCAAAGGAATCAAAGGTGGGGTCTCCACAATTGTCACTGGGACGAATATTTCTTTCCCCTGGGTAGGGGAACTAGGCCTATCATCTATGGCAAAGATGTGAGTCATTCCGGCCTTGTAGCCTACGAATCCTAGCGGAATGGGTGAATTGATCTCCACTGAAGGCCAGGACTTCGGTGAGGGAAGAAGTTCTCTACTACGTTTACGCGGTCGAAGTCCAGAAGAACCTCTCCTGGGCGAAGAAAGTTTTCGATGACCCATTAGCCTCTCCTCTTTCAACTCAACACTTCTGGTCGAAATAAAAAACTATTGGAGTACTAGATTGAGCATGGAGAGGGCTGACCAGAGCGCCTCCTCCGTCCTCAGGTCCTTTACGCCCTGATTCTGTGCGAAATTATAGCACAGTCCGTCTTTCCACTTCCTAAGTAGCCCTCCCCTAGGAGGACCTAGAAGCAGGGTAAGTCCCCTTTTTTCGTAGAGCTCCTTCAATCTATCAGAATCCCAAGGGGGTCTCCGCAGCTTCTAGAGCCTATAACCACGTTTTCTAGCTTCCATATTCTTTCCCACTCAGATACTTTTATAACAGGACCTTCATAGACGAAACTCTCTACTCGCCTTATCGATAGCGGAGAGGAGTTAGTAACCAGATAGGTCCCAGCTTCTCCTTTAAACTTCTGTTGAAGACCTAGGTCCAGAATTTCTCCTACTCTCACTCCTCTTCTAAGTTCTCCCTCTACAGGACGTGAAGACGAGGGATGAATGGGAAGCTGGGTCGGATCTAGAAGACCCACGTTTCGCAATTCCTTGGACATAGGGAAGTACTTCTTAACGTAAGGGGGAGCCAGGGCATAACGGGATAATGCCTCTATCGTCCTCAGTTTTCTCCTTTCATTTAGGTCATTAATCCATACTAACTCAGAGGCCCTGAATGCAGTAACGGCCCTAATAATTGTGCTTACTTTATACACTAGGGTAGGACCATCACCCTTGACGAATGGTGAGGACAATGGGATGGCTACAGCCAGTCTCCCCCTCCTTGGAGGAACAAAGAACAGGAAACCTCACCCAAAAACTATGCCTTAGATATACCTATGACTATCAGTTCGCCATCAACGTCCCATTCCATAACTAAATCGCCCTTCGCCTCCCCGACCACTACAGATATTGAGCGTGTTTCGTTTCTGAGATAGTTTTCCCATCGTTTAACTACGTCCGCCCTATCCTCTGAGACATTTATGGCAAGCTTAATGTAGTCCTCCACATTAAGGTTCATCTTCTTCCTCATAAACTGCACCCTGCGTACGACATCTCTCATAAAGCCCTCCTCTTCCTCCTCTGGGGTCAATTGCGGATCTAGAGCGATTACGCCTCCCTCAAATTCAGCGTAGAGGAGTCCTTGAGGTAATTCCTCACTAATTTTCACGTGATCCCCAGTTATGACCAAGGGGTTGCCATTCGATTGAAGGGAATGGGAACCCTTAGAGAGGATATCCTCCGCAACTTGATATGGCTTTGATTCTATGTAAGTTATTACGTCCCTTGCCCTAGACTTGAAGTCCCTTCCAATGGTGGACGGATTTGGTATTGCCTTCACCCTAACTATGTTAACCTTACTCTCACCAATCTCAACTTCCCTTACGTTCAAAATTGAACGAAGAAGTTCCTTTACCTTTTCTACTCGTTTCACCGTCACACGATCGGTAGGATATATGAACGCCTTCCTCAAAGGTCTCCTTAGCTTCACTTTTCCTTTAGCCCTTGCATTAAGGCCGGCCTCCGATATCTTCCGCGCCAAAGAGAATGACTCTTCTAACTCCTGGTCTATATATTTCTCAGAGGCCGAAGGAGCAGACTCCATGGCTACAGAAGGTTGAGGGTCAATTACGAACTCCCTGTATATTCTTTCAGCCAAGTATGGGGTGGCCATAGAAGCTAGAATTAGCCAATCCTTAAGCACCTTATACAGCACTGAATACATCGCCAACTTATCTTCATCTATTCCCTCAGCCCAAGCCCTCTTTCTCGTCAGTCTAAGATAGAATCTACTAATGTCCTCCAATAGGAACTCAAATAATGTACTAACCGCTTCATGGACTTTAACCTGTTCCATATCAGAGTAGAACTTCTTTAAGGTCGAATTGAACCTAGACAGGAGCCATCTGTCCTCAACTCGCTTCAGATCGGTCAAGTTAACGTGATGTATGGAGGGATTAAATCCGTCTAGAGACATATATACAGTGGCGAACACGAAAGTGTTCCAAACTACTTGCAGCTCCCTTTTGGTAAGCTCCAAGGACCTATAGGAGAATTTCACATCCTCCCACACCGCGTTTCTTAACAACCAAAGCCTTAACACGTCTCTCCCATACTTGGAGATGACAGTCGAGGGCTCAACATAATTTCCTGCACTCTTATGCATTTCCCTACCCTGTTCATCCAACATGAAACCATGGACAAGGACATTACGATAGGGAGAGGATCCATTCAATATTACACCAGATCTCAATAAACTGAAGAACCATCCCCTGAGCTGATCGGTGCCCTCGAGGATCAAGTCCGCCTTATCCGACTCGCTCCACCCTCCCTGAGCGAAAAAGGCAACGCTGCTATCAAACCAGACATCAGCTACGTCTGGTACCCTCCTCATTTCTGCGCCACATCTGGGGCACTTAAACACTACCTCATCTATCCATGGTCTGTGGAGTTCCTTAGGCACATGAGAGGCAAGCGATCTCAGCTCCTCTAAGTCTCCTACAACGATCGTGTGACCACAGGAGACACATTCCCATATGGGTAGAGGATTTCCCCAAAAGCGCTGTCTGCTTATCACCCAATCTCGTAGTTCCTCAAGGAAGTTTAGCATCCTCACCCTAGCCCAGTTGGGAATCCAGTTTACGTTGGACGCCTCTTCTCTTAACTTATCCTTGAGTCTTGTGACCTTTATGAACCATTGTTTGGTCGCCCGAAGCACAATGGGAGTATGACATCTCCAACAGGTGGGATAGGTGTGCACTATATGAGAGGAATGAAAGAGGGCATTGAACGACTTTAAGTCCTTTATTACCTGTTCTGAGGAATCCCTAGCTTGGACTCCACTGTACTTTCCCGCTTGAGCTGACATAGTGCCATCTTCATTCACCAACATTATGACGGGAGCCTGAATCTTCAGCCCAATCTCAAAGTCCTCGTTTCCATGTCCTGGGGCAGAGTGAACTAATCCAGTGCCGTCATCCATCGAGACTATGGCACCTGCGTCCACCACCTTATGGAACTCCTTAGCCTCGGTTTGAGCAGGGATCAGAGAGTGAAGTGGATGATCGTACTCAAGTCCGACGATCTCTGAGCCCTTGAACTTCCTTAACACCACATAGTCCTTGATGTTGGCCTCCTTCATAACAGGCTCGATTCTACGGGTCGCTAGGATCAATCTTTCCTTACCTACTTTGACCTCTGCGTACTCCTGTTCACCATTAACCATAACGAACACGTTGGCAGGTATGGTCCATGGGGTAGTGGTCCATATTAGTAGGTACAGGTCCTCCTGGCCCCTTACCTTAAACTTCACGTAGATTGAAGGATCCTTAATCTCCCTATACTCTGTCTCATAGTCAGCCAGGGTAGTTTGACACCTGGGACACCAGCTAACGACGTGGAGATCTTTAACTAATAAACCGTTCTGGTGTGCAGCCTTGATCACCCTCCACGATCTGCTTATGAATTGGTCGGTGAGTGTCATGTAGGGATCTTCCCAATCCATGAGGATCCCAACGTCCTTGAAGGCGGAACTTAAGGAGAGAGCATTGTCCATAGCAAATTGCGAACACTCCCTGACGAAGTTTTCAACACCAACCTTCTCTAGTATCTCGGTTTTGGTCTTTATTCCCATTTTTTTCTCCATTGCCACCTCAATCGGAAGGCCATGACAGTCATACCCTGGTTTGTCCCAAACCCTATAGCCCCTGAGTCTCATGAACCTCAGAATTGAGTCCTTAAGTACCTTATTCCACACAGTTCCTATGTGGGGAACTGGGGAGGAAGTGTAAGGAGGACCGTCTAGGAAAAGAAAGCGAGCATCCTTCTTTTGGTTTGCCTCCTTTATCTTTTTATATATATTCTCTCATTCCAATATTTAGAGATCTCACTTTCGATCTCAAGAGGATCGAATTTACTGGGCAGAGGACCTATGGCTCTCCTGGATAATTCAAACCACCGAGTCCCCATCTGAGGGAGATGGCTTTAAGGTTGATGCCTCATAGAGATAGTGTCGTCACGGATTAGGTAAATTAACAGATCCCTATCTGTCAAGATCTATTGACTCAACCACAATCATCATTAATTCGTGGCAGTCGAATAACGTTCTGAAGCAAGAGATAATTTATCCTGACAAGTAACGACACTATGCATAGGGAGACAAAAATCCGCCCTGATAAAGATATTATGTTTAACTGTAGATGCTTCACCACATGTTACGTTTTATCTTAATAGGGGTTTGAGTTCGGAAGTCTCCTTCGGTGAGGGGGTGAATAGCCCCCCAACATAAATGACACTTTCCTCAGGGGTACCAATGATAGTCATGGACGGGTAAGCGTCACCGAGATTAAAGCGAGGATTCATGAAGTACCCTCCACCCCATCAACGGCAAGCACTGATAACTGGAATATCGGACGCGTTAAAGCTGGGACGCTTGGGCCCTGTGGAGCCTTCCTCCCTTTAGGCAAGATGATGCTATGAAGCAGGAAATCCCTACCACCATAAGGATGTGGCAAGCTCACTTTTATGAAGAATTTCATGAAGATAGGGTAACTGGCGAGGGATGTGATGAAGGGTGCAAGCGATGAAAGGTGAGCTCAAACCAGTGACTGATATATATCCCCCGCCATCTCCTTTAGAGAAGCTGAACCGCCTACGTCAGGAGTAAGATTTCTTCCCGAAGAGTAAACCTTCAGAACTGCCGCTCTGAGGGAATTCGCTGCCGCCACAAAATTCTTGTTTGATGAAATAGTGCCTAAGTGTTCAAACATCATAACAACGGAAAGTAGGAACGCGGTTGGGTTTGCAATACCCCTTCCTGCTATATCGAAAGCTGCGCCGTGAACTGGTTCAAAGAGAGACTTTCTTTCCCCCAAATTGGCGGAAGGAGCTATCCCCAGACTTCCAGCTATCTGGCTAGCCTCATCACTCAATATATCCCCATAGACGTTAGTAGTTACAATCACATCGAAGGCCTGAGGCCTCCTCACCAAGTTAGCTGCTGCCGCATCCACATACATCTCCTCCATTTCTACTCCTGAACCTTTCAGGGATCTACATGCGGCAGCAAAGAGGCCATCGGTGATCTTCATTACGTTTGCCTTATGAACACAGGTGACCTTCTTCCTCCTGGTCAATGCTATGGTCTTAGCGAAATTAACTATCCTCTCGGAGGCCCTTCTGGAGATTATCTTTAGCCCCACTGCAACATCGTCGGTGACCAATTGTTCAACTCCCCTATATAGATCCTCAGTATTTTCCCTAACTATCACCAAGTCAACTCCCTCAAACTTAGACTTCAATCCAGGTATTGTAAATGCAGGCCTGACATTAGCATACATGTCATAATGTTGTCTCAATGGGACTATAACGTCCTTAGCCGTCTCTCCCACCGGTCCCTTTAATATAACATCGGCCTTCTCAAGTTCAGTCATGGTATGTTGGGGGAGTGGATCACCGTACCTGCGCAGAGCACCGTCACCTGCATCTACATCCACAAACTCCAGTCCCAAGGAGTAGTCATGATTCAATTTAGAAATTATGGGTAACGATGCCTCAACTATCTCTGGACCTATTCCGTCCCCTCTCAACAGAGCGATTCTAAAGGTCAAGTCTCCCAACCTTTCCTACGAACAACCTCGCTTATTTCCTTTTCCTTTTCTGAGATGAATTGAAGAATAGAGGGGGAAAGCCTAGAAGCAGTGGAAAGCTCATATCTAAGTATGGGGAGAATTGAGCGTAACGAATTGTCATCCATTATGTTGAGCCTAGTGACATGAACAAGAAGATCTATAAATAGTGAGTCCCCCCTGCTAAAGGCAGTAGGCATTGATACGGTGATAGGGGTCTCTAAAGTTAAGGTAAAAGAGACAGGGTCCTCGCCACCCGCTTCCATGCAACTTGCAGTCAATACCGTAGCGTCAGGTATATATGGTATCCCTGAAGTTTCCGGCTGAGATTTTAAGGATCCAGACAGAGAAAGAAAAAATTGCGTGGGATCGGATGTCACATTTATCGTGCATTTAGGATTTATTCTTAAATTTGAGAGAGTTAGTGTACCGTTGTACACTTTTATCGTTAACTCCTCTCCTCTTCTCCTAACACCTATTGGTGAGAGGTTGGGCCTTACTCCTGAACTACCCAGAATTATCTCGAACACACCATCATGAGGAAATATTTTTCCGTTATTTCATTCATGGATAAAGTGGGCGAACGAGCAGGAAAAGAACTTTCTGGCATTGATGAGGTGGTACCAGGAACAGATAAGGAGAAGCTGGTAAGTAAACGCATAAAGGAGTGGTGGGAGGACTGGGATGAATTAAAGGAAATAGCAATTCAAACAATATCCTGGGAAGAGAAGGAACTGGAATTAGTTTGTGATGGAAAGAGGATCGATTCTGTGGCCGCATTATTTTCACCCAACTTCGAGGGTGAAGTAAAGGAGGCCCAGATAAGGAAGATAGACCTTAAGTATAGGGATGAAATAGATTGGCTACACTTAGAAGAAATAGATGAGCAGCTTGTGGTCATTTCACTCGACAGTGTATTGAGAAGAGTAAGGATCTTAAACTGCAGCCCCCTCTCCAACTCACCGTGCCCTCCATATCCGCAGCCAATTGTCTATGTAAGGAAAAGCGACCTCCCACTGATCAAGGGGTCATGCTACATAAGGCTGGAGACATCGTTGAACCCGAACGCCTCGGGCAGGATAATTGAGGCAATAAGGGGAGGAAGGGATGGAGCAATATACGTAATGTCTCATCACGATAGATTGATGGGAGATGAAACAAAGTGGACTGAGATGAAGATGGGAGAGCTAAGATCTCAAAAAGAAATTCACCTCATCAGTGTACCGGCCAATGGCTCCCTACAACGTTTCCTAGAATTTGGGGTTCAGAAATGTTGGCAAATACTAGAGATTTGACAAACGTAAAAATGTGTGTAGAACTTAACGATAACGCAGTCACTATGGGTTCCCCTGGAACGGCAACAGGGAAGGTGGCGGTTTATCCGTCAGGGGAGTGCTACCCTCTTTTTAGGAGAGGAGTTCCTATCATTAATACAGAAATTAATAAGACAAAAGAGATAATAGATAACATTTCCATTAATACTGGAGAAGCCAGGCAATCCCTAACGGAGGCCTCAAGTTGGACTCCATTGGAAGTAAGGTCTGTACTCCCTAACCTCTATGACATGATGGAAAAGGAAGAGGGAATTAGGATTTACAATAGATTGCATGGGGCTTTTGGAATAAGGGGTAGAAAAATAAATGTGGCTCCATTTTACAAGTTTCTAGCACTAAGGGAGTCCAGAAGAGAGGGGACCGAAATTCATCTTGAAGGAGGGGCAAAGCTTCTCCATGACGGTAGACTGGACATGAGAAGATGGAACATGTATTCCAGAGAGATAAGTAAAATCTGGGCTAAGGAGCTCGTTGAGGAAATAACAAATGAGGTTACAAGAGGTCTTCTAACTCCTTGAGATTATAGATTATGAAATCCGCATAAAGCTCTGGATTCCTATACTTTACCTCCCTGTCCAGAAGAAGGCTGAGGAGTCCCGCTCTCTTTGCCGGTATGGTATCCTTCAATGGATCATCACCTATCATGGCACAGGAGGAGGCTGGTACACCCAATCTCTCGCAAGCCTCTAGGAATATCTGCACGTTAGGTTTAGGCTTTAGATCGTTCTCCCCACCGATTAATATGACATCAAACTGATCAATCAAAGGAAAATGAGAGATTCTGCGGGCCTTATTGCCTCCTCTGCCGTCTGTATTAGTTACTAAACCCAACTTATAACCTTTCCCCTTAAGATAGGGCAAAGTATCGAGGGCATCATCATAGGGAGAATTTCTACTGGCAACGGACCAATATATGGATGTCCATTCGAGGAGAACTTCTTGTTCCACCTTCACGCCTATCTCATCCATAACCCTCTGCCACCATAGTGGCCTATCGTAGGTTCCTTTACTATCCATTTCTTGAGATATCCTTGTCATTTTCTCTACTAGTAGTGAAGCATCAATTGAGAAATCCCCCACATCCCTTAAGTACTCGGCAGCTTCCTTCGCCACAAGTCTTATTCCCTCCACTGAACTGGACTGAAAGTCAACAAGCGTTCCGTCGTAGTCTAGTAGAATGGCTGAGACGGATGAAAAAAGTCCCCGCCCCTCAGATTGATCAGGAAAGAAAGTCCTCCACCTTCGGTAATTCCTTGGGAAGCCCCTTCCTCTCCCTTATCTTAATTATATTATCAGCAAGAATGCTGTCCGGAACTGGTGCCCATCTACTGAACTCAGTTCCCCAGAAGGCCCTTCCGGCTGTGGCTCCCCTAAGCTCCGCTGCAAGTTCGAAGGACTCACTTATTGGAATCTCAGCCATTATCCTCGCTAAATTCTCCGTCTGCACCACATTCAATATCTTACCTCTCTTCCTACTTAGCACTGCGGTGACGTTACCCATGAACTCCATGGGTATTCTAATGTCTAGTTTCTGGATAGGTTCCAGGAGGGTGGGTCTCGCAGATAGGAATCCAGCAAATATGGCGTTCCTTACAGATGGGTATAGTTGAGCAGGGCCCCTATGGGCAGGATCCTCATGAATTACGGCGTCATGGAGAACTACCTTTAAACCCCTAACTGGCTCATGTGCAAGAGGCCCCTCCCTCATTGAGAGCCTGAAGCCCTGTATTAATGTATCCATGACTTCTCTCAAGTGCTGTATACCGCTGGTCATATCAACGAAGAGGTTAAGGTTCTCATCGAAGGCAACTATCCTCTTCCCCTCTTCATAATCCCAATTTGCCTGGTCTCTCAATATCTTCGCCATCTCCTTAGGTTCCATGGTTTCCTTTACGGTCCCGTTGGCGATCAACTCTATTGTTTTATCATTAAGGGGCTCTACACTTATGTACATCTTGTTATGTTTGTTGGGGGACTTGCCTTCAAAGACCTGGCTCTTGTTCCTGACGCTCTCCCTATATACAACTATTGGTGGAGTTGTCTTCACTTCTATGCCATAATTATCCTTGAGGAGCTGTAGAGAAACCTCTAAGTGGAGGAAGCCCATTCCAGAGAGTAAGTATTCTCCAGTCTCTTCGTTTATTTTCACGACGAGATTGGGGTCCTCAATACTAAGCTTCCTTAATGCATCGATCATTTTCGCCAAGTCCTTGGGGTTCTGTGGATCCACAGCTATGGTAACCACTGGCTCAGAAACGTAATGCAGCCTCTCAAAGCTCCCCTGAAGGTCCTTGAATCTGACATCCAGTAACGTTTCGCCAGACCTGGCCTTCTCAAGCCCAAGTACTGCAGCTATATTGCCGGCAGGTATCTCCTCAGCCAACTCCCTGGTCTGGCCCATGTATAGGCTTACCTGCAAGGTCCTCTGCGGAGTTTTTGCGTTAACTAACCACACCTCCTGCCCTGGCCTCATGGTTCCTGAGAAGACTCTACCTGTGGCCACTAGACCCGCGTGCGGATCAACCTTCATGTCGGTAATCATCATGACGATTGGGCCGTTAATGTCGGCATCGAGCATGGCTTTGGCTAGTTCGTTGTCCAAATCGCCCTTCCATATCTTTGGAATTCTGTATTTCTGTGCCTCTACAGGGTCTGGGACAAACTTAATCACGGAGTCTAGTAAGGCTTCATCAATGGGGGCCTGTTGGGCCAACTCGTTCAATTTAGTCTTGTCAGCTGCTGTGTAAGCAGCTATGACGTCCTTCATTCCTATTCCCTTTTTCTGAGACATAGGAACACTGAAACCCCATCTATCCTTAGCCGAACCAAATACAACATTCCCCATGTTCGGATTGATCTTCCATTTCTCCTTGTATTCTTGTTCCGCATACATATCTATCATGTTATTGACCTCTCTAATGATTCCCAAAAGCTTCTGCATCATCTCTTGGGGGCCCAACTTCAGCTCCTTGACCAGCCTGTCCACCTTATTTATGAAAAGGATTGGCCTTACTCTCTCCTCTAAGCTCTGCCTCAACACAGTCTCGGTCTGGGTCATCACTCCCTCAACGGAATCCACTACGACAATCGAACCATCTAACACACGAAGGCTTCTTGTAACCCTCCCGCTGAAGTCAACATGTCCAGGAGTATCGATAAGGTTTATGACGTAACCCTTACCCTCAGTCTCATGGTAGAGGCTAACGTTTGCCGCCTTAAACAGTTATTCCTCTCTGCTGTTCCACCTTAAGGTAATCAAGGGCAAGCGCCTCCCCTGCAACCTTGGGAGATATAATCCCCGCAGAGGCCAGCAATTGATCGCTGGTTGTCGTCTTCCCATGATCAACATGTGCTATAATTCCTATATTTCTGACTCTCGTCCTATCCTTCATGAGAGCCAATATCTGTTCTACTGTCTTATACCGAGGCAAACCTTCCCACCAAATGTAGCGAGTGGGAGTGAGAGCCCGACGTTATAAATGTTTATGTTAGAGCTTGTATTTATACGACTGTGGAGTTATGTTCAAAAACTTTGCTCATGGTGGACATACGCTCTTAACTCCTAATGATGCAATTTGGAAATAGTGAGTACAGATTTCTCCTCTCTCTGGAAGGATTGCCTCCTTCATCTTCCCCACCCATGGATTAGGACTTCTCTCATTTGGTGGACAGTCCAGCGGATCAGAGAACCTTTGAATTCCAGGATCCCGAGGAGAGAAGGGAAGAGATGTGGGACGTCTCTTGCTCAGTCCCATTAAAGTCTGAGTGAAGCTGGGGGAAGGGTGAGACTTTTTCGCCTTCTAACACCCTTGTCCGTAACCCCATCAAGGAATCTTAGTGAGGGTGTTTAGACATCCATTCTTTTAAGCAAGGAAACACCTATGAATATTCGTGCCTCATGGGAATTCCCGCGTCTCTTGGTAACCTGGACGTGGAAGAATGTTAGAAGTAAGTTGTGTATTACCCTTTACAGCATTGAGCCAAAGTCGCTACGCTAGGGTATTTACTGCCTGGCCCAACAATTTGGGAAAGTCTGGTCCATGGTGAACTTAAGCCCACTTAAGGCATATTGAAGTGAACTGCAATGCGGTCATGGAAGGAGTATTTGGAGAGAGATCATGTAGGGAAACTCTTAGGATAGATCGCTTACTATCCTGAATTCTCGTCATTGTTGACATTATCCCCTAACTTCTTAGGTTCCTCCATATAGTTCATCAGCGTAGTTGTGGAGGTCTCCTTGGCCTGTGTACTACTATGTATCACCCTGAATACCTCTTCAGCCCTGGCTCTTCCGAGCACATCCTCAAGCTTAGAGAGGGGAGCATTAAAGAAATCAGCCAAAGTGGGAAACCTCTCCAACACTTTTTGGGAGAGCTTAGGGCCCATGTTAGGTAGAGACTGAACAACGTATAATTGCTTCTCTCTTAGAGTTGAGAACTTCGGCTTATCGTGAATGTTTATGGGGCTACTGTCGTTAGACTGCAGCTTCTCTGCTAGCTTCTTCAGTATTTGCGCCGTTTCTTCTTGATCCTTAGAATATAGCACCCTTATGTCATAATCTATAGTAGCAGAGGCAACAGCAAGGTCTATTGCAGTCCAATTTCTGAACATCCTTTCCAATGAAACTCTATCCCCTTCAATCAAGAGGTAGGACTTGGTCTGCGACTGATTCAGTCTCTTCATCTGATCGAAAAATCTACCATCAAAGACGGAGGAAGCCAAGTCTCTTACACTCTTCCTCTCAACAGCTACCCCTTCAGCTAACACGTAATCTCCTACCGTCAATTGTTCAAGAACTACGGTTACTCCCAAAAGGGTTAATCTTTCAGGCACAGTACTCTGTTTTTCTCTGACGTCAGCGTAAATCCTAACCACAGGTGCAGGTGACTTACAAGGGATTAAACCTTCTCTGCCCCGGCTGGTGGTCTGTAATACTTGCCCACTAGCTCGTTAACTTTCTTTTGAACCGCCTCATACTGTTTCCTCAATTCGCTCTCTTGCCTTTGATAGGCTTTAGACCTGATCTCCAGAAATTCCTTTCTCTCATTCAATTCCTTCTCCACAGTGGCCTTATCAAACTTCACAAGGAGATTTCCCACTATCTTGTATAGGGTAGAGTCGGTGGGTAAGGTTGATAGGCTCTCCAATATCCTGTTTATTTCCCTCAGTTCTCCCTCCACAACGTTCTTTTCGGCTATTAGATTACCTAACTGATTCTGCAATTGTTGAAGACGAACTACCTGTGCCTGTAACTCAGGCGGTACCTTTTCTGCCAACATTCTCACCTAGTTCCTCAAACGTGGTTAGAATAGTGTAAAGCCAGTATATATAAGAGTTCATTATGGGCTCTCCCCTTGGCAAAGCTGTCTGTTTCTATCCTTATTTGTCCCTTATCAGGATCCAAAGTTACAAACTCTCTGTCAACGTCCTCAATTAGGATTGAATTCAACGCCGTAGGCAAGTCCTCATCGGACCTTAAGGATATGGTAATTTTCAACAATCTGAGAACACCATCCATAGAAGAGGTTTATTTTTTCCTCAAAGATTAACTTACATTGGCCCCCTTTAATCTCAGTAGATACAATAGCGTCACATTTTTCTGATAGGGAATTAGAGACGTATGTCAGTACAGAACGAAGAGAGGCACATTGAAGCTTACCGAGACAGAGTTTATTTACCCTTGAGGGTCGGCTTCCCCTATCCGTAGGGACACTGAGTCCCACGATAGCCATGCATTCGACTTCCTTACCGTCCTTAAGGTCAAGTACACGTAGCTGAGCTGGATTTCCGTTCCTACCGTGAAATAAGAGAACGTATGGGACATCCAGAGCTGACGATAATGAAATGACCTCTGAAATGGAAGTTCTACCTCTGTTTAAATAGAGAGAGCCTGGCATTAGGCTGGCCAGCTGTTTAGAAACCGATCTGATACGTGGACCAGCGTCCCTTGAAGTCGTGATCAAAAGATTAAGATGGGGTGTACGCGTATCCCGCCCACTTCTTCTCGCATTTCCTGCAGTACCATATACCCGATGCGACTCTCCTCACCGAGCCAGTCGTATGACAAAACGGGCATACGTGATCTTGATATCTTCTTTCCATTATTTCTTCCCATTTCTTCCTCAGTGAAGAGCCGTACCTAGGACCAAACCTCCCTGCGACACCGGTTTGTTTCGTCATTGTGTAACACCTCCCTCAGGTCTTGTTATGACCTTTTTAAGTTCTTCGAAGAGCCTGGAAGTTGAGGCCCTTGCTATACTCTCAACGGCGTCCAACTCTTGAGTAGTTAGAGTTCCACTTCCGAACTTCTGAATTCCAACTATCCTCCCATCCTCCAGGTAAGATATGGAAAGTCTCGTGTCAGCTATTGTCTCCTCTTCTAATTCTGGATCAACAAGGAAGAATTTGTCCAACTTAGCAACAGTTACCGAGACCACTGGATAGTTCATTGGAACTCTCTCCCCCTTCTCCTCTTTGATTATCTTCACTTCCTCCCCATTGATCTCTACCTTTGGAAGAAATGCGTCATAAAGTGCAGCCACGGCGGCCAACATGGAGGCGTCCAGAACATTTCCGCCATAATCTAGAACGTCTATATCTATCCATATGGTCCACACTTTCTTCCCAGGAACAAGACAAAGCCGCTTGAGGTCAATCGCCTTAGAATCCCGGAGCCCCCTATCAACTACTCTGGACAGCTCAACTGCGTTTTCGTCTGGTGGACCTGGCTCAAAGGTTTCGTAAGCCAGTGGAAGAAGCTCCACATTGACTATGAAATTACCCTGATCTGGGGTGTCGGGAAAGGGGACGTCCTCCTTCATCTTCACTCCCGCTAAGACTGCAGTATCACCGAGTCTAACCATCGCCGATCCTTCGGCTTTCTTCGCGTATCCCTGGGTTATTGAAAGAGATCTAAAATCTGTAAACTTTCTACCGTCTATTCTGCTACCCTTCTCCAGAACGCTCAATATTCCCTCCCTTTTTATAAGGGGAACAATATTGTAATTGCTAGGAGTCAGGGACATTTCAGTTCACCTCCTTGTAAGCGGAATATTTGGACGTGAGTGTTTCTTTCTGTAACTTGTAGAGCTCCTCTATTCCCTTTGAGGCCAACTGAATTGCAGCTCTAAATTCCTCTGGGGTAAAATTACCGTTCAATTGTAGGAGGGTCACTTGGGATAGCGAGGGCATCATTGCGATTGGCATATCCGCCTCTCCCCACATGTCTTCTTCCTCATTGAGATCCAAGACCAATGTGCCATCAGCTTTACCAACAGCAACTCCGGCTATCAAATCTCTCATCGGTATTCCAGCGTCCGCAACCGCAAGGGAAGCTGACATGAGCGCGACCAACCTAGTCCCAGCATCTGCTTGCAGAACCTCAGAGAACACATCTATCGTAGTCCTGGGGAAAGTTTCTGCCAACACGGCCGCCTCTAAGGCCTCCCTTATTACCTTAGATATCTCTATCTCCCTTCTACTTAATGAAGGGTTTTTCCTATCGTCAGTGGAAAAGGGTGTCATATGATACCTTACCCTCATTACTGCCCTATCTGGAAGGGCTAAATGTCTAGGATGCATCTCCCTTGGACCTTAAACCGCCGTAAGTACCTTAGTCTTACCCATCTCGACTATGGCCGAGCCATTGGCATTCTTCAGGATCCCAACTTCCATTTTTATGGGCGCATCTCGTCCGGACGCCTACCGTCCGTCCTCCTTCCGTCCTCAAGTATTAGCTTGGGCTTCTGGACTTGCAACGTTAACACCCAGTCTCTC
>Ga0074075_15314_pt1 | contig 40878 bp, 52 predicted proteins | sample YNPg_E_FD_63712 | JGI IMG/M metagenome (GOLD analysis project Ga0074075, IMG submission 63712) | Hot spring microbial communities from Beowulf Spring, Yellowstone National Park, Wyoming, USA - YNP_Beowulf Spring_E v2 (version 2) | ecosystem: Environmental > Aquatic > Thermal springs > Hot (42-90C)... | reverse complement strand
CCATCGTGAACGGAAAATAACGAATCGCTGAGCCAAACCACATTTCATCGGTAAACGTTATCACTAAGCGATAACACCGCTACGACAACTGACACCAAAAACGTGCCAGAGGAAGACTGTAAATAGCTTGCAAGCGCCACCATTTGCGAATTGGAATAAAGGCTACCTAGCAAAAGGAAATTGGGGTTAAACCAAGCGCTGCCACAACATAACCTCCGAACGCGACAAACACGCAAACCCAAACCACGGTAAACCAACTAAAAGGAAAGGCAAATCCAATCGCAGGATGCAATATCCTGCTTTGATACACGTAGTCTCCACCGGCGCGTGGCATTGCTGACGCAAGGCTTGCGTAAAGCGCGTAAAGCGGTAACATCACAAGAAGACACAAGCGCAATAGTCAGAGCCAAGTTAGACCCAGGAAGATAGTACTGAGCGTATGGCATAAAGTAAAACAAAAGGTACAAACCTCCAGTTCCTGCTATTCCCCACCACGCCACATCAAAAGCGTTCATCTCTCTAACCAAACCAGTAGATTCTCTTCTAAAAATCTGCGCTTTTGGTTCTCTTCCGTTTGACATGATGCAAAAATTTTTAACGATTTAATAAACTTTTTCGAAATAAAGCACATTTTCCAAAGCCTTAAGTCTTGTCGGTTGGTTGTAATACGCATGTCCGAATATCGTGATCGCGTTGGCTTGAGCGTTCAAGCTGAGAACGCAGCAAAGGGCTTGGAAAAAGTGGTTTACGCAGAAAGCGTGGGCGTAAAACAGCTTTGGATGACTTCTCTTTCAATAGGCGGTTGTGACACGCTGAGTTTTTGCTGTGTTGCCGCAGCGAAAACCCAAGCGATAAAGCTTGGAACGTCGATCCTACAAATTTACACCCGTCACCCTTTGGTCACCGCGCAACAAGCGCTCACTTTTTGGGATTTGGCGCCTGGTCGACTAAGACTTGGTATAGGAACAAGCCATAGAAGCACGATGGAAGGTCGTTTTGGTATTTCCTTGGTGTCACCTTTGGGCTACTTAAAAGAGTACGCGAGCGTTTTAAGAAGCGCTCTTTGGGAGGGGAAGGTGGAACACAGAGGAAAGCACTTTAAGGTTTCGATGAGTTTTACAAGAAAGGCGCAGGTTCCAGTGCTTTTTGCGGCGCTAGGTCCTAACGCTTTTAGAGTTGCAGGGGAGCTATCGGATGGGGCTATTTCTTGGATGTGCCCCAAAGAGTACCTTTTGAAAAGAGCGATTCCAGAAATGGAAGCTGGCGCAAGACACGCAAAAGAACACGTCCACCACTCGTTGCGCACGTTCTTGTTTCTCTGAATCAAGACGAAAAAGCGGTTCATGAAGCCGCGGTGAAAACCGTAAGACAATACGGCGCCTTGCCTTTTTACCAGAACATGTTCAAAGAGGCGGGTTACGATATAACGCAAGAGTCCGCAGTCCACGAGCTTGCGCATTCGCTCACAATTTCTGGAAGCGAACAGAAGGTAAGAGAGCGCATCATCGACCTTCTGTCAGAAGGTATCGATGAACTATTGCTAATGCAATTACAAACCACTGAAAACGAAACAGAATGGAAGCGCCTATCTCAGCTTGTTGGCTGTTTATAGGTGTGGGTAGTGCGTAGCTCGTCGAATTCAAAGGTATTTCCATCTGAATTGACCGTAAAAACTCTAATAGTGTACAACGCACTTCAAGGCGCTTACACAGGTTACATCAGAATTTTTTGGCAACCTTTTGTGCTGAGTTTGGGAATTTCTCTTGCGAGCATACGCTTACTCGAAACCTTCTCTGGATCAAGCGGTGTTCTATCGAGCGTGCTACAGCTTTTTGGAGGAAGGCTCTCAGACCGTTTTGGTAGAAAGCTGCTTTGCACCCTTGGTAGCTTTTTTCTTGTTCTGTGCTGGCTTGTGGCAGCGATCGCTTTTGTGATTCACCGAAGTTTTCTCATCATAGTGTCGTATCTTCTTTGGAGTGCGAGTGTGCTCGCACTTCCTGTGCTTGACGCTGCTTTAGCGGATAACGTCAAAGAGAGTGAAAGGTCACGTGTTTATAGCGTTGTTCTACTTGCAAACGTGGTTCCAGCGAGTATCACTGGGTTTTTTGCTGGAAATCTAGCAACAAAATCTGGGCCAGTTCTATTGCTCTTACTTGCTTCTCTTTTAGAGGGCTTAGGACTACTACTTTTATTTAAAGGTCTTCGTTCTTCACCTGTGGTGCTTTTAGTAAAAGAAGACTTTAAAACAGTTTTTAAGGACGCTGTAAAGCACTGGCGATATTTTTCAGTTTTTACAGCTGATGCGCTATCGTGGTCAATCTCGGTTTCTCTTGCCTGCTCTACTAACAAAAAAGCATTTTTCAAATTACCTATTTAGTGTTTTGGCGGCAACGATTCCCTTAGGCACCGCATTTGGCACTTTACCCAGTTTTACAAAATACACGGAAAGATGCTTCTTCTTATTTCCGAGTGTCTCGGAGTTTTTGTTTGGTTGGGTTTTGGCGCCTTTCCAGAGTCAGAGCTTGTGCCGATATACGGTTTTACTTGGGGTTGCGCGATTTCAACATGGGTTCCTGTTCAGTTTCACGTACTTACAAGCGCCTTTCCAAGTGAAAAAAGAGGGGAGCTACTCGGGGCGGTTGCTACATTTCGCGGACTCGTTGCGACACTAGGCCCAATTATCGCGCTCGCGCTGTTCTTGAACTTCGGCTACGTCGCACCTTTTGTTGCAAGCGTGATCGGCATTTTGATAACTATGCTTCTTATTGTCAAATTCGTTTAAAAAAGCTTATTGAGCACTATTTGTGAAAAAATTAGTGGTAAAATTTGGGAAAAGTGAAAGACTCTTCTCTTAAAGAGCAGGGAAGGGTAAAGATTGAGTGGGCGCAGTCGAGAATGCCCGTTTTGATGAAGCTCAGAGAAAAGTATTCAAAAACCAAACCGCTTTCTGGGTTTAGAGTGGCCGCATGTTTACACGTCACAAAGGAAACCGCGGTGCTTGTCGAGTCGTTGAGCGTTGCTGGTGCGCGCGTGGCTCTTTGCGCTAGCAACCCCCTTTCAACACAAGACGACGTTGCAGCCGCGCTCAATGCTTCGGAAATCGATGTTTACGCGTGGCGTGGAGAAACCGAGGAAGAGTACTACTGGTGTATAGACAGGGTGTTGGACACGAAGCCAAACATTACGATGGACGACGGCGCTGACCTTGTGACCACCTTGCACACAAAACGGGCGGATTTGCTTGAAGGGGTGATCGGAGGAACTGAGGAGACAACGACTGGCGTGTTAAGGCTAAGAGCGATGGAAAAGCAAGGTAGACTACGCTACCCAATAATCGCGGTGAACGACGCTGAAACCAAATGGGACTTTGACAATGTGTACGGAACTGGGCAAAGCGCGATTGACGGGGTGATACGCGCGACGAACATACTATTTGCCGGAAAAAACGTGGTGGTCGCGGGCTTTGGCCATTGCGGTAGAGGAATTGCGATGAGGGCAAGAGGGTTAGGCGCAAACGTGATTGTCACAGAAGTGGACCCGATCAAAGCGCTCAGAGCGAGGCTAGAAGGCTATGAGGTGATGACGATGGATGAGGCTTCGAAAATGGGCGACGTTTTCATAACCGCGACTGGGTGTAAAAACGTGATAACGCGTGAGCACTTTGTCAAGATGAAGGACGGCGCGATACTCGCAAACGCTGGTCACTTTAATGTGGAAATCGCGGTGGACGAGTTGAAGCGCTTGGCCGTTCGAGAAAGAGTTGTAAGAGAAAACAACACGGAGTACACGCTAAACGGCGGAAAAAGGCTTTACCTACTTGCTGAAGGAAGGTTGGTCAACCTTGGTGCGGCTGAGGGACACCCTAGCGAAGTGATGGACATGAGTTTCGCAAACCAGTTTCTTTCGGTTTTAAGGCTTGTCAATGAAAGAGGAAAACTCAAAGCGGGTGTTTACTCTGTGCCTAGAGAGCAGGATGAAGAAGTGGCAAGGCTTAAGCTTGAAAGCATGGGAATCAAAATAGACACTCTTAACGAAGAGCAAAGGAGATACCTCTCTGAGTGGAGAGAGGGGACTTAAATTTGCCGTTTAACAAAGGAACTATTGGTATTACCGCCCGCAATGTCACAACAGTTCTAGTAAGCATTGACTAATCAAGTGAGCTCTTTGCGCAAAGAAAGTAGTATTCTTTTTACGGATTCTTCGTCTATATTGAGCTCGTCGGAAATTGTGTGCGGATCGTGTGTTTGTTCATTAAAAACATGGTAGACCACTCTTCTTTCGTCAAACTCCCTTTTTTGTTGTAAAAGCGTTTCCCTTAAAGCGCCCATAACTTCGCTTCTTAATCCTATTAAAACACTTCTTTCTATCGAAAGCTCTCTTAGTCTTTGGTCAATCAAGCGTATCAATTTAGAAAAATCTTTCAAGCTTCTTTTAGAAAATTCAATCGTCATTATTTTTGTCAATTCCTCTTCTATCGGCAAATTGGTGTGCTCACTTGGTGTGCTCACTTTGACAAGGCTTTCGTGATACAAATTCGGACCAAAGTCCACACTTATTGAAAAACCTTTGCTCAAGGTGTAAACTTTCCTACTTGGGCCACTACTACCAATTTCAAAGTTGGACGTAAGAATACCGCTTTTTTCTAAGATTTCGAGATGTTTTGAAACAAGTTGCTGGTCAAAGCCCAACTCTTTCGAAAGTCTTAAAGCGTAATCTGGTTCTCTACTCAAACTCTTTAAAACGAGCCTACGAACGGGGTTTGCGATAAGATTTAAAATTGTTGAAAATTCGTCTTGTGACATTTTAAAAAAATTTAGTGAATGCTCACTTTGGTCATGGACTCTTCAAGCCTTGCGCCGCTTTTGAGGATTTTGATTTCTAGTATTCCATCCTTCATCACGGCTTCAATCTTTGAGGGCACTATTTCTTCTGGGAATGTGATGGTTCTCTGAAACACTTCTGGTAAAATTTCTCTGTGTAAGTATACCCCCTCGTCCGCGATGAGCTTCCTTTCTGCTCTGATCTGCAAAACGTTTCTGTTTGCAAGAACGTCTACCTGCTCTTTGCTAAAGCCTGGTAGCTCTGCCCTAACAACGTAGTAGTCGCCCTTGTCCAGAACGTCTACTAGTGGATAGCGAACTTGGCTCCACCAGCTTCTAGCTGGATAAGTTAGCCATTCACTTGCGGCATAACCAAATGACAATGGTCTTAGTAACTCATAAAAGGCGGTTCTAAAGCCCTGTAGAAGCGCTTCAAAGCTGCCTACAAGCGCCGTGTGAAGCTGTGGATAGCTAAAGCTCTGAAACGCCGCAGGATAGCCGTGGATGCCACTTTCGCTCACTTTCTTACCCTGCGTTAGGTCTTCTTTCTTTGTTAGAATAACATTTTCAGCAAACATTTTACAACCACCAGTATACAACATCTTGTTGTATAGTTATTTAAGATTATCGGCGCACATAAAGTGTCCAAAATTGACTTCCGCACAACCAAATATTCGGATGACATCGAACGAGAGAGTGTGCGAATTAGGAAGCGTTGATCAGGTGACCGAATAAAAACCTGTTATCTAGAATCCCATCAAAGAGAAAAACAGGGATAGGAGATCACATATAAAGAGAATTAGAAGTGTATACCAAGAATTCATCGTACGCTTTTCAAAAATTGTAATTAGGAAATCTGTAAGATATAGAAGAAGCTTTTAAGGCACAAAATTCAGCTGCGCGCCTTCTAGTTTTAGTAGAAAAAGTTTCACGTTTAAACCCGCTGAGTACCCTCCCAAACCTTTTTCGGAAAGCACTCTGTGGCAAGGAATCACAATTTCAATCGGGTTTTTCGAGCAAGCTTGGCCTATCGCCCTGTAACCCTCCGTGTTTAAAGCGTGCGCAACCTGCTTGTAAGTTCTTGTTTCTCCGTAAGGAATTTTTAGTAGCTCTTCCCAAACGAGCTTTTGAAAGCGAGTGCCTTTTGGCTCAACTTGAATTTCAAAAATCTTTCTTTTTCCGTAAAAGTATTCAAGAAGCTGTTTTTTACACTCCTTTGTCAAGTCGTTTGGCGCGCTTTCCCACTTGTTTTCGGTTAAGCTCAAAGAAACAATAGCGCGCTCATCTGCGACTATTTTGTAAACGCCAACAGGCGTCGAAACGTACTCGAAATACATCAGCTTTTTAGGTAGCGCTCTAAGCTAAAAGGCTCGCGCCACTCGAAAATTTTTGTGCTCGTGTCAAAACCGTAGCGCCTTGCGAGCTCTTCAACGCTTTTTCGCACAGCATACGAACCAGCCATCACACTTTGGTAGCGCACACCAACTTTCTTCTCAAACATTCTTCTTGAAATTTCGTAGTTTTCAAACCTCAGTAATCCAGCATGAACCGCTTTCACACCAGCTTCTTTCAGCGCTTGAAAAAGCGCGTGTAAATCCAGCATAAAAAGTGTTGGAATGATAGGCGCAAAAGAAACCCATGTGATTATTCCTTCACTACTGAGTGTTTTTAGTGTTTGAATTCTACGCTCAAGTGGCGGAACACGCGGCTCAAACCTTGGGTCTGGAACGCTTGTAACCGACATTCCTACACGCACCCACTTAAACCGTTTGAGAAGGTCTACGTCTCTTAAAACCAAGTGCGACCTTGTGAGTATCAAAACCGGAAAATCGTGCTCAAGTAACACTTCAAGGCATCTACGCGTCACTTTGTACTTTGCTTCAACCGCTTGGTAAGGGTCTGAAGCGCTTGAGAGAAAAACCACGCCTTTTTTCACTTTTCTCAGCTCTTTTCGTAAAACCTCTGGCGCGTTCACCTTTACGTCGACGTACTCTCCCCACTCCCTTTCGTCTTGAATCAAGGAAGGAGCGTAGCAGTAAACACAAGCGTGTAGGCAACCTCTGTACAAGTTTANCGTGTATTCAGGATATCCTCTTTCGTAATTCATCGTGTGTAGCAGCGTTTTACACTCGACTTCTCTTATGGTAGGTGTGCGCACCAACATACATTTCAAGTGAATATATATATCTTTTTGGTAATTGTGGTGACTGGTTAATGCACACAAAATGCACAGCAGAAAAGTTAAAATGTGAGCTTTTAGTGGTATTTTACGGTCAATGTCAATAATAGAAAGCATACTACCCCTTTGGTTTTACCAAGCGTACATAGTCGCTTTGGTGGTCATCTCCGTTTTGGGTTTTGCGTACGACGCGCTCGCAAAAAAGAAGCTCAAGTTCTTTCTTCAAGAAAGAAGGGTGCGCGCTCCAAAAAGAAGCGCGAAAGCCGCTCAAAAGCTCTCACGTGTGTTCAAAACGGTGGCGCTCAACCTCGCGACGTCTGCCGAGCTTTCAAAGTGTGGAGCGTCAAGAAGGGCTTCTCACCTTCTTATGCTTTGGGGTTTTGTGATCGCGGCGATTTCAATTCTACTCAAGTACTTCGCTTTTTCGGGTTTGCAGCCTTTGGCAATACAGATTTCGCTAAACTTGGGTGGGCTCATGATTCTTACTGGCGCTCTGTGGTTTCTGTTTTTAAGAGTTGACTACGCCGCGGAAAAAAGCTTCAAGTTCACACAAGCGGACATTTTTGTGCTTTTACTCCTAGTGAACTCCGCATTGGGTTTTGTTTTGGAAGCGGTCTCTTACACTGGTGTTTACCTTTTGGTCGCGTCGATTCTTGCGCTTTATTTGGTGAGTTTGAGCATGCTATTCGTGACGATTCCTTGGAGCAAGTTCACACACGTGTTATATAAGGGCGCGTACGCGATTTCGCGCGAGCTTGACGAGCTTGAAGGTGTGGAGGGGCTCTTGCCCACTCCCGCGCGCACGAAAAGCTATGGCGTGCCAGAGGAGGTGGCTGAGTAGTGCCCACTTTTGTTTACACTTCGCTTTGTGACGGCTGTGGAAAGTGCGTTGAGATATGTCCGAGCGACATCATGCACATCGACCCTGTGATGAGAAGGGCTTACAACATAGAGCCTGAGTACTGCTGGGAGTGTTACTCGTGCGTAAAGGCTTGTCCGCAACACGCGATAGACATAAGAGGCTACGCCGACTTTGCGCCTTTAGGTCACGCGCTCACAGTTTTACGCGAACCAGAAAAAGGTGTGATTTCTTGGAAGGTGGTTTACAGAAATGGTGAAACCAAAACCTTCCGCTTTCCGATCAGAACCACGAAATTCGGTTCGATAAAGCCGCCAAAGGAGCTTCCCGAGCCTCGGCCTGAAGAGCTTTCGAGCGAGCTTCTTTCGCACGAACCGGAGTATCTCAAAATTCCCTTCCTTCCCAAGTTAGAGGTGAAAAAGGCTTGAAAAACACAAAAAGGGTTGATTGTGACATTCTTATCGTTGGCGGGGGAATGGCGGGTTGTGGCGCGGCTTACGAAGCGCGCTACTGGGGTAGAAAGCTCAAAATCGTGCTAGTCGAAAAGGCGCACATCGAGCGTAGTGGCGCGGTCGCGATGGGGCTTTCTGCGATAAACTGCTACATGGGAATGCGCTGGAACGAGAACACACCAGAGGATTTCGTAAGGTACGTAAGAGGGGATTTGATGGGGCTAGTAAGAGAGGACTTGGTGTTCGACATCGCGCGCCACGTGGACTCCACAGTGCACCTTTTTGAAGAGTGGGGGTTACCCATAATCTACGACCAAAAAACCGGCCACTACAAACGCGAAGGAAGGTGGCAAATCCTCATTCACGGTGAGTCCTACAAGCCAATTGTGGCTGAAGCCGCTCAAAAAAGCGTGTCCGAAGTTTACAACAGGGTTATGGTGACGCACCTACTTTTGGACGCAAAGAAGCGCAACAGAATTGCGGGCGCAGTGGGTTTTGGAGTTCGAGACGGCGATTTTTACGTTTTTCGCGCAAAGGCGGTGATCGTCGCGGCGGGTGGCGCGACGCACATCTTTAGGCCTCGCTCTGTTGGCGAAGGAGCGGGAAGAACTTGGTACGCGCCTTGGAACAACGGCTCGGCTTACGCGCTTTTGATAGAAGCGGGCGCTGAAATGACTCAAATGGAAAACAGGCTTGTGGTCACGCGCTTTAAGGATGGCTACGGTCCTGTTGGCGCTTGGTTTCTTGCACTCAAAGCGGTTGCAAGAAACGCTTACGGTGAAGAGTATGAAAAGAAGTACGTTGAAGAGCAAAGGGCGCTATACGGAAACTACGTGGACGCAAAACCATTTCCCACTTGCTTGAGAAACGACGCGATGCTAAGAGAGATCAAAGCGGGAAGGCATCCGATTTACATGCACACCGAAGAGGTGCTCGACACAAAGGAAAAGGAAGAACTCGGTTGGGAGGACTTTTTGGACATGACGATGAGCCAGTCGATAGTCTGGGCATCACAAAACATAGACCCGAAAAAGAGGCCTTCTGAGCTCATGATGTCCGAGCCTTACATCATGGGCTCGCACGCGACGTGCTCTGGCGCTTGGGCGAGTGGTCCACAGGACATCGCTCCAAAGGACTACTTCTGGGGTTATAATAGGATGACCACGATAGAGGGGTTGTTCGGCGCTGGTGACACGATAGGGGGTAGCGCGCACAAGTTTTCATCAGGCTCTTTTACGGAAGGAAGACTTGCCGCAAAGGCCGCGGTAAAGTACGTGCTTGACCACCCCGAGATGCCAGAGATCGATGAAGCGCAAGTTTACGAATTGAAGAACAAAGTGTTCCAACCGCTCGAAAATTATGAAGTTGGTAGAAACCAAATCGTAAGCGGCACTGTTTCTCCTTCTTTTATTTACCCGAATCAAGGTGTGATAAGGCTTGAAAAGATCATGGACGAGTACGCGGGTGGCTGGGGAAGCCTTTACACCACAAACGAACACCTTTTGAACCGCGGGCTAGAGCTTCTTTTGATGCTCAAAGAAGATTTGCACAGGCTTGCCGCGCAAAACTTTCACCAGCTACAAAGGGCTTGGGAGCTACACCACAGGGTGCTCACCGCAGAAGCGGTGATTCGCCACACGATGTTCAGAAAGGAAACAAGATGGCCTGGTTACTACTACCGCGCGGACTACCCAAAGCTCGACGACCAAAACTGGCACGTTTTTGTGAACTCGCGCTACGAAAACGGTGAATGGCGCATCTTCACCCGACCGGTTTACCACATCGTTCCTTGGTGATGCGCTTGATTCCAACACCTTATGGTGGAACGCTTGTTGAGGCGATTTTGGCGCAAAACCAAGCAAAAAGGCTACTCGAGCAACAAAACGAGTTTTTGAAAATCAAACCTCCGATTGAGCAGATTTACGACGCAGAAAAGATCGCGCTTGGTGCGTACAGCCCTCTTCAAGGTTTTATGGACGAAGAGGATTACACACGAGTCTTGAACCGTAATGAACTCAAAAAAGGCTTGGTGTGGACCATTCCAATTGTTTTAACACCAAAGGGTGACACTAAAGAGCTCAAACCGGGCGACGAAGCCTTGCTACTAGACTTGTTCGACCAGCCTTTTGCGCTCCTTAAGCTAGAGCAAAAGTTCAAAATAGACAAGGGTGAGTTTGCGGAAAAGGTTTACGCGACGCGCGACACAAACCACCCGAATGTCGCAGAGCTTTCTGAGTACGGTGAAACCGCGCTTTCTGGGAAAGTTGAGCTTCTTCGTGCTTTGCCAAACCAACACGGCGGTGTTGAGCTCACACCACGCGAGACAAGGGAGTACTTCCAAAAAATGGGTTGGAAAAACGTCGCGGCTTACCAAGCGAGAAACCCGCCCCACAAAGCGCACGAGTACATCCAGAGGCTCACGCTTGAGAGAGACGACGTGGACGCGCTGTTCATTCACCCGATAGTCGGAAAGCTAAAGAAGGGAGACTACAAGCCCGAGGTGATCATGGAGGCTTACAAGGTTTTTGTGGAAAAGTACTACCCGAAAAACAGAGTTCTACTTTCTGCTCTCTCAATCGCGATGCGCTACGCTGGGCCTAAGGCGGTCTTTTTACGCGATTATCAGAAGAAACTACGGTTGCTCACACTATATCGTAGGAAGAGACCAAGCGGGTGTTGGAAGCTACTACGACCCATATGCGGCGCACGCGATTTTTGACAAGTACGACGTGGGCGTTGTTCCGTTGCGCTACCAAGAAACTTTTTACTGCAGGGTGTGCGAGGGCATGGTTTCATCCAAGGTTTGTCCGCACCCAGAGAGCGAAAGGGTGAGCACAAGCCAAACCAAAATAAGAGAGCTTTTGCAACAAGGAAAACCTCTTCCAAAAGAGATCCTAAGGCAAGAAGTGATACAAATTCTTGAAAGAGGGGACGTTTTGATTAAGTGAGATTTACAAAATACAAAGCTTAATAAGTTTCGCGCGCAAACAAAAAGTGAAATGTCAGCTGATGGCAAAACACCAAGGCTTGACGAGCTCGACGTGAAGATCATAAAGGAGCTTCAGCTCAACGCAAGAATTTCTTTCCGCGAGCTTTCAAAAAAGCTCGGTGTCAGCGTGACCACGGTGAGCGAAAGGGTAAGGAAAATGGTGAAAAGCGGCCTTATAAAGGGGTTTACGACGCTCGTCGATCCAGAAAAAGTGGGACCGCTTTACTGCGTTGCGCTTTACATCAAGGTCAACCCAGGGTTTGATTCAAAAAGCGTGGGAAGGGAAGTGGCCTCGGTAAAGGGCGTGTGTTACGTTTACTCGACTGTGGGCGTGTACCACCTTATCGCGCTAGGAAGCGCGCCAACAAAAGAAGAGCTCACGAAGCTTATCGCGGATGTGAGCTCGATCAAAGGAATAGCCGATGTCACGCCTTCGATGATACTAGAAACGATAAAGGAAGACCCGAAACACCCGGTCACGCCCTTTGTGAGTTCTAACAAATAGACTATTTTACCGCTTTTAAGTATTAAATGAATAGCGTGATCGCGTCTGGGTCAGACGCCCACTCCAAGAACGTTGAAGCTCCGACAACTGGTATGTTCGGGTCTACCAAGCTTTCCTTGGTTGTGCCAAACAGCTTCATCGTAGGAGAGCACGCGTTTATGTGAACGCCCATGTCCATCGCGGTCTTTAGCATTTGCTCAATCGTTGGCATTCCACCTTTGCTCACAAGCTCACGAAGCTGCTCCATTGAAAGTCCAAGGTCTTTTGAGGGCGCTATCGACTCAAGCTGTCCTTTGGTAAGAACCTTCATTCCCCCAAACGTAAAGTACATGTAAACGTCCATTCCTTGAGAGGCGGCGGTGGTCGCAAGAATAAAAGCGGGATAAACCGCGTCAGCCGTTCCCTTGCTCACGACAAGCACGAGCTTGTTCTTTTTGTTTTGGGTGCTCATGTTGATCAAGTTTATATTGTCAAGCCAAAATAAAACCTTTTCTGTATTTCGAAAGTGGTTGAAGTCTGTATCACATGAAACATTGTCAATATGTTTATATCAAACCTTGAAAATAAAAAACTGAAATGAGCGAAAACAAGACACCTTATAAGACGCTCGACTTAAGAGGTTTGCTTTGCCCAATGCCTGTGATCGAGACCAACAAGGCGATTAAGCAAATACCAGTGGGTGAGGTGCTCGAAGTTTTGGCGACCGACCCAGCTTCAAAGTCGGATTTTGCGTCTTGGAGTAAAAGAACGGGTAACGAGATACTACTAGTCAAAGAAGAAGCTGGAGATCCAGTGGTTTACAGGTTCCTTATAAAACGCAAGTCGTAGCCCTCAAAGCGCTCAATCACAAAAGGCGAAAAATTGTCGTATGATGGTATCACCCATATTTTTTTGGGGTTACGCTTTAAAACGCTTAGCACGATTTCTGTGTGATCCGTTGGGCGCCAGCGACACAGGTTTTCAACTTTCGGAGAAGAAGGTGGGGGAACGCAAAGCTCGTTCAAAGCTCTTAGATCAGCGTTCACGAGAAGCGTTCCGTGAACCAAAAGCGCGCGCACGGAGCTACGCGCAGCCATGCCGCTCACCTTGTGTCCTTCGAGCTCAAGCCTGTTTGGCGGTGCAAACCGAACGCTGTAGCCCAATTGTGAAAGCGCTTCGACAATGAATCGAGAGTGTTCTTCAAACACGCGAACGGGTGACAAAAAACTCCACTTATCAAGCGCTGCGTAAACGCTCCAGTTTAGGTTACCCAAGTCGTGGTAAACCACCCCACCGCCTGTGCTTCTTTCGTACACTCGTATTCCCAACTCGTTGGCCAATCGCTCGTCGTACCAACCGTATTTTTCGCTTTTTGTCTTTCCCTTAACCAAACACGTGCGATTCACCCAAAACCTTACGGTGTAAGGAAGTTCTTTTCTTTCAGCTAGCTCAAACATTCTTTCTTCAAGCTCAAGGTTAAAACTGGGGTCGGTAGAGCATGTGAGAACAAAAAGCTCCGCTACCTGCACTGCACGCCCCACTCGTCAATTATCGCTTTGTACTTTTGAGAAGCGCTTTTTGCGTCCTGCAGCCGCGAAAGCTCTTCGTTGAGCTTTTCAGGCTTGATTTTGAAAACCCAGCTTGCGTAAGGGTCTTGGTTTATGAGTGAGGGGGAAGACCTAACGTCTTCGTTCACATTTGTGATCGTACCAGTAAGAGGAGAGCGCATCGGCCCCATGTACTTTGCGCTTTCAACAGTGGCTGCGATCGAGCCCCTTTCAAGCCTTGTTCCCACATCCTTTACCTTTATGTAGATGATCTCCCCCGCATAAGCCTGTGCTGGGTCGGTTGCGCCGACCGACGCTTCCTCTCCTTCGAGCTTGACCCAAACGTGGTACTCGGTGTCGTAAAAAAGCCCTTCGGGAAATCTGCACCCTTTGTACTCAGACACCTTGGCTCACCTAAAAGTAGAGAACCACCGTGTTTGGGTCTGCGGCCATCTCGATGAGGGTGACAGCGCCGGCAAACTCAACGCCCTTTGGTAAATCCTGCTCCTTTATGTTCCAGATCACCTTTGCGGATGTGCTACAGCAGAGCATCTTTGCGCCGTTTTTCATCGCAAGCTCGATCACCTTTTTCAGAGGCTCGCCGTTTTCCGTGGTCTTTATCCTTTCTGGTGCGTCGTTTACGAGAAGAGACGGGCCTTCCGCCAAAAAGAACATATAGGTTTCGTAGCCCATCGCCGCGCTTGCTGCTGCGTAGTAAAATGGTGTGAAAGCCTTCTTTGGTTCGTTCACGCCTGTGCTCACAACAAAAAGAAACCTCTTTTTGTTTTCCATTGGCGCTTTCGAATCTTACGATAGAAACTTATTTATATTTCCTTCGATTACACTGTTACGTAATAAAAGGGATTAAGGTTGACATTGTTTGGATTCTTGGGAAATGAAAAACAAAAACTGCTTAACAGGTTGAACCAAGACGGCTGGCACTACGGCGGACTACCAGGTCTACAGTGGGAGGCGGAAAGAGCAAAAAGCGCGGATCGCTCGCTCATGCGCCAAATGGTCAAAGAGCTCACACAAGACACGCGCTTTGGCGAGTTTTTCCGCGCGTGCATAAACTGCGGTAACTGCACCGCGATGTGTCCGCCTTTTCGCTTTGCGGATTTTTCGCCAAGAGTGGTCGTGCAGAAGGTGATGCACGCGCGAGACGAGCCAGAGCTCTTCTTTCAAATGGTGGACGAGTACATCTGGGCTTGCTTTCAGTGCTACTCCTGTTGGGAGGTATGCCCTGCGCACAACAACCCTGGTGGTTTAATCGCGATCATCAAAGAGCTTTGTGTGAAGTACGGTTTGAGCTCCGCAAAGAAGGCGCTTGAGCCTTATAGCAAAATACTTTACAAAATAATGACCACAGGAACGCAGATCACACCCGACATGCACACCACTATTGCGCTCTTTAGAGACTGGGGGCCACACAAGGCCGAGCTCGCAAAGACGATTAGATTGGAAAGACAAGCAGTTCCTGTGGAGAGCATGGCGGGTGTGATGGACAAGTCTTGGAGGGTTGACGAATCCACGATGAGAGAGCTTATGCTAATAGAAGAGGAGGCGGGTGTAATGAGCTCTGTTGAGGCAACACTAAAAGATGTGGTGGACATGGTAAGAGAAGCGAAAAAGGAGTTAGAGGGGAAAAAGAGTGGATGAGCGATTGGAGATCACAAAAGAAGACGAAAGGCTTTTCGAAAGGCTTGCAAGCGAGCGAAGGGCTAAGCTTGCGATGGGAACAGTCGAAGACTACTTGAGGATGCTACAAAAAATGAGAGAGCTTGAACAAAAAGGGGAAATCACGGTTCACCACGTGACAGAGGAGTACCAACCGGTGAACGTCACAACGCTTAGCGGAAGGCTCAAAAAGATTCCCACAGTAAAGCTTTGGCAGCACAAAAGCTGTGGACAGTGTGGTCACATACCCGGGATACGTGAGTTCTCTTTACTGGATAATGTCTGAGCTCAACGTGCCTTATATCGACGACACAAACCAAACTTCGTGCACCGCTTGGAACTACTACGGTTCAGGAACTTCGAATTCGGTGGCGCTCACCGCGGTTTTTTTAAGGAACATGCACGTAGCTTGGGAAAAGCGCGCATATCCTCTGATACACTGCGGCACAAGCTACGGAGACTACAAGGAGTGTAGATTTCTTTTGATCACAAACTCCGAAATCAGGGAGAGAGTGAGAGCAATACTGAAAAAGATAGACCGTGACATCGTCGTTCCAGAAGAGCTAGTGCACTATAGCGAGTGGTTACACGTCATGCGATTCGAAATCGCGCAAAGAAAGAAGTTTGACGTGTCGCAAGTTAAAGTGGCGGTTCACGCCGCGTGCCACACTTACAAGCTAATGGCCGAAGATTTCACGTATGACGAAAGCGTGCTTGGTGGTGTGAAACCCGCGCCCACTTCTAGCATCGCGCTTGCGCTAGGCGCAAAGCTTGTGGAGTACAGCAACTGGTACGACTGCTGCGGCTTTGGATTCAGACACATCCTCACAGAAAGGGAAATCAGCAGGTCTTTTGCGTATTTCCGAAAGATAAGACCCATTGTGAACGAAACACGTGCAGACGTTTTGCTCACGCACGACACTGGGTGTGTTACAACGCTCGACAAAAGCCAGGTTGTTCCCTTAGCCCACGGATACAAGGAGAGCATCCCAGTTTTGTCTGACTCTCAGTTTGCGGCGCTTGCGATGGGCGCTCACCCTTTCCTTGTGTGCCAGCTACACTGGCATGTGACCGACTGGAGCGCGCTACTTTCAAAAATGGGAATCGACTGGCAAAAGGCGAAAGAGGAGTACAAAGCGTATTTGGAGCGCGTGAAAAAGGGAGAAAAGCCGTACCTTATCAAACCTCCGCCTTTTTGGGTGATTGGTTTGAACCCAGTTCTTGTCGTGGGCGCAGGCCCTGCTGGGCTTTCCGCTGCGTGCGACCTTTCGCAAGCTGGAGTGCGCGTATTACTTGTGGAAAGACGAGAAGAGCTAGGAGGTGCACCCGCAAGGTGGAAGTACCACACGCTTGCACCCGATTTTGTTCCTGTGTCACGAGTTTTGGGACCTTTGATAGAACAAGTTACAAAAAGCGAGCTCGTCGAAGTGAAAAAGGGGTGCGTGGTTGAAAGCTTTAGAGGAAGCGTGGGCGACTTTGAAGTGAGAATCACCGAGCTAAAAACAAGAAGAAGCGAAACAAGAAGGGTGAGCTGTGTTGTCGTGGCAACCGGGTTTGAGCACTTCGACGCAAGGGTCGACCCTCGCTACGGTTACGGAAGGGTGCCTGATGTCATCGGAATAAACGAGCTAGAAGCGATGCTTTCACAGGGCAGGGTTGTGAAGCGCGACGGAAGCGCGCCAAAAAGGATTGCGTTTGTGTTTTGCGTGGGCTCTCGCGATCGCTCGACTAACCCTTGGTGCTGCACCGTGTGCTGCGGTGTGAGCATAAAGCAAGCGATCGAGCTCAAAAGGATTTTGCCAGACTCTCAGATTTACATGATCTATATGGACGTAAGAACCACGGGATTATGGGAAAAGCTTTACTGGGACAGTATGGAAAAGTTTGGAATAAACTATATCAGAGGAAGAGTTGGCGAAGTGTACCACACTGGTCAAAAGCTACTTGTTAAGGGCGAAGACACGCTGGTTCGTGGCCCTTTTGAAGCGCTTTTTGACATGGTGGTGCTTGCGGTTGGAATGGAGCCAGGCGAAGGCACAAGACAAGCCGCTTCGATCTTTGGGCTCAACACCAACGAGTACGGTTTTCTTCTTCCGCGCACTCCGAACATCCACTACGACTCAGGAAGAGAAGGCGTTTACCTTGCAGGCTCGTGCGTCGCGCCGATGTCGGTCGAAGAGGCGATTTCGGATGGTTCGGCGGCTGCGATGCAGTGCGTAAAACTCATGAAGGTGATGCGCGCGTGAGTGAAAAAGAAGAGAAGGAAAAGGGGCGCTTTATATTTGAAAGAGGTTACATAGACAGCGAAAGGATAATCGAGCCTGAAAAGCTAGAGCTTGGCGGTGTGGACATGTCGGGTAGATGGGGAACACTCGTGCTTCCGCGCACGATCGAACAGTTCGACCACACGCTTTTTGAAGAAGTAAAGAAGCTACCCGGCGGAAAAAACATTCACAGGTGCTGGCAGTGTGGCAACTGCACCGCGGTGTGTCCCGTCGCGCACGCGCATCCTGAGTTCAATCCGAGGTACCTTATCCACATAACAAAGATGGGATATAAAACAGAAATCAAAAAGTTCAAAGAATACGTTTACCTGTGCTCAGGCTGCGGGCGCTGCTCTGTCGCATGTCCTCGCGATGTCGACCCAAAGGGTGTTATGAGCGCGCTGAGCATCCTGTTTCAAAGAGGTGTTTGAATGGATTTGAACAGCGTTTTTCCAAGAGAGCTTGTGACTGTTTTGGTGGTTTTGTTTGGAAGTTTGTGCTTTGCGCTTTTTTATTTTCGAGTGAGATCTTGGAAGGTGCCTTTTTACCCTTTTTACGTCGTTTCGCAAAGAAGCTTTAAAGCGTTTGTCGAAAACTTTCTGCTACTAAAAAGAGTGGGGCTGTGGTGCGAAGAAAGGGCGCACACGCTTTCTCGCGCGCTTGTGCTTTACGGCTTTTTTGCGCTTTTCGTTTGTAGTGTGGCGAATTACGCACTGAACACGAGCGCATTGACCCCTTTAAAACCGCAAAACCCTCTTGCTATTCTTTCTGATGCATCAAGCGCGCTTGTGTTTTTCGGTGGCTTCTCTCTTTTACTAAGAAGGCTTCTCAACAAAAGAAGGCGAGAAGTGACACACGCCGACGTGTGGTGCGTTCAAGCGCTGCTTTCTGTGTTTGGCGCGACTGGCGCGCTTTACCCGTTTTTTGGTGGTTTTGTCGGTATCACGCTTTACGCTTTACACTTTGTTTTTCTGTTTCTTTTATTGTTGGTTGCGCCGTTTACCGAGCTTGCGTTTCTAGTTTGGAAGGGTTCGTTTCTGATTTACAAGGAAAGCAGGGTTTCCGCATGACACAAGAAAGCTTCGACTCAAGGATCTCAAAGCGGCTTTCTTCGCTAAACCACGTGGGTTGTGTCAAGCACTACGAAGGGCTAAAGATCGAGCGCTTTATTGAGCTCGTTCACAGCGCTTTAAACGAGCTTGGGATGCAGTTTGAAGACATGCTCGAAACTCCCCAAAAGGTGTACAACTGCCTAGCGCCTCAAGCGGAGCTACTCTTGTGGTTTCGAGCTCAAGAAGTGGAAATGGGTGTTGTGTGCGAGACCAAGGTGATTCACACAACCGAGTGGAGCGCGTTTGCGGACGAACTGCTTTCAAACACGATTGAAACGCTTGAGCGCTTGATCTACCAAAAATGAGGGGATTTCAAAACTCTTGAAAACAAGCGAAAAAGAGTTGAAAAGCGCTTAAAGGGCGTAGCATTAAGTGCCTGCGCGCAAAATTTGTTTGAGCAAAAATGTCGGTCGGAAAAAGGTCGGTTGCGTACGTAGTGCTTGCGGTGGCAGTAGCGGCCGTGGTGATCGCGGGTGCGATGTTCGCACCAAGCCTGATTTCAAAGCCCACTACCACACAAAAGGGATACGCGCTTTTTTTGGTGCAGCTCACAGACCCGCCACAAGTGCCCGGTGGAACCGAGTGGCTCAACGTAACCTATACCAACGTGGAAGTGCACATAGAAGGCGTGCCACATTCTGGTTGGATTTCGGCAAACACGAGCGGAACGGTTGACCTTTTGTCTCTTATCAACCTTAAGCAAACGATAGCAAAGCTGTCGCTTCCAAACGGTTCTGACGTGAACCAAATCAGGCTTGACGTTTCAAGCGCGAAAATCAAGGTGAACGGAACGGTTTACAACGTCACACTTGCATCAAACAGGCTTGAAGTGCCGATAGTCGGACAAAACAAAGTGGAAAACCTTTCTGCCGCCCTATTACAGCTTTCACCCAAAGTGTTCGAAATACAAACGGGTAACAACACAGCGCCAATTTTTGTGCTAGTTCCTTCGGCCACTGCTGTTCTTGTGCCACCAACACAAGTGACACAAAACCAGACACAGGTTGGCGCAAAGACGCAGCTGAGTGGTGAAGAAGAGCAGGAGCTAGAGGAAGCACAGGGATCGCTACAAATCACTGCGGTGAGTCTGAGCGTCTCTGGTAACGTCACCACGTTTAGCATAACGCTCAAAAACACTGGCAAAGTGCCTGTCACAGTTTCCGCGATCAGCATACACGGCGAGTTCAACGTTTCGGTTTCACCCGTGTGTGGCAAACAAGGTGAAGAGAATCAGAGTGGCGAAAACGGTGACCACGGTGAAAACGTGAGTACACCAGCGCAAGAGAATTCGAGCGATTCACAGCCTAACGGAGCCTCTGGTATGGAAGACCACCACAAAATGTGCGTCGAACACGAGTTAGAACACCCTGACGAAGTGGTTTTCTTCCCAATCTCCAATACAACACTCACCCACATAAATGTTGAAGATGTGCAGGGTAACGACGACAACCAGTCAAACGAACAACAACCGGCTTACACGCTTGTGATTCAGCCAAACGAAAGTGTCACGCTCACGTTTAAGGGCGTGATAACCTTTGGAAAAGCAGTGAGCATCGTACCGATCGTGGGTAACAGCTACGAAGTGCACGTCGAAGCGTCCACAGAAAACGTCACAAGAACCGAAGTCACCGCAAGCTAACCTCCTTTTTTTAAAAAAACGAAGCTTTGTTTTGCTATTGTTTTTATGGAAAAAGTTGCACTTATTGGACTTGGCGTGATGGGTCACAGAATCGGCGCAAATTTGGCAAAAAGCGGTGTGTTAAGCGTAATTTACAATAGAAGCGTTGAAAAAGCAAAAAGGTTCAGCGAGCAGTTCGGCGTAAAGTGTGTGGAGCACCCAAATGACGTTTTAAAAAGCGCGGATATCATCATCACTGTTTTGTCGGACGACGATGCGGTTTCAAGCGTGATTCGCCAATTTCACGAACTAAAAGGGAAAACCGTAATAGAAATGTCCACAATTTCACCCACTCTTAGCGTTGAGCTTGCGCGTGAGGTTTCTGAAAAAGGTGGTGCGATGCTTGATGCGCCAATCGTCGGAACTTCGCTCATGGTTGAAAAGCGAGAAATCACAATTCTTGTAGGAGGAGCGCCACAGGATTTCGAAAGGGTAAAGCGCATTCTCGAGCTACTTTCGCGTAGTGTGGTTTACGTCGGACAAAACGGCATGGGGTTATACGCAAAAATCGTGACCAATTTGGTTTTGGGCTCTTACATCGCATCGATCGCCGAAGCGTTTAGCCTTGGTCTAAAGGCTGGGTTGAGCGCGCAAGTGATCGAAAGAATATTCACGGAGTTGAGTAGCACTAGGTCGCCCGCTTCCCAGCTTAAGATGCCAAAGATTGCCAAGGCGGATTACTCCACACAGTTTGCGCTAAAGCACATGAGAAAAGACCTGGAGATTGTGCAGCGTGAAGCGCAAAGGCTAAAGGCGATCACACCGATTTCCGACCTTGCGATGCAGCTTTACAGAGCGTGTGAATCACTCGGGTATTCAGAAGAAGACTTTTGTTCAATCGCCGAGCTTTACAAAAGGCTTTCACAAACGCTTTAATTCACAAAACAATTGTTTTGCGAATTAAAGTGCATTAATTTGATACCCTTTGTGATCCCACACTCTATTTGTGTGGAAATATCTAAATCCTTCTTTTATATTAAAGTTTTGCAATGTTCGGTTTGACACCGATCCCATACACAAAATCAAATAACAAAGCAAAATTCTGCTACACTTAGGGTTGCACAAAGTGCGCGACAAAGACGAAAGTTATCTACTCGCGCTTCCGCTTGTTTTTTACGACACACCAGAGGAGTTGCTCGAAATAACAGGCTTTTTGCGCTCTATTGGCTGTGAAGTGGAAAACATTCACAGCTTGATAGGCTTGACAACGAGAAACTAGAAGCTATCAAATCTATGAAGCGCGAAAATCACCCAAGAAACGCGCTCAATCCGTAAAGGCTTTAGCGCTTTTTCCACTCCTCAAAAAGCGCGACACACTCATCTTTTAGCACACCAGGGGTTATCACGAAAAACCCGCCGAAAAGCTCCTTCGCTTTTTTGTAGTCTACGTCGATTTGCCTTATTCCGTGGTTTTTCGCGTCTTCCACGCTTGCGCCAAAAACGATCTCCCGTATATTTGCCCAAAAGCAAGCAGAGAGGCACATCAAACAAGGCTCACACGTTGAGTAGATTGAGCAGTGTTCCAACTCAAAAGTTTTGAGCTTTTTACACGCTCTTCTTATCGCGACAATCTCCGCGTGTGCGGTTGGGTCGTTCGTAGAGCGCACCATATTGTGAGCTGTGGTCACAACTTCACCGTTTTTCACGATCGCCGCGCCAAAGGGGGCTAGCCCTTTTTTGATTCCTGGCTTGGCTTCGGCCACAGCTTTTCTCATAATTAAGAAAGACACGCTTACGTAAGCAAAAAGGTGTATAAAGCTTTTGCTTTTAACACAAGAAACATTTGAAATCACTTTTGGTTTCATTTCTGTTGGTTTTTGTACGCCTTGGGGATTATCACTTCAAACTTTGAGACGGCTTTTGAAACAATTTGTTTCCGCGGTTTGCTTACCTCATCTTCATTAACTTTACCAAAAGAGCGTTACTCCGACTTTACGATTTGGCTTTTTACCTCTTTTTGAGTTATACCTTTTAGGCGAAATAAACCTGCACCCTCAATCTAAGGTTATTTTGGAATGGGCTATGCGGTGGCTGGCACTACCACCTCTCGTTTACGCTCAGTGAACATTAGTAATGGTTTGGGCTTTTTCCGATACCGCTTATAGGTTTCGCAACCACTATGGTATCAACCAAGGCGCAATTGTTTGCTCATATGTTTCTATTTGGTTACAAAAGTTGGGGTTAAGGGGCGGAAAGCCTCGCCAGCGAGGATGGATAGCCCCCTTATATTTAAATATGAGTTCTTCTATTTTTCTCTTAGTGACGCTAATGACGCTCCTCCCAAGCTCGATTGAGGGCTTAATGGGACTGTGGGAGGAGCATCTAGTATCTCTTTTCCCTCTTAAAGGGACTAGACGTAATTTGGATGATAGTCCCCGGGGGTGGTTCTCTGAGCCACCTTACTGCCCACCAAATGAGGGATGTATCCCCGAACCGATGGTGGGAACGATGAACCCCTTGGGAGGGAACCCTCGCCTTTCCAGGGCGGGGAGGAAGTCAGATCATTTAATCACTGCCAAAGACTAACGCATCGAACTTTAGTATTCGCGAAGTCAGCAATAAATTCACTTATTTTGCGATTATAAAATTATTCTTGTGCTACTCATTTTGTTAAAACGCATTCAATTTTTAATTCTACCAATTCAAGAATTGCTTTTAGTTCGTGTAAGAGACTTGTATTTCATCGGAGGTCTAAATCTTGGTAATTTTTTTCGGATCTCCTCTAGTTTGACTTTTTTGTATCTTTTGGGTTGACAACGCGTAGCGCTGAACCAATTTGCACACCGTTAAAATAATTCAGTATTTCCTCTTTTGTGTGTTTGGTTTCGTGGGATCGTTTGGGTTATTAATTCCTCAACTGGTTTTTCAAGACGTTCGCCAACCGTGAACTCACCTTACTAAGGCCTGCACTGGTTTTGTCGCATAAATTCTTGTTCCTTGTGCGATTGAGCAGTACTTCCTGTACTCCCACTTCTTAGAACCTTCAAGTATCTGCTCCGCCCATTTAGGTTCAATAGACATTAAGACGACATCTGTCATATGATCCATTTGTAGAGATTGTATATTTTGTGTTTAGAATGGTGGGCAAACAAAACGTTGGTGGACACTTCAATCTAGGATTCGGTGAAAAATTCACCACTTGCTTCAAGTTGAAATTGTCAGGGGTTTTAAGCAAATTAGCAGTTCAAAGTTTTTCGGGCGCTTAAGCTTTCTAAAAACTTGTGTGTAAGGGTAGGACAAAGTCTGAGAACTCGAACACATTAGTACTCGGTTTTCGCTGTGGATTCTTAGCACAGTGGTACACTTGTGTGCGTTTTTGTCGTAGTGGACGCTTACACACACGACGAAAAACTCAGGGCGTAAGTGTTTGGTAATCCATCGCCAAAAGTGGATAACAGTATCGCGAAACTATAGCTCGAGTCACAAAGACTTTAAAGCTTTTACAACGCTCCTAGAAAAAGTCGTGTATTGACACACTGAAGGTGACATACAGAAAACGTCAAAACGAGCTCTCACGCGCAGTCTTAATTTCGAAAGCTCACTCGACGATTTTGTCGGCGTGCGCGACTTCAGTCTTTCTCCAGGTTTCGCTTGAAAGCGCAATTCCTACAAGCATCACAAGCGAAAACGCTATGAGTAGCAAAAGCCAAGATTCAAACAAACCGATCACAGAGCTCAGAGCGTATATCAAAGAAATCGCAAACCCGCCCACGATAGCACCTGCGTTGTACGCAAAACCCACACCCGTAGCTCTGAACCTTTTGCTAAACAGCTCTGAAAGAAACGCAGGAAGTGTTGAAAATATCATTGCTTCAAGAAACGCCTGCACCGAAAACGCGCTCACAAAAGTTGTGTAACCTCCTGAATAACCCAGCTTGAGTATCGGGTAGACGCTCAAAACAAAGATCAGCGAGTAAATGAGCATCGGCCTTTTTCTTCCGCCTATCACGTTGCCTAGCGCCCCGCCTATCCACACACCAAATAGAGAAACCAAGTTTATTACCGCAACGCCCACTCCAACGCTTACACCGCTAAAACCCTTTGTGAACATGACCGAAGGGTAGAAGCTAAAAGTCGCGGTGTTCACAAAGAGTAAACCAGTGGTTATAAGAATTGCAAAGAGCATAGCCTTCGGCGCTTGCTTGAATAGCCCCCTTACAGGAATCCTTTCCACCTCACCTCTTGTCTTCATTTCTTCGAAAACGGGTGTTTCCTTGGAAACCGCTCTGAGTAAAACCGTGATCGCACCGGGCACAAGCGCGGTTGCAAAAACACTCTCCGACCCACCACAGAAAAAGAGCTTCCGAAATACGCCTTGAGAGCCGCGTAAACAAAAGAGACTATAAAGTAGCCCATGCCAAAGCCGCTTTGAACGAAACTACCGATAAAGTTTCTCTTTTCAGCGGGTATGCTTTCCATCGCAAGCGTGGTTCCACCGCCGTACTCCGCCCCAGCAAAGAAGCCCTCTAAAAAGAGCACTGTGTAAAGTAAAACGGGAGAAAGCAACCCGACTTGCTTGTAGCTTGGTAGCGCGCCTTTTAGCGCCGCAAAAATCGAAAAGAAGAGAACGGTGAGAACGAGCATCGACTTTCTGCCCATTTTGTCACCGAGAAAGTTTCCGAGCGTAAGAGAGCCAATGCTTCTTGCAAGCGCGCCCACCGCAAAGCCCGCAAACGTCGCAACGATCCCCCCAAGCGAAGCAGGGAAAAATATGGGCGCTATCGTGAGCGCAACAAGAGCGTACGCTATAGAGGTGTAACCGTCCATAAGCCAGCCTCCCCAAGCGGCTAGCACTTGCGCCCATTGCTTGCGGTTTAAACCGTACACGCCCAACTTGGCGTGCAAAACAACTAGTGAATATTAAGCGTAACGAAGTGGTTGAGCGTTGTAAAATGTTGTGTCAAACCCATTTGTGATTCGCGGTTGGAACTGAGTACTTGCCCGCTCTGGTTTGGTATTTCCGCACGCGCGCGTAGCGCGAGTAAATCGCTCAGCCCTTTTCAAAGCTTGATGTGAACCAGAAGCATCGTCAATGTAAACTATAGCAACTTCCCAATCCACCTGCCGTGCATTACGATGTACAAGTCTGTGTGTCATCGTGAGTTTGCGTGCTTTCGTATTTTACCCACTTCTTTTGAAGTCGTAAGTGAGTTTGTGCTTCTTCAATATAGTAGGAATAGTGTTATGTGAAAGATTCATCTCTTTAACACAAAGCGTTCGATGGGCATTTGCAGTATGCGCAAGCTGTGTTATCGTCTTCCTTGGCCTTCCGCTTTGGCACCAGTTGATGTAGATCAGAACTGCTAGGGATGGGTGAACATGCTACAACAGAGCTATTTCGTTTTTGCTAAGTTTGCTCGCGCTCTTTTGAATTATCAATGTAATCTTGCGATTTTTTAATAACCGCTCTATGAACTGTTGATGATTTTAGAAGATATGCTTATTATCAAGCAAATACTATTATAATTATGAAAAAATCAACAAAGGATAAATTAAAAGGTAAAGCTGAAAGGATGAAAGAGGACGCTAAGGAAGCAGGTGGGAAAGCAAAGTCAGCCGCAAGCGATATAAAGAAGGATGTCAAAGAGCGGGTTCATAAAGCTACTGAAAAATAAATCCGCACGATAAATGCTTTCATACACTTACATATTAGGTGTGGAACGCTTAAATCGTCTCTAGCTTCCCCTATTATATTCATATTTTCCTTCTCTTTATAATTTCTCGTATTTGCTGTTTATAGTTTTTAAGACAACCTGCCATGTCTCAAGATTCTTTGAAAGTACGGCTTGTACGCAAGTCACACGATAGCAGTCCAATTAACGCTACTAAGGTGTTATCACTTCCCTCATAAACGATTTGGTGGACCCATGTTTGTATCCCTGTTCAGGGTTCAACTTGCAAAAAATGTGGGTTATGCTCGTGCAACAAATCCTTGCTTTAGGCTAGTGAACAATCCTTGTGGGTCGTATTTCGCTCTGATTTCTTGTAGTCTCCTATATTTGGGGTTTTCATAGGAGGCGGCTAATAATTCATTGGAGAGTTCACCAAGATAGTTGATGTAATGGCCTGATGAATAAGGCTCCATAGATTCAAAGAATCTCTTTGTCCACGCGACATTGCTTTGGGTTTGGCTGGGATCGATCCACTTGGACACAATGTTGAGGTTAAACCTAGCATCCCTGTGGCTAAAGGCGCCATCGCTCCCAGCTTTTTTAAGAGCATCACCTAAGTATTTAAGGTGCACCTCGGTTAGAGGTGATGGGGAATCGTACCAGTATTTGTAGACGTTGTCCAACACTTCGGGTGTTAGATTCGAAATATAATGATTCTTCCAGTAGTTATGAATACCTGGAGGATTAAACTCGTTGGGCAAGGATTGCAAACTCAGATAAGGGATGGGGGCCATCATGTCGACCTTGAATTTATCGAGGTGTTTAAACGGCAAGACCACCTGCTCCCCCTGCTTGGGGTCACCCATATATCCTCCTACTATAACGATCATCTTATTTCCATGCATTTCACGTGGTAAGAATGGTGCTGGTGGGGCTGTGGAGAGCACGATTGGTAAGAAGAGTTCATCTGGTGACTTCTCCATTAACTTTATCGCTTCAGGTACGACTGTGTGAAACGAATCTCCTTGATAAATCAGCATTCCTCCGTAAACCGTTGGCCCTACTCTGTGTAAACGAAATCCGAACGAAGTCACCACACCCAATCCGTGTACGCCACCGCATAAAGCCCAAAACAGGTCTGTGTTTTCATCCTTGTTTGCAAACAACACCTCTCCCTCTGAAGTGACAACTTGCGCTTCGAAAAGATTGTCACACGCGAGCCCATGCTTCCTACTCAGCCAGCCAATGCCTCCCCCAAGTGTGAATCCAGCCAGTGGTCGATATTCTACCCCCAGGGGTTGCCAGACCGAACAATTGCGCTTCACGGTCAAACTCACCCCAAGTTGCTCCCCCCTGAACCCTGGCAGTTTGCGTTCTAGGGTCGACCCAGACACCTCTCATTAAGCCTAGATCAACAACCATTCCATCATCAACCACACACGAACCAGATACGCTATGACCGCCGCCCCGTACTGATACCTTCAGTCCTTTTTCTTCGCGTAACCGGCTGCCTGAATCGCATCTGAAGTATCTGCGCACTTGACTATCAACCGAGGCTTTCTATCGATCATACCGTTCCATATTTTGCGCTCCTTGTCATACTCGGGTTCACCTCTAGCGATAATCTTACCCCTGAGTCTTTCTAAGACCATCGTCGTTTTGTGCACCAAATTGGTTCATAATTCGAGACGGGCAACGGATAAGACTATTTAAATTTGGGCTTATAAAAAATAAGTAAACCCAAAATAAAGGAGATCCAACTTTTTAAATATACAAAAAAGCTAGCTCCAATATGGAGGCTTGATAAAATTCCACAGTCATCCCTGGTCATAATGTGTATATACGGATAAACGAATTACACATCCAGAATTTCTTACAAAACCGGCCGATTCCCTATCAACATGGTGCTTGATTTCAAAAAAGTAGTGGGCTTTAGAAGCTCTATGAGAGCATAAGTGACGATGATTCAAACTATGGCATTTCCCTTTCCTGCGTTTAAGGTGTTACGGTATTTTTTAAGACGTGTCTAGATAAGGCTTAAACACGATGGGCCTACGCTTTGGATTCGATGAAAATCCGTGGCGCCCACCCTTAACCGCGCAAGCTTGTATATCCAATCCTATTTCGGACGCGCTTTATCACATAGAAAAGCACAAAACACAATCACACCCCTTTATCCGCACAGGATTATTTTCAAAGCGGAAAGTCAAACACTCAAGGTTTTGGATTTCACGTGTGTAATGCGTGGGGGAGCCGTGGGAGTGGTAACTTTTGTGAGAGCTTCTGAAAGAAGTGCAAAGCTTTGGTATATTAAACATAACTATAGTGTATACAAAAAATCTTTGATGTCTGTTATACTTTTGACTTTTGAAATTAACCTCGTAAAATCCTGCTTGTTTCCGTATTTTTCTTTGTAAACTTCAATTAGTTGTTTATACTTTTGGGGGTGTGTCACGAACGTGCAATCTATTACGTGAAGAAGTATATAACGATTCGCGTCTATTCTGAGTTCGTCATCTTTGTCCGTGGTCACGAACACAAGTTTTATGTGCTTAGTGCTGGGCGATTTTTCCAGTTCTCTCTTCCAGAAAGCAGTCTCCGTTAATCGCTCTCTTAAGCTGGTTTTACACGAAATAATCGCCTTAACAAAGCTTTTTTCAACGATGAGAATGTCAGCATCGGGTAATATTTCACTCCAATTTTTAATAGCCACTTGCTCTTTATAGCTAGAGAGCGCCTCGTCACCCATCACCGCCATAAATTTTCGGTTTAACACGGGATCCTCCGTTAATTTTTGGTTTAGCACTTTGAACACAGCGTATTCATACAGAGACCCTTTGCAAGTTCTCCACGCTTGATCACGGCTTCTCGGTTTGTTGTAAAAGAGTTGCAAAGTGGCTCGTAATTTGTTCTCTGCTAATTCGTCAAAATTTTGAACTGCGTCCAAGTAATTCCCGTTGTATACTTTACTTACTATTTCATCGTATTTGTCTTTGAGAAGTGCTAGCACTTCTTCTTTCGGCTTAAACCCGCGCCTCATCTTTGTTACTCCATTAACTTCTTTTGGAAGACCATGCCCTCTTTTATTAACCTCTCTTTCGCGATTTCGCAGTATTTCTCATCTATTTCAACACCTATTCCTCTTCTGTTTAGTAGCGCACACGCTATTAGCGTAGTTCCACTACCGAGAAAAGGGTCTAGCACAGTGTCATTCACAAAGCTGAAAAGCTTAATACACCTCCTTGGTAGCTCCAAAGGAAAAGGTGCGGGATGTCCAACTTTTGCCCTATTTTCTCCAGCAAAGCTCCACACACCGTTTGTCCACTCTATGAACTCGTGCCTTGTGATGTCTGACACGCCTACATCACTTGTCTTCTTCCATTTGCTTTTGTAGAGTAGCACTATAACCTCTACTGGAGCTATAACGTATGGAGCACTTGCGCTAAGCCAAGAACCCCACGCAGTCCTTCTTGATATGTTCTGCTCATTCCATATTATTGTGCTAAAATACTTCCAACCAACTCTCTTTGCGATGGACAGCACATCCGCGTAAACGCTTTGAAACCCCTCTTCCCTACGCCCCTTACTCTTGTCTAGTGGTATATTCAAACACATTCTGCCATCGGGCTTTAACAGCTCTAAAGCTTTTTTGAGCCACTTTTCCGTGAATTCGAGGTATTTGTCGTAAGGAATGTTGTCTCTGAAAGATTCGTAGTGTATATCCACATTATAGGGTGGAGAGGTCACTATCAAATCTATCGAGTTAAGAGGTATTAGATCTGTAGTTAGAAAATCATCGTTGATAACAACTATCCTACCATCTTTCGTTGTGAAATATATTCTTTCATCTTTTTCTGATTTTGCGTTGGACACACGATTTTTATCCACACTTACCACCATTTCTTTTAATGATTTTAAAATAACTGTGATACTGCTTTAATCTTGCGCTGAGCATTCTGAGATTCTTCATAACAACCAAGAACAATAGTTTCTAGGTATTATTAAAAGATAGCAGTAAACCGCTTAAAAATACTTTGAGTCCCGTAAACTTTTTCGGTAGAAAACTTTGATATTGTTCAAATCAGTCCGCCTTCTTGAGGTGTTCTGCTTATATCTTACGAAGATGAACCAGTTAAAGTTTCAGCGTTTGCTAAAAGTGTGTGAAGCTTTCTCGCATTACAAAACACTTTTGTCCTCCTTTTCGGCAGAAGAATTTCTCGATCTTGTTTCTCTTACCGAAGGTTTTGTAATAATAATCAACTCCAAAAACTTCAAAAGCCCAGCTTTACCATCCCTGTTTACTACAAATTTTGTGCGCTTTAACGCTTTTTACAACATCGCATCAAACGCGCTCCTTTAGTCACCTTTTTAGCAATTAGCTACCTCGTGTCTCCATTACAACTTTCCACACGTACACTTTATGTTTACCTTAAGCTTCGTTTCATCGACTACAATCTCCTTTCTCTTTGCAAGGTATGTGAGAACTTCATCCAAAAGGAAGACCACGGGCTTCCCAACCGCTTCTATATTCTTCGTCACTTTATCCTTCCCGCCTCCGTCTTTAAAGAACCTCGCAATATTGGGTTGCTTCTCGAAGGGGAGGCTGGGGTCGGCGTTCATCCCGTCGAAAACAACCACTTCGGCATCCGGGACACCCCCAAGCTCCTCATCCCTGAGAATCTCCCTTAACTCTGGCCTTGAGTTGGCCAGCGACCTCTTCTGGAAAAGAAAGTAGAGATAAACCAGTGTGTGGGACTTTCCGCCGCCCATGACGGTGTCAAGGATGTACACTGCATTACCCGAACCCTGGGAAACCCGGCGTAGCACTTGGCGCACAAGCGTCTCAAGGTTTTTCACAAGCTCGGTTCTATCGAAGAACTCAGCGGCGTCAAGCGCGTCCGCTTTGGATAGGTCCACCGCGAACAGCCTATCATCCAGTGCGCCAGTCTGCGCGGCTCTCTCAACGTAGTCTCTGAGTTTAACGCTTCCGTCCTTCAAAGCATCGCCGAAAGACTTCACTCCGACTTCACCACCTCGGTGGCTAGCGCGCGCTTCAAAAGCTCGTCGGCGTAAGCGGAAAGCGTCTTACCCCTTCTCGCGGCGGACGCCTTAAGCTCTCTGTGCACGTCTTCCGACACGCGGATGACTTTGCGCATGGTTGTAACAAATGTCACAAAATATATAACATTTGCGTGGAAGTTTACAACACCGATCGGTCTCACATGATACGAGACGCGTTCTCGCAAAGTGAGAGATAAGAAGTTCTGCGCATTAAATGAGTTGAGCTATATGAAAAGCGTAGTGTTGCTTTTCCTTATCGGGGTGGCTCTCGTGCTTTTCGGCGTAATCCTGTGGCCGTTAGCGCAGTACTTCCACTTTCTTGCAATGTCAATCGTCCAGATTGTTTTAGGCTTGGCGTCAATGGTGCTTGGAGTCGTGCTTGTGCTACGCAAGTGAGTTTTTAAGTGTGAAAAGGGGGTGCTGGTATGGAAAAAGCCTTGGGAAAAAAGAAGCCGCTTGCCAAAGAGTGGATTCTGTTCTTCATTTGGAAGAAAGGAGGGTGGAAGGGAAGCATTTCGGAGCTCAGCCGCGCGCTCGGCTACTCAAGCGACTCGTACACCAACACCAAAGTGAGCGAGCTTGTGAGAGAAGGGTGTCTTCGGGTTGAAGAAGGAAAGGTTTACAAAGTAACAGCAAAAGGGCTCTGGAGAATACGGGCGTTCACAGCCGCCCTTTACGGTCCGTTAGTCCTAGCCCTTTTCGCCTTGATTCCAAAGGTTGGGCTATTGAGCTACTGCTATTTCGTGTAATCATTTCTCCTCTTAGTCTTTCGCTTACAGCTGTTCTTATCTTTTCGTTTTCGCTCTGGATTTTCCGTTCTGTCGGTCGAATTATTGAAAGCTTCCTTTCTCGAGACGAATCCTTGGAAACTTCGGAGGGTTAAATTGCGGTGCGCTCTTTGGTTTTGGATGCGCTTCCCCTCTTTTCAACCTTTTTGATTTATTTACCAGCGGTGTTTGCACCCTCGGTGTTTCACCCGCATGGCTCCCAAGTTTGTGCAGAATTTCATCTCTGCGCATCTTGGAGCACGCCTTGGGGGATTATCACAGCGAACTTTGTGTGGGATGGTTACCTCAACAATTTGGCACCACAGTTTGCTTACTTTGTGATAATCTTTATTTGCTGTGCTACCCTACCAAGAATCGGCAACTACCGTAAAAAGGCGTACGTTCGTTCTGCTTTGCTCATCTGGTTTTCTTCTCTCCTATCTATTTCAGTTTACGTGGTCGTTTCAGAATCTAAAGGCGGAGAGACCTACGGGTACTCGGCCGTGGGTTACGGGACAGCGGGTACAGCCACAGGGCTTGCGCTTTTATTGCCTTACGCGAACTACTAGCAAAACAGAAAAATAGAGGTTTTGGCTTCCTTTTTCTGTTTATCGTTTGTTTGGCTCCTCTTTTCGTCTTAGGTCCCCACACTTTTCTTTGGCATTAGCTACAAAACAAATTATTTCGTTCACATTTACTCCTTTCTTCTTTCTCTTTTCGGCTCATACTATATTTCGAAAGATTTGCGGCTCAAATAAAGTAGCACCAAGGAAATCAAAAAGAGCAAAGTAAGCACCTCGTTGGTAAAGCTCGGTGTCGCATTGAGCAAATACGACACAATTCTAAAGCTAAACAGAACACCTAAGGCTAGCGGTAGAGGTATCGCTAGAAGAACAAAACTTTTGAGCTTTAAAGCGTCGAATATAAGCGTGCATAACACTACAACTGGATACACCACAAAACATAACAAAAGCAAAACCGCTTGAGCTCGCACCTCCCATTGTCGCCGCATAGTTAATTGGGTCGCACGGCATGTGGTTCTGCTACTACACAGCGACAAAGTGATAGTAAGCTTAACTCTTAACCTCCCATAACACGAGACTAAAAAGAGAGATGCGTGTACATCTTTTTGTGAGTTAATTTTTGAAGAACGTAAGATATCAGCGGTAGGTTTTACGGTGTATCACCAAATTTCGTGGCACCCATCACTTAAGGCTTACCCAGAGAGTAAGCCTTCTTACTCGTTTTCCGCGAAAAGCTGCTTGAGCATCCTTAATATGGACTCGTCCCCAGCAAGGAGCTTTCCGCTGAGAATTTCTCGAACAATCCTTCTTCTTTCTTTTGCCATTTTTAAAAGTTCGTCCTGCGTGTACACGAACAAATCCAAGTCAATTTTCAAATTCTTCACACAAACTTCGTCAAGAAAGTCGAGCGCTCTTTCGATCGGCCTTTTTGTGGTCTGTGCCACAATCACAAGATCCGCATCTGAAAAGGCTGTGTAGTCGCCGCGTGCGAGCGAACCAATTAGGATCACAGTGAGTGCGCCCTTGCCCAAAAATTTTTGCGCGCACTCCTTGAGTTTGCTCAAAACTTCATCGTAGTTTATCTTGAATAGCTTTGTGGCAGAACTCAACCACTTTTCTTGCACAGCTTATCGCCCTTTTCGCATCACTTTCAGTAAAGTATTCGGCAGGAATACCTTCACTATACGAATTAGGATATCTTGTTGGAATATAAAACTTATCAAGCTCTTTTGCGCAGTCTAACAGTTCAGAGCCATACTCCAACGACTGAACCATTTTTAAAACAGAATGCCCCCAAACCTCGACCCCCATTGCCTGGAAAAGCGCTTTTAACGCTTTTTCGGCGGCTTGCTGAGACGCGAAGCACGCCCATTCATAGTCTCCCATTTCAACAGATTTTTCTGCGTGCTTTAAGTCCCTTAGTGCTTGGTTCAACCAATCAGTTGCGCGTGAGACCACTTTTTTATTAATGCGCACCTTCTTAAAATACTATTGGCGTAATCGTTAATATTGCAAAGCGTGTTTTGTTCAACGCTTTTTAAGTTTCAGAGGCTAAGACTCAAAACTGAGCGTAAACCAATGGACGAAGTCAAAAAACTTTAGAGCATGGTTGAGTGATCACAACGCGGTTGATTAATTGTGGGGTGGCAAATGGTTCACGACGTACACCTCGTATAAACCAGTTTGGCTCAGTGCCTCAGAACTACACAAAACTTGGGCTTATTACTGAAGAGTNTTTGGGTGAACGAGTGATCCTTACAGGGAGTCTGGCTTATGGTGAACTTGTGGTTTGATTCCAAAAACCACGTGTACTGTTCGATTCGAAAAACTCATGCTAAAAAAGCTCTACAAAAAACTTTGAACCTCTTAGATGTGGTAATGGTTACACACGCGACACGCTTACTCTCCTCAACTCTGCTAAACCCATTAAGTTCACTAGCTCTAAACGCTTATGCTTATGTACCTCATTTTGCCCGTGTACGCGCTGAATTTTTCGAGCACCTCGAAAAAGCTGTGCTAGGAGTTGAAGCACCTATCACAACGCTACTTGCGACATGTCGCCAGATTTCTGAAAAAGTTTCACGCTTAACGAAACAAAAAGCTACGCTCAAACTGTTTCACTTGTACGCGTTAACAAGGAAATTGCTCGCCGAAGGCTTACTGAAAAGCGTTTCGCCCTCTATTTACGCTTATATCAATAGGAAGAGATTTTCCGAAGCGCTGTCTGAACTATTACAAACTTTTTAATCGCCGAGCTTGAGTTTTCTCCAAACCCCGTCGGATTTGAATCGGGTCATCTCAGCCTTTTTGGTTCGGCTTCATAAGGCGTAGTAGTTCGCTTATAAGGGTAAAGTAGCTTTAAGAGGCACTAAGGTTGTCGCCTAATTCTACTACTGTGTGCCCCCATAGCGAAGTTAACGATTTGATACTTAAAGTGGAAAACACTTGTGTAGTACACAATGAACTTCAAAAAGAGTGTAGCACGATGGGCGTCCTTTTGAACTGGTTTTCTGTAGAGTATCTAGCGCTTTTCAGATTACACCATTTAGTGAAAGGCCAGCCAGAACTGCTTCATCAACTAAACTATACTCTTTCGTGCTTGAGCCAAAAGAGCTCTTACACTACACTGTGATAAGGCGAAGCTGTAAGGGTTGTCGCAGTCCAAAAAAGATGTCTTGCCTTTGTTGAGGGCAGGTTAATCATTTTTCACCCAAAGCGGATGTGAACACGCAAAGAAACGCGCTGTGTTTACTGGGTGGAAGACTCGGATTCAATTCAAAAGTTGAGGCGCAGTTCGAGTGGGGTGGGATAGACTGAGTGCGGAAGGCGAAGAAATCAGTCATGCGTTCGAGGTTGTTGTGACTGGTAGCATTAAGGAGGCGCTCTATAGGCTTGGAAAGCTTCCGACGAATGTCGAAAAATTCATCGTGGTGGACGTGTTTGATGACAAAGGAATTTGGCAAAGCGTCAAACTGCTACACGCCGAGTGGATTCTCGGCGCCGCAGGAAGTGTTGATCTTACCTATAACATGAGACAGCAATGAATCGATCACTAAAATTGAATAAAGTCGTGATGGCTTTTCGATGCTTTATACTAGCGATTGCATAATTCAAACGCACAAGCTTTTTTATTTGAAGGGTAAATGTCCCACTAAAAAATTGTTCGTGGCAATGCTCGGAAATATACGCTCAAGTGGTCTTAATCTAAAACAAAAAATTTGAAAGCCCTTCTTACAAGTGACTTAAGCCAGAAGATTTACTTTCACTTCCAAGTGGAGTAGCGCGTAAATCACAAGTGGGAATCATTTAACCGCTTAAGAGCACGGAAGATGGCTAAAAACGAGGGTATTACGCCGACATTAAACCTAAGCGCCTTCACTGTGTTGTTACCAGCAAACCACTGTTTCTATATTTCGAACACCCATAGAAATGGTGTTCAGATAAACACTACACCCAGCTCTCACTAGCGCGTTATCTAACTATCGTTTCGCCTGAACTTTCGAAACCAAGTGGCAAAAATTTCAATTATCTTTCGAATATCTATTAGATATCCTTAAAAATTTCTCTTTGGTTTAGTGTTTTTGAATTGGTCAAAATTAAGGTCAAAGCTATTAAAGTGGGCAACTCGGTGCGTGTTGCAATTCCTGTTGACGTGCTCAGAGTAGCTGGCATCAAAGTCGGAGATAATTTACTTGTAGACTACGATGAGAAACTCAGAAAAATAACCATAGAAAAAGCGCCAGAGGATGCGTAGAGTTGACTTCAAGAAAAACTCTAAAAAGAGTGTTCGACTATCCGCTTATCGTGGAAAAAGAAAGCTCACGGAGTTTCTTGGTTTAAAAGAAGATTCGATTGACTGGACTGGTATTCAAGAAGACACACGATACTTTACTCATGGGCTACACCCTTATCCTGCTAGGATGCCACCGCACATTTCAAGAAGGCTTATTCGCATGTACTCGAAGAACCAAGAAGACTTGGTTCTTGACCCTTTTTGTGGTTCGGGCGGCGTACTCGTAGAGGCTATGCTTTACGATAGGATGGCGATTGGCGTTGACCTTAATCCGCTTGCCGTTCTAATCGCAAAAGTCAAGACCACGCCTTTAAACCCCGAAACCTTGTACAAAGTCAAATACAAACTACTTGAAGGAGCCGCTCAAAGACTCAAGTCTTCGAACTACGAAGTTCCGAACATAAAAAACCTCGACTACTGGTTTAAACCCGAGGCTGTGGCAGGGCTTGCGGCAATAAAGGAAGAGCTTGAAGAATTGAGTCTTATGGAAGAAGTCGCAGATTTCTTTCGAGTGTGCTTTTCACTCACTGTAAGAGAGACAAGTAATTTGAGAAAAGGAGAATTCAAGCTTTACAGAAGAAGTGTTGCAGAGCTTGAAAAGTTTAAGCCCGACCCTTTAAAAACCTTTAGCGAAATCGTTTCTGAAAACATTCAACGAATGGCCGACTTTTACTTTGAAATGCTCAAACACCCGAAAGGAAAAGCACGAGTTTTCAAAGGAGACACCAGAAATCTGCTTGAGCTAGGCGTGGTCGACAAAGGAAGCGTTGATTTGGTTGTAACGTCTCCGCCTTATGGTGATTCTCATACAACGGTGGCGTACGGCCAGTTCAGCCGCTTTTCGCTTCTTTGGCTTGGGTTTCCAGAACAAGAAGCTTATTCTGTGGACAGCAAAAGCCTTGGAGGGCGTGTTTTAAAAAAAGAGAAAAACTTGGGCTCGGCAACGCTCGATTTAGTGCTTTCAAAGATAGACCAAGTTGACCAAAGTAGGGCTAAGGAAGTTTACTCTTACTTCTATGATGCCGACGTTTCTTTGGAACAAGTGGCCAAATCACTTCGTGAAGGCGCCTACTGCTGTTATGTGATAGCTAATAGAACTGTGCGCAGGGTAAAAGTGCCAACAGACCAAATCTTTGTTGAGCTTGCGCAAAAGTATGGGCTAAAACATGTGGTCACGTTTAGGAGAGAGATACCAAACAAGTATATTCCGCACGTAAACGCCCCAGAGAATGTGCGCGGTTTTAAAGGAGAAACAATGACAAAAGAAAGCATCGTAGTGTGGAAAGCATTGATGGTGTCCGGATAAGACTTCATTCGTGTCACCTCCACTCAATGTAACCAGTGCACGAATAGTTCTAGGAAGTCGAGAAGAGGTGTGAAGTAGTGTTTTCTTTGGGTGTTGTTGTAGAAAACCCTTGTTCTAGAGGCGCCCAAAGACTCAACAGAGCAACCCAATTGGTGAACTTAAACTCTGCTCACAGCCTTACGCTACCATGGTCCCCGATCCGTGAACAGGGTCACACACGCAGCTCTTTCTCAGCCTACTGAGCGCTTTCGCCGTGGTGCTTGTGAGTGAAACACCGAACGAGATGGGTTGTGTAAGCGTCAACAGCAACACACACGTACAGCGGTTGGTCCCCTACACTTCACCACAGTCAACAGCGATGAATACTCACGTGGCTTTGGGTTGAAAGCTCAGCTTCTCCTCCGAGAAGCTTTCTCGTCCACTCCTCTACACTCGACTTCGAGACTCTGAGATCCAAAGATAGATGTTTTTCTGATAAAGGCGTTGAGTGGCCATCAGCTTGAATTCGCGAGAACCTCTTCTTGTTCCTCACAAGTTTAAATTCCTAAAGAATGCAAAGACATCAGTGGGGGCTCCACGCTTGGTCGCAAAACTCAATTCCGTGGCGCCCACCACTTATCCGGACACCATCGAAAGTATAGCGAAATTCTTTTACATGTGTGAGAGTTTGTGCGTGTTAATGGAAAAAGGTTATGTAGGCAATAAAGAACTACGAGTCACACAATATTCTCGCATAATTTTTGAAAGAATTGACGAACTTGTCAAGAGCAAAAAGCACGCTTTAGCATTACTAGACAACTTTGACAACTTCGTGCGACAACTAAGGGGTAAGGTGAGGGAAACCCTTAATGAAAAGCAAAAAAAGGGAGAAGTGAAAGATATAAGCCAAGCGGAATCTTCCATTGTAGGAAATCTTTTCACATTTGGCGTTGGATACACGCTGATAAAACTAAGAGACGATTTCAAAGCGATCAACTCTTTAGTAAGGTTTTCAACGAGTCTCATCCACTGATTGAGAAGTATGCCACGATGTACGTGGGTAATGAAAACTAAAACCAGACATGGATTTGCTCGCTTTTTTAGAGAACGCTGAACAACCTCTTTTGATAATGAGCCTAAAGACTTCGCTAAGGGAAAGAGCGGGTCAAACGATGAGGTGGAAGCTTTTACNCGATGTCGCAAGAGAGTGCCCTACGCTTAGAGAAAAGTACGGCTTAAATTATCATGGCCATGGCCGCATATTCTTTGTGCTGTTGACAACAAACTTTTTACAAAGAAATGTTTACCTCTCAGCAAATGGCGAACTTCAGATTCTTTGACTCGGTCTACGTTGCAAGAATGCTTAATAAAAAAGAACTAAGCATCCTTAAAGAAAAGAGCTTTGTAAAGCGGTTGAGCAAAATCATCGACGACATCAATGCTTTCTTTTAATTTTTAACTGGTTAGTGTAAGATTAGTGACGGATGAGCGTAAAACCAAATGTCTGTAATTGGTTAGTGTCTAGATAAGGCTTAAACACGATGGGCCTACGCTTTGGATTCGATGAAAATCCGTGTCTCCCACCACGCGATTCTGTCCAGATATGTGATGAATGGGTGCGGAAGCGAAGTATGGAAAATTCTTCTGGACACTATCAAGCGCACAAGCTTTTTTTCTTGACCAATTTCCAAAGGTTAAACTTTGTAAAAAATTGTCGTGACCATACACAGAAATGCGCGCTCAAGTCATCCTAAGCTTTAATTTTGAAAGCGACTTTTGTGTCAAAATGTACAAAGCTACGGCGTTAAAAATAAATTGTTTTTGCTAGCTTTTTACTCGATGGCAAGCGAAAAGGACACACCCAGCGTTTTTATCAGAGAAGCCACGGGTTTGGTAAGGACTCTCTCTTTTTTCGACGCGCTTTCGAGTAACCTTGCGATAATAAACATCGCAAGCGCCCTGACCTTTCCGATTCTACTCATCGCTTACACATTTCCTCAGGCAAACATCCCACTTTCGGTTTTGCTCACAATTCCTCCCGTTCTTGTTTTTAACGGCGTTTACTCGCTCTTTTCCCGAGCGATGCCAAGAAGCGGAGGAGACTACGTTTTTATATCAAGAACGCTTGCCCCAAGCCTTGGTTTTGCCGCAAACTTTTCGTTTGTGATGTGGAACATGTTTTGGATTGGCGTTTACGCAAACTGGACGAGCACAATCGGCCTTTCCACACTCTTTTACACTCTCGGGCTTGAGCTGAAAAACTCAAGCTACACAAGCCTAGGAGCGGCTCTTGCCACACCGCTTGCGGGTTTTGTCACAGGCTCAACCGTGATCGCGCTTGTCACGCTCGTTTCAATTTTGGGGATCAAAAAGATAATCAGCGTGCAAAACGTGTTCGTGGTAGTAGGCTTTATAGGAACTATCGCAGGCCTTTTCACGGTGCTTCTTAGCTCTCACACCGAGTTTGTGAGCGCGATCAACCGTTTTGCGTCTTATTCCGCGATTTTGGCTACTGGCGCATCGAGCGGGTTTTCGCCTCCAACTCACGAGACGCTACGCGCAACCGTTTTGGCCACAGGGCTTGTTGCGCTCACAATGCTCTTTGGGCAGTTTTCGGTTTATGTCGGAGGAGAAATCAAGCGCGCAAAAACGAACATCCCGCTTGCCGCTTTTTTGACGACCATAATCACCGCTTTGTTTTTGATACTCGGTGGAATCGCGGTTTCTCGCGTGATCGGAATCGACTTTGCGGGTGCATCACAAGCGGCTTACTACTCAGCTTCTTCGCAATACCCTTTTTCGGTCGCGCCCTACTTCAACTTCTTTGCGAGTCTGCTTTCGAACAACGTTTTTTTGGTGGTTCTGATCGGACTCGGTTTTACGCTCTAGACTGCCGCTGGCGCCATCTTTAACCTTATCACGAACTCTAGGTGCATTCTCGCTTGGTCTTTTGACCGCGTGTTTCCTGAAGTTTTTGGCTCTGTGAGCGAAAGCTTTCGCACACCAGTGAACTCACTTATTCTCACAGCGCTGATTTCTTGGGTTTTTCTCATTTTGTACTCCTTTTTTGTTTCAGTGGTTTCGTTTATGGCTGGCACTACGCTTGGATACGTTTTCACGTTTGGCTCAACCGCGATAGCCGCGATCGTTTTTCCGTTTCGAAAACCCAAACTTTACAAACGCTCTGGCGCAGACATCGAAGTGCGCGGTGTTCCTTTGATCGCTTTGCTAGGCGCGGGTTTGCTCGTTTACTTCGCGCTTCTTAGCTATGCTCTACTCACAAACTCCGCGTTCGGCATGAACTCTCCGCTAAGCCTTCTTGCGATCGCCGCGTTTTGGCTTTTTGGAATTGCGCTTTTCTTCGTTTTTAAGTGGCACCAAAAGCGTAAAGGGATAAACTTAGAGCTTGCGTTCAACGAAATTCCTCCCGAGTAACCAAGAAAGGGTCGCCCCTGTGATTCCAGACAAAACACCAGAAAGAAGAAACGCCCCAATCCTTGTTTGCACGGGGTAGACACTTGTAAAGTCGAACAAAATCGCCAAAAACACAAGAGAAAGTGTGCAATACGCGGAAAGCGAGCTTATCCGCGCTTCTTTTTCAGCGCTTGAGCGTTCGCGCAGGTTGTACGCGTAAGCCGAAAGATAAACCACAACGTCCACTATAGCCTGTACATATCTGTGGGTTGTAAGCGCGTAAATCGGCGAAAGAAACACGCCGAAACTTGTCTTGGGNAAAAACAGCTCTACCACAAGCTGCGCGACGCTTGCGACAACC